>ERZ1026888.163-NODE-163-length-40969-cov-23.263846_pt1 | contig 40969 bp, 27 predicted proteins | sample MGYA00380174_ERZ1026888 | MGnify/ENA primary metagenome ERZ1026888 (study PRJEB33269, sample SAMEA4719810) | human gut metagenome | biome: human-associated habitat; feature: organic feature; material: feces | place: Cameroon | collected 2013-10 ...
ATTGCTAAGAGAAACCGTATTTCTCAAAAGCGAGTGCAAAAGTACTAACTATTTTCCATTCCACCAAATTATTCAACAAAAAAGTTCGATAAATAGCAGCTTTTTAACAGTTATAAACAATTAAATATCCATTTTGTACAGCTATACCTTATTTTATATTATTAAATATTTTTGCTAGTTTATTTTCACATCATTTCAGAAGTTGCCGACAAAAACAAAATGAATCCGATCAAATTATGAGGCTAAATATATTGCATGCATCGAAGAAAAACATGTTTACATATTTACTATAGTTCATGTTTTCATATTTCATATTTAATATTTACTTGTGCACTAAATTACATGTTTGCAAACTGCCATGTAATCATGCAAACATGTTTTCCAAAGAGTTATGGATAAAAAATGAAATATAACAGCATATATATATATATTCACAATCCTTTTAACAGTTTAATATCAAGACATTTAACTATATCATCTGTCAATTCAAACAGACGCATAGATATAAAGATAACAAAATCATGAAAACACAAATCCAAGTATGCATGTTTACATGTATGCATGTAGGAATATTTTCAAGTATTCATGCTTTCATGTTTACATGCATACAATAAACATGTATAAACCGTGAGCCATATAAATATACTTCAAAGATTACTTATAGAATGAGAAAAGCTTATAATATGTCACTCATGCATAACGACTTTCATATTTACAGAATATCATGAAAACATGTTTGCTAAATAACATGTTTTCATGTATATTTAAGAAACATTCATACTATATCTTAGACACCTGTTTTCTAACATTTTAACTCACATAAAACATAAGTTAGAACTTATTCATGAAAACATGTTCGTTAAAAAACATGTTTCCATGTAAAAAAGCAATTTAAAATTTGGCTATTTCAAATTAATAATGTATCTTTGCACAAAAATGAATAATTAAAAGTCAAAAACATGGAAAATAAACTGAAAATGATTTTGGCTATCGTCAACAATAAAGGAGGCGTAGGCAAAACAACAACAGTGCAAAATCTTGCAGCAGGAATGTTGAGAAAGGATAAAACATTAAGAATCCTTGAGATAGACTTGGATCCTCAATGCAACTTGACCCTTTTAAATCATGCACCAGAAGGGTGTGCTACTGTTTTTGAGTCAATGATCGCATGTAAGGGATTACCTATCTACAAAACAGAAACAGGTGTATATTATGTTCCTGGCTCTGCAAAGATGCAGGATGTCGATCCTTTTCTTCAAAACACAGGTGCACCTCGTCAAGTGTTAGGCGCATGCATCAATAGTGACTGTATTGATTATACAGGTGAGAGCATAAGTAATCCAATAGATTACTTTGATTACATCTTTATAGATTGTCCTCCAGCAATGTCGCTATCTACTTACAACGCAATGGTAGTGGCCAGTCATTTACTTATTCCTGTCCAGATGGAAGGCTTGTCAGTTTTTGGATTGTCCGCTGTTCTTGCGGCAATGAAGGAAGTCAAAGAAGGTCGTTTTGCATTGAATAAAGATTTGGAATTGTTAGGGTTATTGCCAGTTATGCTGGACGAGAGACCTGTCATTGTGCGACAAGCTTTATCAACTCTACGTGAAAAATATAAAGAAAAAATTCTAAAACATGGTGTTCGACGCTGTATCAAGGTTAATGAGGCTCAAACAGTAAAACAAGATTTGTTTCATTATGCCCCTTATTGCTCAGCCGCAATAGATTATGAATTGGTAATTAAAGAATTGTTTAATTTTAAATAATTAGGAAAAATGGGAAAGGATTTTCGTGCAGCCTTTAGTAATATGAATAAGGCAGTTCGTCCAGGCGCAGAACAACCTGTTATGCATAATATTGAGCAACCGGCGAAACAACCGGCAAAAAAGAAAAAAATGAGTCTGGCAGAAAAAAGAGCAACCATGCATGCAGTTCAGACATATCTGTCAGAAGAAGACTTTAAAGAACTGATGCTGATTAAACTTAGCAGCAAAGGGATGAATTATGAAGAAATCATACGTGAAGCAATAAGATTGTACATACAAGTTAAGAAAAACGAGTCATAAGAGACAACCATAATCTAAAATTTTTAGACTATGGATCAAGTTTACTTATTTGGAAGCTAAAAAACGGGATTTCGACAACAAAAAAAAATCATTGTTTATACTAACAGAAATATCAATATGACAGATAAAAAAAATGAAATAGCAAAGAGCCATGTTGATGAGCAGTGGATAAATACTCCATTTAGTTTCACCAAGATAGACAAACAATGCACGCTTTCCCAGCAACATATATTGTTTTGCGTAAGTTCACATCTACAAGAATACGTTACGAGATACTTCAACGAAAAGCGTGAAAAAGGAAATCTACGTTCAGACTATATGTTTGAAGTAGATAAAGAACACGTTGCCATGAATGTACCTAAAATCAAACTTAAATTGAGTGAATTAGGTATAGAATCAAGCCACTATAAAGATCTGCGTAAAACTCTTAAAGAACTCCTAGACTTTAGTGTAAGAATCAAAATAGATGGCAAAGCCGTTATTCAGCACGTATTTTCAAACATAACAGAAGATATTGTGACAAACGGCTATACAAAACAGGGAGTATCATACGATAGGTCAAAAGGAGAGGTCGAGTTAAAAATTGACCCAGTTGTTGCCAAATATGCATTTGACATGAGCCAAGGCTTCATTCATCATATAGCCTTGATTGCGCGATATGCTAGCCGACTTAACACTCCAAGAATATATCTCTTTCTACTGCGTCAAATGGGCATAAATAAAGGCAAAATGACCATAAAAGTACCTTTCATGCAACTGAAAGAATATTTAGGTATGGCTAAAATAGCTGAAGACGGAACAGTAGAGGAAGAACAGTATCCAAAATTCTCTCAATTTAAGAAACAAGTATTGGATGCAGTACAAGAAGATTTTGCAAAACTAAGTAAAGAAGACAAAATTGATATAATGTTCACTGATTGCACACCAATATACAAAAGGGGACAAACAAGAGGTAATCCTGAAGCTCTGGTGTTTAAAATTAAAAGAACAGCTTTGGGAAAAGCCCATATCAATGGCAAGATATTGGATAGGAAAGGACTTCCTAAAGCTAGCGGAACCAAAGAACCTGTTGTAGGTGACTTGTTTGCTCATGTTGTGAAACCTGAAAAAAGCAAGATCCAAATGGAAAAGTGTGGGGAAGAGCAATGGAATGAATTTCTATCAAGAATAATAGATCCTTCCCAGACAACATTGCTCAGTAGGGTGAAGTTCCTCGGCATGAAAAATCAAAGATTCTGCATACAGGCTTCACAAGAAGATTTTCAATTACTCAAAACTCTGGGCGTAGAAAAGATAGCTCAAGAGTTCTTCAATTGTGTTGGTTCATTTGCTCCTACTTTCTACCAAGGATAATCCAAACCAAGAGTCGCAGACATGGTATTTAATGTCTGCGACTCTTTTTATATCTACGAAACCATTTACCTAATTATACATAACTTCCTCATTATTAACACGTTAAGAAATTTAAAATATAAACTTTAGAAACGTAAGATATCAAAAGACAAATATTTATATTATATATCTTGCTGTTTATCAATGTGTTACATTCATTCAGGTAAATAGTATCGTAGATGTAGTAGCTTTTTAACTACTTATATCTACGAAACTATTTACCTAACATTGCTTATCTTACTGATATTAAGGCAATTATCATTATAATAATTTTATAATTAAAATCACAATAACTATGAAATAGTATATCAACGAGTAATATGTAACTCCTTGGTATTATGATAGTTACAAATTTAGCGTAAATGGTTTCGTAGATATAAAAGATATCGCCTACATTTTATTATCGAAAAGCACAAAACATAGTTAACCAAATCTTTTTAAACTATCATAATCTACGAAATCATTTACCGAAAATATTATAAGTGTTTAATATTCAGTACTTTAGGTATATTCTTTTAAAACAAAAATTATTTTTATAATTAGAATTTACTTAGATTATTTAATTAGGGATTCTGTAATGTAATGAAAACCAGTGAATTAGTAGATTACAAGTAAACGGTTTCGTAGATGTATGTAAACAGTTTCGTAGTTGTTGGTAAACGGTTTCGTAGATATAAGTAAACAGTTTCGTAGTTTTTTGTAAACAGTTCCGTAGATGTTACTGATTTTGGATAGCTTTTCTATTATTATCAGAGCTGTGTAGAAGTCTTTTGAATATGGAAATTATTCTGAGAAGTATTTTGGTTACCTGAATCTCAACCTTAAATACATCTACGAAAGTATTTACTTATAACTATGTAATGAGTTGATATACAGATGTTTATATATATAATAGTAAAGTAGTTTTTTTTAAAACTATAGTGTTGAATATCATGCATGAAAAGTTTTGTTAAGTTTGTATTTAGCTAATTTTCAATGTGTTAACTAATTTGAGGTAAATGGTTTCGTAGATATTAATTCGTTTAAGTTGATTAACAGAAATCTACGAAACCGTTTACTTTGTTTTCGTAAAGTACTGATTTATAATGCATTATGTCTGTTTCTTAATTTTCTTCTTTATTTATAAGTTTCAATTATATTTTTATAATCTTATGACTTTTGTAAGTATTTGATACTTAATAGGTTAGCCGTGATAAGGTAAATGGTTTCGTAGTTATTGGTAAATGATTTCGTAGATTTTGGTAAACAGTTTCGTAGATATAAGTAAATGGTTTCGTAGTTTTTAGTAAACAGTTCTGTAGATATTCATTTCTATAGTGTTATATCCATTAATATTATTCTTTCCTATATCTTCTATGATGAGTTAGCTTTAGCTATAAATATTGATGTACAGACATGCTTACATGCAAACATGTTTAAATGTTTACATTAAATATGAGTCATTAGTTCCTGGCGTATCCTTCTGATTTTGCAAGAAAAGATATCATATCATGCTCTTTTAATAAAATAGAAATTAGTTTTATGGTATTTTCTTTTGGTATTTCTCTTATTTTCATTACCTTTGTCACTTGAAGCAACATATTATGTAAAATTCATGGTTAGAAGAAAAAGAAAAAACAATAATATGGGCAAGCGATTATGCTATATAGCCTTCGGTCTTGTCCTTACTTTTATTATCGGATTTGAAGCATATCGGATGATTTCATCTTATTTCATAAGGAGAGCATCTGATAAGCAATGGCCTACCCACGATCTTACCACTGGCGAATATTCTGGCAGCTATGATGGAATTGACATCTCGCGTCATCAGGGCAGAATTCATTGGGATGAATTGGGTAAAATCAAGCGCTTGCAATTTATCTATATAAAATCTTCAGAAGGAACAAACATTCAAGATCCGTGGTACGAATCGAATATCAAGAATGCCAGAGAAAGAGGCATTCCTGTCGGATCTTATCATTTCCTTTCCAAGGCTCCTGCAGCCTTACAGTTTGAAAATTTCCGTTCCGTATATGATAAAGATAAGCAAGACCTGCTCCCCGTAATAGATGCAGAGGATGATGGTACAAAGGGAATGAGTAAAACAGAGATTCAACTGTTATTAAAAACTTTCTGCAAACTTTGCAAGGTTTATTATGGACATACACCTATTATATATTGTAGCGAGAGTTACTTCAAGGATTATCTGAGTCCAGATTTCGATAATTATTATCTTTGGATAGCCAGCTATAATCACGAGCCTGTACTACCTGGCAAACCTCATTACGACATCTGGCAATTTAGTCGCCATGGAAGAGTACCGGGTATTTGGAATTGGGTGGACTTGAATAGATTTTCTAAAAATAGAAGTATAAATGATATCAGACTTAAATAAACTTCAACAAGAAGATTACGATTACTATTACGGATAACAACATGAAAACATGTTTCTATGTAAACTAGAAGTTGAGAGAGAGGAGATGGGAGCTCTCACTATTTATGCTATGTAGCAGAAGGGGCTCACATTTTTTCTGTGCTGGCCAGTTCCTAATAAATAAGGATTTCTCATTTCCGATATTCTTCGTACCTTTGCACCCGAATTTGAATCATGCGGAAAAATATAAGAGAAAATGAATTATAAAATGATGATGGCAATGGCTGGTTTAGGCATTGCTTTACCGATTTCAGCTGATACGGCATTATCGGACAGCAGCAAGGTGTTCGATATTGACGAAGTAGTGGTCGTATCACAGCCAAAGGAGGTGTTGCGTCTCCGACAGCAGGCACTCAGCAGTACATCGCTGAGTAGCTCTTTGATGAAAAAGATGGGAGTATCCGATTTACGTGATCTTTCCCGGTTTGTTCCTAATTTTGTAATGCCAAATTATGGTAGCCGTCTTTCTTCCTCTGTTTATGTCAGAGGAATAGGAAGCCGTGTCAATAGTCCTGCTATTGGTCTTTATCTCGATGGTATTCCGGTGATGAGTAAGTCGGCTTTTAATCTCCACAATTACCAGTTGAGTAGGGTAGATGTGCTTCGTGGTCCACAAGGCACGCTTTATGGTCAGAATACCGAGGGTGGATTGGTCAAGATGTATTCCCGTAATCCCTTCGATTATCAAGGTACAGATATCAGACTTAGCTATGGTAGTAAGTATTTTCGTAATGTAGAAGCTGCTCATTATCAGAAGTTCAATCAGCATGTAGCTCTTTCTCTGGCAGGTTTCTATGAGGGTCAGAATGGTTTCTTCCGAAATACCAATACAGGCGACCGTTCGGATCTATATAACGAAGCGGGAGGCAAGATGCTTCTCAAGACCCGTTTTGATTCGGGTTGGAAGATGGATATTCTTGCTAATTATCAGTATGTTGACCAGAATGGATTTCCTTATGGAAAGCTTGATTTAGAGACGGGGAAGGCAGACCTTCCTGCTTCTACTTTCCCAGGAACGTATCGGAGAAATAACCTGATAACAGGTTTGAAACTGGGATATACCGGAAAGGGATATGATTTTACTTCTGTTTCCAGCTATCAGTATGTCAAGGACCGTATGTTGATGGATCAGGATTATCTTTCTGCCGACTACATGCATATTCTACAGGAACAATTGCAGAATTCCTTTACCCAGGAATTCTCCTTGAAGAGCAACAAGGCAGTGGAAGACTTCTGGCATTGGACAGTAGGTGGCTTTTTCTCCAAGCAATGGTTGAAGACCAACGGTCCGGTCTTTTTCGATGATGCGATGACAGCTCCGATTGGCAATGCAATCCAGCAGCAGATGTATACTGCCATTCATGCTTCGATGGTTAAGAAAATGATGGCGCAGGGAATGCTGGAAGTGGCAGCCAAGGCTGCTGCCAGTGCTGCCATTGAGAAGGCTGGAGGCATCAGCATGGGTGTCAGCATGGGTGCTCCTGGACTTTATCATACTCCGCAGACCAATCTCGGTTTCTATCATGAGAGTAATTTTGATATTACTTCCCGTCTGGTGGCAACACTGGGCTTGCGATATGATTATTTGCATACGGGCATTCATTATCAGTCGTCTGCCTATATGGCAATGACAGCAAATATGATGGGGCAGAAGGCTACCTATACGCTTAGAAGTGCTCTGGATGAAAAGACGAATGATGATTACAGCCAGTTTCTTCCAAAGATTGGTATTACTTATCGTCTTGATGATCAGCAGAGTAATATCTATGCCACTATCAGTAAGGGTTATCGTGCCGGTGGCTATAACATTCAGATGTTCAGCGATATCCTTCAGACGGAATTGAATGCCAATCGTCAGCAGGCATTGCGTGGTGATTACGATGTGCCTCATACTGCCGAGGATTATGAGAAGGTGAACCAGACGATATCATACAAGCCTGAGGTTTCATGGAATTATGAAGTAGGTTCTCATCTCAATCTCTTCAATCATGCTCTTCATCTCGACCTGAGTGCCTTCTATATGAAAGTAAGGAATCAGCAACTCTCAGTGATGGCAGGCAACTATGGATTTGGTAGAATGATGGTGAATGCCGGCAGGAGTCATAGCTGTGGCATTGAGGCAGCTTTGCGAGGTCAACTTGCCAATGGTCAGCTCGACTGGATGTTGAATTATGGCTATACTCATGCTGTCTTCGATGAATATACTGACGGTGAAGGTGAGAATGCGGTTAGTTATAAAGACAAGCGTGTGCCATACGTTCCGATGCATACCCTTTGTGCCATGGCAGACTATCTTGTTAACTTCAACTCCAGTTTCTTGCGTAACATGGTTTTCGGAGCAAACGTAAACATGCAGGGCAAAACCTATTGGGATAATGCCAATACCTATAGTCAGGATGTTTATGCCGTATTGGGTGCTCATGTTGCCTTCGATTTCGGCATCCTGCAATTGAACTTATGGGGCAAGAACCTCACAGACACCAATTACAATACCTTTGCTGTAGACAATGCCGCAACCGGAAAGCGCGAATATTTTGCGCAGCGTGGCAATCCATTTCAATGTGGTGTAGATTTGAGTTTTCGATTTTAGATGATAATTGTCTCAACTCACTAAGAAACTATTTTTGCAGTAGAAGAAAAGACGCTCTGCAAGACAAAAGCATCAGAATGATCATGCTTTTGCTCTTGTAGAGCGTCTTGTTTATGATTCAATGGATTTCAATGATTATTTATTGAAACCGGTTATTTCTACGTATGGTGCCTGACCTCTTCCGTCCTCATCGCGATAAGATACCTTGATTCTCTTGCATTCATCCGGCATCAGACAGAAGTAGTTGTCGCTGTAGATGACAGGCAGTATCTGCTCACCATCGCCACCCTTCAGGTTCAAGCGAATCAGGAGGGCAGGAACATTGCCAGTATTACGGATCTCAACTTCTCCAATCCACTCTTCACCCTGCTGAACGAAACGCTTGCCGCTGATGGCAACGGTTGCCTTAGGGAGTTTGGAGAGTGCCTGAAGGTTGTCTTCTTCCTTGCCTTGTACATAGAAGTTGTCTGAAATCATCTGGCTGTTCTGCTCCAGGCTCAACTTGATGTAGTAAACCTCCTCATCCGGTTCGCTAACGCTAACGGCATCTACGGTCTGGTCTTCACCCACGTTCACTTCCTTGCTTTCTTCCTTGAGCAGCTTTCCGTACATATCAAAGATTTGAGCCTTGGCAACCAGACCATTCTTGGCACCACCAGCGAAGTTAACCACTTCGGCAACCTTCTTCACTGGGTTATACTGAATATGCAATGGTTCGCAAGCCTTCTTCACACCAAAGTAAGCGGCTGTTGGCTCAAAGTAGTAATCGTAGGTACACCATACCATGCTTGGCCAGCAGGCATGACTCATCCAGATGAGCAAACCGAGACGGTCTTGCTGAGAAGACTCGTACATCGCACGGTAGCCATCATAGTTGAGCCACTGTGCCCACTTGGTAAACTGCACTGCACTCTGAGGTTTGCCATAACGCTTTTCCATGATGTTGTTGAAAGATTCACCTCCCTGAGCCCCCTTCAATGTATAATCATGCTGTCCCCATGCATCGCTTTGTGGCCACAGATGCTCCGGTTCCATCATTCTGCTCAACGATTCGAAGGTAGGAACATTCGGCATACCTCGCTCTGAATGCAACTTATGACTCTGGTTAGCGAAGTAGAATGAAGGCGACTTCATCTGATAAGGACCATGTCCACTCACACCCAGGTCGGCTGAGCTAGGAATATATCCCAACTGTGGATGGATATCCTTCACCTGTTCTCTCAATACCTTGTCAATTGCTGCCGGAGGGAATCCCTCGTTTCTTCCGCAGTAGATGCCGATGCTGGCATGGTTGCGGATACGGGAGATGTAATCAGCTGAGTTTTCCAGGAACATCTTGTTGTCATCAGGATCTGGTCCGTCCCATGGGTTAGCCAGCCAGAAGTCCTGCCATACCATGATACCATACTTGTCGCATGCTTCATAAAGTTCCTCATCGCCAATCTGACCTACCCAGTCGCGAATCATGTTGTAGTTCATCTCCTTATGATAACGTACTGCAGCATCATATTCACGTCCACGATAGTTGAGGTTGGTTTCCGAGAATCCCCAGTTACCGCCCAGTGGGTTCAGTCGCTTGCCATTGATGTAGATCTTGGTCTGTGTCTCCAGGTCAGCATAGCTCATCTGTCGGATACCTGCCTTATAGGTTACCTCAGAAATCATTTCGCCGGAAGCCTTGTCTGATACCTTGAAACCGGCATCATATAAATAAGGTGAACCATAACCGTTAGGCCACCAGAGATTCATGCGCTGATTCTTGAGCTGTGGATAGTCGGTAGGAGCGAAGGAAACCTCACGCTTCTCGTTTGGCTGCAGACTAACTTCCTGCTCAAACTTGATCTTGCCGATATAACCAGCCAGTTTCACGGTCTTTGCCACGGCATCTGCATTCTGCAGGAAGACAGATGGGGTCATTGATGCCAGGGTGTCAGGCAAGTTCAGGGTTGATGTAACCACAGGATCCGAAACACTTACGCCATTGTCATGGGTAAGATAGACATCATTCCATATACCGATTTCACGACCTGGTGTATTGGTTATCCAGTCCCAGCCGATAGAAGCGTGGAAGGTAGGGTTGTCAGCACCCAGCTCTCCACCATTCAGGTCAGTGTTCTGGAGATTTTTCTGCTTCACAACGCCAAAGTGAGCATTTTTGATGACATGTACCTCCAACTTATTGGAACCTGGTTTCAATTTCTTGGTTACGTCGATACGAGAGCGGATAAAGGCACCATCAATTCTACCTATCTTTTCGCCGTTCAGTAATATATCAGCCTTCCAGTTGATACCATCGAAGTTGAGATAGGTATGCTGCTGCTTGTTGGCAGACGGCTTATGTTCGATGGTGGTACGATACCAGAAATCAGAGTTGAAGAACGATTCAGAAATCTGACGCATGTTGTCATCGAAGCGGTTATCAGGCACTGCCCCGATATTCATATAGCTGGTGAGTACAGTACCAGGCACCGTAGCCTGAATCCAGGCATCACTTCCTTCTCGGCGCAACTGCCACTGATTGAGCATCTGCTTGCCATTCTTTGAAGCCAGCGTATTGGCAGTTTCTGCACGCAGGCCACCCTTACCCATTACCTGCATTTCAGACAAGGCATAGTGTCCGGATGCATCCGGTTCGGTAAGCTGCAGTCTAACATATCTGCCATGACCTTTGCAAGCCACCTTTTCTATCAACCCTTTCTTTTTTTGCTGTCCCAGGGTTGCAATATCGCTCCAGTTCCTGGCATCATTGGATACCTGAATCTTGCCCTGGCGAGCCTTGTTCACCCAGAAGAGATTCACCTGGTCGAAGTCTGCCTCTGTGCCCAAATCTACATAGAGCCACTGAGCCTTGGCATCTGTTTTATTTGCCAAGCCCGACTTCCAGACGCTGGAGAAGTGCATGGACGGGCGCCATGAAGTGGTGTTGTCGATGAGTTTGATACGCCACCAGGCAGCACCCGGCATAATCAACTCGATGCGTACATGTTCGTAGTTGCCAGGTTTCTTCAGCGGGATGGAAACATTCAATTTTCTAAGTGGGAGTTTCACTACGTCCTGGAACTTATTAGGGTCGGAACTAACCTGCTGCTTGGTAGCAACACCAGGAAGGTCAGAACCCTTTTCTTCTCCCAGGACTTCCCATTTCTTTCCATTGTGTGAGCCAATCACCCGAATGGTATAGCCTTGCGAAGCCTTATCCTTATAGAAAGCCAGTTCACCGGTAAATTCCAATTTCTTGAGATTCACCTTCATGGCTTCCCAGTTAAACTCTACAAATGCATTTTCACCTTTGATATATTGGCTCGTAACCGTATTGCCGTCAATCATTTTCTCCTTGTCACGGTTGGACAGTTCGCCCTCATTGGTTTTCACACTGAGGAACGAAGGAGCTTTACTGGTGATGATACCGTCCGTTACGAGATGTCCCGTAAGGTTGAAATCTGCATTGGATGAAGTATATACCATTCGGTTCAATGCTATGTTCCGATAGGTGTTGTCCTTCACCATTCTTGGTGCCGTAAATTGAGAAGGGTGTCCCGGATATTGTCCGATACCCCTTGTCCCGGCTTGATTATCAGCATACATCATGCTTAAGGATTGGCTAAGTAAGGCCATTAACACAACTGCTTTTTTCATTAGGTTATTAAAATAATTATTTACTACATTTTTAGCTTTATTCTGCAAAGTTACAAAAAAAATGCATATCTGCTGATTTTTTATTGCACTTTTATGTTTTATTTCATCTTGCAGTCGGGTAAAACTTCCATACATCTCCTGCCTTCAGCAGTCTTGAGAATGCAGCCAATGGTCTTTCTGCCTATGTTTCTGTTTATAGGAACCAGATCCTTGTTGAGTACTTCTACGTAGTGAACACCGGAGTTTGGTACATCCATAGGGAGGGTACCCTCAGCTTGCATCTTGGAGTGTTCGAACTTTGACAAGTCGTCAAATCTTACATAGCGGTTTGACTTGCCGTCGATGAAACCTACACATACCGCATCGGCTTCTGTAGCAATGGAAGCAAAGATGAGTTTTTCGCCTGCATAACGCTTAAACTCTCTGCCACGTTCCCGCTGCAGCAGTTCGGCCATGGAAACCTTGCATACCCTGCCGCTCTCGTATACCAGGATGAGCCATCCCTCTTCTTCGTCTTCGTGAACGGCGAGCTTCAGTCGATAGTCTTGCCAGTCATCGTCATCCAGAACCTTATATTCATCGGTATCCATCAGGCAGATAACGGCTGTGACCGGACGATAACCTTCCTCATAGTCGTGGAGCACATTGTTGCGGAAACGCGAGGTCTGGATATGGTCGGTGATAGGAGCCGATTCCACGAGTCGGCTGCTGTTCTTTGTCTCCTTTTCATGTGGAGTTGGTTCGGCTGTTGAAGCCGGTGCAGAGGCAACAGCCAGATGCGGAATATGTTCTTCAGCCCATTGCTTTCTGATGGCGAGGAACTTATCTCTATAGTTCTCGTTTACCTTGCGTGCTGAAGTTCCCATACGCTCAAAATATTCGCAGCCCACAGAAATTGGGGTAGGGCATGGTTCGATGTCGATGATGAGCACGGCGTTGCTTACTTCCTCATCAAAGTGGGTATGCACATAGTGGGCCCCCTCCTGTCCGAGATAGTAAACCATTTTGTTGTTGACGTATGTTTCATATTTGTCTCTTGAACCCTTGAAGAGCGTATTCTTCAGGTCTTCTTCCAGACCCATTTCGTAACCGATATCTGATACGCCAAGATACAGATGACCGCCTTCGGCATTGAGGAAGGCACAAATTTCCTGCATGATCTTGATGGTCTGTGCCTCGACATCTGCTCGCATGGAATTTTCCGGGTAGATGATAGAGGTCTTGAATTCGGTATGGAAGTCTTCCTTGCCATAGTTCTTCTTGTTGGAAGAAGACTTCTGCAGCTTCAGCAGCGCACGGATCTTGTCAAGAATATCAACCGCCTGGGTGAGCAGTCCCGATTTCTTCACGAAGTTGTGGGAGAGTACGAGCGATGCCAGCTGCTGAAGATGTGGATCTTCCGTCAGGCTGCTCCAGCGATAGAGTTCCTCGTAATGTTCCTCACTGTCCAGGCAGCCGATGATGCGCAGCTGCATGAAGTCATGGCGCAGGATGGCATTGCGTTCAAAGAGTTCCGGTTCTGTCTCTGCGATAAGATTGATTTTCTTTGTATCCACCTTGTCCAGTGCAGCAAAGTCGTTGAGGAGTTCCAGCAGGGTAAGACGACTGTCGTAATAGCTGACGCGCTCCTTGCTGTCCAGCATGATGGCTAGTAAACGGCAGAAGTTGAGATAGTTGTAAGCCTTGATGTTGTCCTCTTCCAGTGTTGCCTTGGCATCGATGATTCCCATCAGTTCGGCTACGTATACCGGATTCATGCTGACGGCATTTTCCAGTTCGTCTTTTTCTTCCTTAGGGTTGTATACCTCGTTGTTGGCATAGCCGCGCATAAGCTGGTGGAAGGCTTCGGTAATTCCGAATCTGCTTTCAGGAGATTCCCGCAGGAAGGTGGCATAGAGGTAACCGTTGCTTCCTTCCGTGATGTTATCCACCTCTACTATCATGCCCTTCTTCAGGTCGCTGAGTTCCATGCCGGGAGCTGGAGCCACGGAGACAGAGAAACCTTCGCTGCTGACAGCCGGAATGCGAGGCACGCCCGGCACCTGGTTAGACAGCAGACAGGTGAGACGGGAGTTGTAGAAAAGGTCGTTTACTCTCACGTCGTCTTCATATTCCGTTATCATGTCGTGCATGGCAAAGACATAGCTTCCGTCACTCTTTATGTCCTTTACATAGGCACGCAGCATGAGTGGCATTCCCTGATATTCAAAGGATTGGATATTGATTTCTCCAGGGTAGAAAGATACCACATCGTTCAATACATCGAGTGTACCTTCTCCCTCGCAACCATCTTCTACCACCTTACATTCGAAGACGTATTGTGCGGGCAGCTGTTTGGTAACGATGATTACGGTTTCATCGTCGATATAGAGTTTTCTGTTCTGCTTCTTGGATGTCTTGCGTTTTTTGGAGAAGAGAGAGTGGTTGATATACTCCCAGAGTTCCTTATAGTGTTCGATGGTGGTACCCACCTTACCTCTCAGTTTTACCGGTGGCTTTTCGTCAAGACGGATGGAAAGACCATGCCAGAGTCCCATTCGGGCAGAAAGCGGCATGTAGAGATTATCCCTGTCAAGGTCTTTTGGCTGGATGGTGATGGCCTGCTCGTTGACAGAAAGCAAAGCCATGTCACTCTCATATTTGGCAGGTTCAAAACTTTCTACGGTATCGTTGTTCTGTGAGCAGAGCATATTGGACAGTACGAAGGCATCATCACTGTTGAAAGGCAGGGCAGCATCAAACTCTGCCTGGGTAAAGAGTGAGAGAAAAGCTCTCTGCAGGGTCTTGTTTGGATCACTCACGTTCATCAGTGAAACCAGTCGGTAGAGAATGGCCTGATTCAGTGAAGTATCGTAAATCTTGTGGGTGGCATTTCTGCCCAGTATCAGTTCGATGATGAGTACCTGTATCATCGTCTCCTTAGTGGTTAGGTCGCTGGAGAGTCTGTCGGTCTGATTATAGATATTGTCTACGTATCCCTGCAGCAGTTTGAGCCATTGCATCTGGAATGGCTTTCTGTTCCATAGGTATACTTCCTGGCTGCGAAGGGTAGCAAGGATGGTATCGATATGCTTTTCCATCATCGAGAAGTCGAGCATGAAGATACATTGCATGATGCAGAACTGCTTGCGTGGATGATAGATGTAGGCGCAAGTAGAGAGGGTAGAAAGTATATGGCTGATGGTATCCTCTGCCGTTCCGTTTCTCAAGATTTCTATGGCTTGGATATAATAGGATATCAGTTCGATGATATCCGTGAATCGTTGTTCCAGCAGGATGCGCTCGGCTTCCTTGCAGCGTGGCAGAAGGCTCTCGCTTTCAAGGGCTTCCAGGCAACGGGCATGGATGTTCTGTAGTTGTTCTTGTAGTTCGTCCTGACTCAGACTGCTGGAAATACCGGTTATCCAGCGCAGGCATTCCAGGTCGAAAATGTCAGATGGGGTATCTCCGAGCATCAGTTTTCTGAATTCCGGAGTATTCCAGCTTTCATTGCCGATGATATCGCAGAAATCCTTGTCGGAGAGTGAAAACTCTGATTTCTCGGCGCCGAGAACATCTACCAGTTGTACTTCCATCTGTTTCTGGCGGATTTTGGTAATCCTGCATCTTACTCTTGGGGTAAGAGCTGCATTGATGACGGTATCTCGTTTTAGTATGGCTGTAAAACCGTATTGATCTTCCAGATGATAGCAGTCACCTATGGTCAGTTTTATCTTGAAGTCTACCTCATCGTCTTCTTTATAATATTGCCTCATGAGGAGTTCTATGTTCTGGGCAATGAAAACTTTGCCCAGGTGGGTGGTTACCATCAGGCAGTTGAGGGTTTCTGGCATAGGTTGCCTTCTCTGGAAGTCAATCTGTGCTACTTTATAGATTCTATCTTCTACTTCGATGACGAATTTATGTTCTTCTTCATCTATTCGCAAAACCTTTGCTGTTATATTCCTGTAGTTGTTCATAAATTAATAGTTTTGATATGCGCTGCAAAGATACAATAAAAAACGGACTTTTCTTCCTTTATTTTCTGTTTTTTCTTCCTCTTTCCCTCAGAGGAATAGAAAATGTGTCTATGATAACGAAAATGATGATTATCTACCCGGATATGTGCTTATGTTGTATGAAAGTAGGTATATGTTGCCTTTTGATGGTAAGAAAGGTAAATAAAATGTTCTATATCAGCGGCATAAATTCATAAAAAAACTTGGTGAAATCAAGAATTATGTGTATTTTTGCAATTGTAAAAAGTTTAAAAACTAACACTGGATAATACTAAATGGTGAGAGTAAAACATATATTATGGTTGTTTTTGGTTTCTTGGACGTTGATAGCTTGCCAGCAGGAAAAGTATGACAGAAGCGGGGACGATACGAACAGCTTGCTTTCCATTGAGGATTCGATGGAGGCTAACCCCCGGTTTGTCCGTCAGAAAATAGATGATGGAATGAAGAAGGCTCCGGATAGTCTTACCTATTATGAATATATGTCCAGACTGGGCAAGTTCTTCGTGCTTTCTTCTTCGCCGGATTCCATGCCCCTATACATCAATCCGGTCGTAGCCTTTGCCGAGCATCAGCCGGAATCTCCTCGCCGAAACAGTCTCCTGGCTTATGCCTACAATTGTCAGGCAGGCAATTATCATAACTTTCATAAGAAGAGAGAAGATGTCATCACGCTCTATCATAAGGCATACGAACTGCTCAGGAACAGCGATTCCCCAAAGTTGATGCCGGATGTCTGTGCCAATCTGGGAGATGCCTATGTCTTCGACAACAACTTGCCCCAGGCTGCTCTTTGGTATCGAAAGGCGCTGTTCATAGCCGATTCTCTCCAAATGCCGAAGGAGCAGACCGCATCCCTGTATATGGGCCTGGGACGCATCTATCTGCTGCTGGAAGACTATGAGGCAACCGTGAAATGTTATCAGCATACCGAGAAGTATTTTTCTGATCTCTCGCTCAACCTGCAGGCTTATTTCCTGAACAATTATGGTAATTATTATTACTATACCAAGGATTACCATACTTCTCTGAAGAAATTTCTGATGTTGATGAAACTGCTGGAAAAACACGACAAGCATGAAACCTTCAGTATGTATCTCTGCAAGCTCAATCTGGCAGATGTCTATTTGAATCTCAATCAGTTGGACTTATCAGAGAAGTATCTGGATGAAGCCGAGAATTACATGCGTAAGAATGCCGATGAGAGTGCCATCTACTATTGCAATACCATCCGTATCGGACTGGCCGTAAAGAAAAAAGATTGGAGTGCCGTGAGCCGGATACTGGCAGGAGAGAAATCGGAGGACCAGATGGACTTCTCGTTGCGCCAGATTCGTCATCAGTATCTGGGAGAATATTATGAGGCTAAGGGCGACTATCGCCTGGCTTATCATATTATGAAGGCAGATGACCTGATGCAGGATTCCCTGGCACACAATCGAACCCATATGCGCTCCGTTGATATCATGCAGCGTTTTGCCCAGGACACCCTGCAGCTGCATCATCGCATAGCTATAGAACATAAGAATGTGGAGATCCAGCAGGCTAGAAGTTTTATCTATCTGATTGTGGGCATTCTCTTGGTTCTGATTCTTTCTGCAGCCTTGTTTGTGGTTCGTTATCGCAGAAAACAGGAGGCGGCTAAGCTCAATATCATGAATCTGAAGCTGAACAATGCCCGCAACCGCATCTCGCCTCATTTCGTCTTCAATGTCCTGAACAACAAGATAGTGAAATCTGATAAGAAGGATGCAAACGAATTGCTTGAATTGACCAAGCTGATTAGGACCAACCTGGACATGTCGCTCCAGATGCAGACGTCTCTCAGGAAGGAACTGGAATTCGTAAGACAATATGTGCTGGTAGAGAGCAAACTGATAGAAGATGACTTCAAGTTTGACGTCCAGATAGACGAAACCATCGACCTGGACAAGGTGATGATACCGTCCATGTTTGTTCAGATTCTGGCAGAGAATGCATTTGTGCATGGCCTGAAGGGATGGGAAGGCGAGAAACGCCTCACGATACAGGTACAAAAGGGACAGAAAGAGGAAGTCCGTATCACGGTAGAGGACAATGGACCTGGGTTTGATGCTACCAGGATGGCACTTCAGCATCGTACCGGACTCAACATCATCCGCCAGACCATTGCCATCGTGAACGAACGCAATAAGAACAAGATAATTTTCCAGATGCATAACAAGGTAGATGCTGATGGAAAAATCTTGGGATGTCAGTGTACCTTTTTTATACCTATAAATATAAAATACTAAAAAATAGTCAGATTATGTTAGCAGTAATAGTTGATGATAATAAGCAAGCTGCCCAGGATTTGGCAGAGCGTCTCGGTGATTTCGATGACGTGGAGATTGGGGGCATCGCCCTCAATGGCATGGATGGACTGGCTCTAGTCGGTCAGGTCCAGCCCGATGTCCTCTTCCTCGACGTACAGTTGCCCGACCTGTCCGGTCTTGATTTTCTGGAGAAGATGAGCAGTCAGACCCACGGCAAATGTCGTGTCGTGATGTATACGGCGTATGATGAATATATCTTGCCTGCATTCCGCAAGAAGGCTTTTGATGTGTTGCTCAAGCCTATCGAAGATGCCGAGTTGGCAACCATCATGCATCGTCTAACCCATGAAGACGTCTTTGTGCTTCATCCGGACGAGAACAACAATCTCCGCAAGCAGAGTTCTAAGTTCCTGTTCTATACCAATACCTTGGATTTCAAGCTGATAGACAAGCGCGATATCGGACTCTTCCAGTACAATCATGAGCAGCGCTGTTGGGAGGTGGTGGTTGCCGGAAGCAAGAAGACCATCCGTCTGAAGCGTAATCTCAAGAGCGAGGCCCTGCTCGATTTGAGCGAGCAGTTTGTGCAGATCAATCAGAAGTTCATCATCAATATGGATTATCTGATAGAGGTGGTAGATAATGTCTGCCATTTCTATCCTCCGTTTGATGCGATAGATTATGTGAAGGTGAGCCGCGTCTATCGCCGTAAGCTGATAGATCATTTCCATAGTTTGTAAAGCATAAAGCCTGATCACCTCTGCTGGGGATAATGCCTTCGAAAGTGAAGAGGCCTTGTTGTTGTTTCTCAAACGTGATGTTCGGCCTACGTTCCGATCAATCCGTTTTTGGTAAGTCGTCTTTGGCAGATAATTGATGAGGAAAACTTCTCATGGAATAGGGAAGGAGTGTTGGATGATAGGCGATAAAAAACTTTATGAGGTTGTTACGACCCAGCTTCACGCTCATCTAAAAGATAAGCCTTTTCGCTTACGTGAAAAAGTTTTTTCTCGAAAAAAAGTCTCAAAGTCTCATCGTTTGCTAGAGAAACGATATAAATACTTGATAGATAGCGAGATAATAGGATGATACTTCTCGGTTTTAGAGCCGAGAAGTATCATCAAAGTATCATAGAAGTATCATGATTTTCAGCTTTTCTTTACAAAGTGCTTCGCTTTTATCCCTTAATCTGTTTCGTTTTTTAAAAGAATTGACTACAAAAATAGTACGATTCTTTTTATTGTGTCTATAAAAATAGGAACAAAAAATAAGGAGTGTCTACTATTTCAGTTTTATAAAATTGAAAGTGTCTACCTTTCTAGTTTATAAAGTAAAAAAGTGTCTACTGAAATCAGGAAAAGTCAAGCATTGGCTGTTCCCTGAGTGCCCATCACGCGGGCACTCAGAGAACATGTAATGGGCATCGACAGACCAAGTGATGGGCACTCATTGCCCGTACGGCGGGCATCGAGTGCCCATTTTATGTGATGATTTTTGGGCTGTAGTTTCCTATATTTAGTTGACTACATAGTTTCTTATTCCTATTGTAAGTTGACAATTATTTTCTCTATTCCTAATTCTACTTGTCAATCTTCTATCTTATTCCTAGTTAGTATTTACATACTTCATTCTAGTTCCTAATAGAAGTAGACAAAGGACCCACCCCCTAGGGGTGGATCGCGGTTTTTACAATTTTGCTGCAAAATTAATCATTTTTCCTGAACTGACAAGGATTTTATGTACTTTTCCCTATAACTTGTCCAATTTTTCTTTAAACTTCCCTTTTGTTTCGCAGCTTCCTTTGGTGTTAGCATCCCGATACTTCCATGAGGGCGTAACTCATTGTAAAAGTGTACTGCCCTTTCTAAAGCCTCTTCTACTTCCTGTAAAGAAGTAAAAGAAAGTCCCATGAATAACTCGTTCTTCAACGTGTTATTGACACGCTCTGCTACAGCATTATCCTTCGGATTGCCACATTCTGTCATGCTAGGTATGATACCGTATTCTCTTAGTAATTTGATGTATTCGTTACTAGCATATTGTACACCTTGTGGTTTAACGATTTTAGTTGACCACTTTTAGCTTTATTTGTAAGACGGGTTGACTCGGTTAAAACTTATTTATAATTCACGTTGACTTTCCTGACTGTGGGCAGAATTTTATCAACTCTTCTATATACATGTCTTTAATCGCGTTGTGAATGTAGCAGAAAAAAAAGAGTGAAAACTTGGTATATTCAGATTTTCTTTGTAATTTAGCAGCGCAAAACGTAAAGTAGGTAAGATTATGGCAAAAATAGTAAATAAATATCCAGTGGGGATACAGACATTTGAAAAAATCCGCGAGAAAGATTATCTCTATGTAGATAAGACCAAATATATCGTGGATTTCAGAGAGAAACAGATGTCGTATGTATTTCTGAGTCGTCCAAGACGATTCGGAAAGTCACTCTTTGCCTCTACTTTGCAAGCCTATTTTGAGGGTAGAAAAGAACTTTTCGAAGGATTGGCCATTGCTGATTATGAGAAGGATTGGGTGAAGCATCCTGTACTGCATTTCGATATGAGCGGTGCCAAGCACTTTGATGGAGAGCGACTGGAAAGATATCTGGCTGATATGCTTGAAGAGAAGGAAATAATCTGGGGGTACAAGTCGCATCAGGAAGATGCCAATCTCAGATTGAAAGACCTGGTAAAGAAGGCTTGCGAGCAGACGGGTGAAAAAGTGGTTGTTATTATAGATGAATATGATGCCCCATTGCTGGATGTTGTGCATGAGAAGGATAATCTTAGTCAGTTGCGTCGTATCATGCAGAATTTCTACAGTCCTTTGAAAATGCTCGACCCATATCTTGAGTTCTGCTTCATTACGGGCATTACCAAGTTCTCCCAGCTCAGTATCTTCAGCGAGTTGAATAACCTCGACAATATCAGCATGCTTGACCAGTACTCTGCTATCTGTGGCATCAGTAAGGACGAGCTTGTCACATCTCTGAAGCCTGATGTAGAGGCTTTGGGTGAGTCCTTAGGTGTATCTTATGAGGAATGCCTGGATGAATTGCGCCAATATTATGACGGTTATCATTTCAGCGAGCATTCTGAGGATGTGTTCAATCCGTTCAGCCTGATAAGAGCGTTGTCTGGTCAGAAGATTGATGCCTATTGGTTTGGTTCAGGTACGCCAAGCTTTCTCATCAAGAGTTTGCAGAAATATCATGTTAACGTGACTGATATCGAGCAGAAGAGCGTGAGTGTGGACGATTTCGATGTGTCACCAGAACAGATGACCTCTGCCTTGCCATTGCTTTATCAGAGTGGTTATCTCACCATCAAGCAATACAGGCCGTTCACCAAGAGTTATAAGTTGGGTTATCCTAATCAGGAGGTGAAGATTGGTATGCTGAAGAGTCTTGCGCCCAATTATCTTTCGCCGGTTTCCGTAGATAATAACGGACTGGTGAATGAGTTCGTAGAACTGGTTTATGAAGGAGAAATTGAACAGGCGATGGTTCGTTTGAAGGCATATCTATCCAGTATCTCGAATCGTCTGAGTAACAAGAATGAGCGTGATTTCCATATTGTCTTCTATCTGATATTCAACCTGATGGGTGCCCTTATCAAGGTGGAGGAGGATAGTGCTATAGGCAGGGCTGATGCCGTGCTCCATCTGCCTGCAGCCATCTATGTGTTCGAACTGAAATACGATGGCTCTGCCGAGGAGGCCTTGAAGCAGATAGATGACAAGGGTTATCTCATTCCATATTCTGCCGATGGCAAGCGATTGTACAAAGTGGGTGTGAACTATGACAGTACTCAGCGTACAATCAGCGATTGGATTATCAAGGAAGGTTGACGAGCCTAAAGCTATGACTTTACTTGCATTGGGAATGTAGCAGAAAAAAAGAGTGAAAACTTGGTATATTCAGATTTTCTTTGTAATTTAGCAGCGCAAAACGTAAAGTAGGTAAGATTATGGCAAAAATAGTAAATAAATATCCAGTGGGGATACAGACATTTGAAAAAATCCGCGAGAAAGATTATCTCTATGTAGATAAGACCAAATATATCGTGGATTTCAGAGAGAAACAGATGTCGTATGTATTTCTGAGTCGTCCAAGACGATTCGGAAAGTCACTCTTTGCCTCTACTTTGCAAGCCTATTTTGAGGGTAGAAAAGAACTTTTCGAAGGATTGGCCATTGCTGATTATGAGAAGGATTGGGTGAAGCATCCTGTGCTTCATTTCGATATGAGCGGTGCCAAGCACTTTGATGGAGAAGGTTTGAAGCATTATCTCGACTTGCAGCTGACCCCATTTGAAGAACTTTATGGCAGGGATGAGAAAGAATTGTATCCAAACGACCGACTGGATGGACTCGTGAAGCGTGCCCACAAGCAGACTGGCAAGAAGGTGGTGGTCATCATCGACGAATATGATGCCCCATTGCTGGATGTGGTGCATGAGGAGGATGATCTCAAGCAGTTGCGTCTCATCATGCAGAACTTCTACAGTCCGCTGAAAAAGCTCGACCCATATTTGGAGTTTACCTTCATCACGGGTATTACTAAGTTCTCGCAGCTCAGTATCTTCAGCGAACTCAACAACCTCGACAACATCAGCATGTTCGATCAGTATTCAGCCATCTGCGGCATCAGCAAGACAGAACTTACCACGCAGATGAAACCGGACATCGAGGCTATGGGGGAAGCACTGAATATGACGTATGAGGAGTGCCTGGCAGAACTGACGCAATTCTACGACGGTTATCATTTCAGTAAGAATTCAGAGGATATCTTTAATCCTTTCAGTCTGGTGAAGGCATTGAATGCACGGGATATTGCTCCTTACTGGTTTGGTTCCGGCACTCCATCTTTCCTCTTGAAACTCTTGGATAAGTATCATGTCAATCTTTCTACATTGGAAAGTCAGGAGGCGGTATTGAGTTCCTTTGACCAATCTACAGAGGAAATGACGGATGCCTTGCCTTTGCTTTATCAGAGCGGCTACCTGACCATCAAGAAATATGATCCGATGTTTCAGGAATATACGCTGGGTATCCCAAATAAGGAGGTTCGCGATGGACTGCTCAACTCATTGATTCCCCACTATGTGAACCCTCGCCGTTCCGACAACGATGCTTTCCTTTTGGGATTCTGCAAGGCGGTTTATCGAAACGATATCGAAGCAGCATTGGAGCATATGCGTACGTATATGGCTACAATACCATACGATTTGGAGAATCATAGCGAGAAGCATTATCAGACCATCTTCTATCTGATGTTCAGCTTCCTCAACATCTATATCCGTACGGAAGTGAAGAGCGCCATCGGCAGGGCTGATGCCGTGATGCACATGCCAGATACAATCTACGTCTTCGAACTGAAGGTTGATAAGAGTGCAGAAGAGGCCTTAGCTCAGATAGACGAAAAAGGCTATATGCTGCCATATCGTACAGAGGGCAAGCGACTGGTAAAAATCGGTATCAGTTTCGACAGCACTCAGCGAACTATCAGCGATTGGATTATCAAGGAAGGTTGATTTTTGAAACCAATTCGTGGTTTTTTCTGCAATTGTGAACCACGAATTGGCAATAAAATGCTTAGCATGGCCGGATTTTGATGATACTTCTCGCTGTTTCATGATACTTCTATGAGACTTCTCCCTCCAATTTTTAGAGAAGTCTCATTCTGTTAATGCTCTGAGTATTAATGGTATAAGTCTATATTTTGCCCTAATAATGATACTTTGAGACTTTTTTCGAGAAAAAAGATTTATACGTGCGTATGTATTGTTAAGGTTTCGCAAGTGAAAATTTAGGATCTCTTTTTAAGATGCCAATAAAATATAGCAGATAAGCCTAATTTACTACCACATATACTGATGCGCTTGCATCTTATACCTTTTCTGTCAAAATCCAATTTGTAGTTTTCGTTTTTTTTAGTTATGTTTTCTCATTTTAGTCAAGATGTTACCAACCTTGGATTTCTTTTGGCTCTCATTGAAATCTATCGGCAGCTTTCCCCATAGCAATTCGTCAATCTGCTTACGTGACAAAACACCATGGTCTTTTAATGCCTTGATTAACCATACGATGCACTCTGTATCATCAAAGGCTTTAGTAATGTATAGTGTACCTCTTGATTTGTTGCTTTTGCAACCATCTTAGATACGTACAGATGAGGTTTGCGACCTTCTACTAGTTTTTTCTTTCTCAACATCTTTAAGGCAGCATCATTTATCTGCCCACCTTTTCCCTTCTGTACTTTGTCAAGAAGTATGGCTGTAGCCAAATCTATATCTGTATTTTCTAGTAACATTAAACTATAGTCTTCATCAACGATAGTGCCTGGCAAAGTAAGCACGACAACTCTTGCGGTTTATTGTTTGTGCGACAATGTAAGCTTATCGAGGCAAGATTTCTTCTTCTGATTTATACATACCGATTTCCAATTGACTCACATCTCGCTTTTCTCCTTTATTAGTGATCCATTTTATTTGATTAATCACCTCGCAAGGATAACTGTTATACTTGAAGGAAACGCCATATTCTTCTCTTACCTGCTGGGACATACCATATGTGCCAAAGCGCGCAATGACCTTGAGGGGAAGGTTCTTGGCGAGTAGTTCATCAACCATCAGCGTAAGTGTATAGGTTGAACTTTTATGACGAGTAAAGGGATGCACATAGCATTTGTAATATATAGGAAATTCCTTAGAAGACGAGGCCAATATGCTTGGATCGATAGGCATACCATGATAGTCTTTTGTCTTGTAAAATTCTTTGTAGGAGATTCCGCCTTTTATACCTTTTGCCGTCAACATCTTGTTCAATTCTCTTGCTTTATATTTGAATATATCGATCTGCAGCATGCCAGGATTGTCAAGAATGTCAATCAACGACATGGCTTTAGACGCATCTTCTATTACATAGTTTGACATATCAAACCTATAGCCTACCACACGTTTTTCTTTTTTGCTTTCACCCCCTTCTTTCACGGACTTACAAATCCAATTCTCGCCATCATCATATATCCTAAATTTGATGGCTGTATTCTCTTGTCGCCCGCTCAACATTCGGGTGACCTCAGTTTGATATTTGTTTTCTGTGTCACGCTCATAGGTCGTGCTGTAGTTGCCACTACCCCTTACGGTCTTTTTGGTAAGTTTGTGTTCGGCATCGTAGGCGAAATGTATGGTTTCAAAGTCTGTCGTGATTTGCTTCACATATCCCGTTACGTCACGTTCAATCTGATATTTCTCATAATCTGAAAGGGCTGTAGATTTAGACTTGTCAAGACGACCATCCTCATTAAAGTAAAGAAGTCCTACATCCGTCAATATCCATTTCACATTTCCATAAGCGTCGAATGCTGCCGCATCATGATATTGTTGAGCGGAAACGGATTGAACGACGGCAATCAGGACAATCAATAGCCAATATTTCATTTTTTTCGTTTTGTTCATTTTTGTATGGTGTTATTTTTGCCACAAAGTTACAGCTTTTGTTTTAAATGGCAAAGGATTTCTTTTGTTTTTTCTTCCTTAGCATGGAAAATTCTAATAAAAAGGCTAAAAAGTTCTTTTATTGGTTGTTTAATATTTATAGTTATTGCTGTCCGATAAAACTAGAAAACTCTGACAGCCCTCTCGCACGTGCGTGTGCATGAGGACAAAAAAAGGGGAAGAACCTGTTGGCTATTCCCCAAAGATTTTGTCTTTTTGTAGCGACCAAACTCAAAAATTACAAAATCATGGACAAAGTTACAACAAATTCTGGAATTCCAGTATTCGGAGAGGTAATAAAATTGCTCAACAAGCAAGAAATTACTAAAATTTATAGTAAGAGTCCACTTGAAAAAGTGGGTTCGATTTAAATAAAACAATAGCCTTGGTCAGTTATATTCTGCCCTTGGCGTTAACTAACTTTGGCGAACAGTTTGTGTTCATTAGTTGATCAAACAACTTTAGGACGCAATCATAGCCTTTAAAATGCCTCAAAATGGGGCTATTCGCTCTTTGAACGACTTATTTTGCAATTTGGAGACTTAAATTGTAGTTAAACCAGAAAAGACGGCGCATGTTCATCCAAGCGCATCTTGCAATTGCTTGCAAGCCGTGCTTAAAAAGTGAGCGGTATCTGGTCTTGTTGTTTCTTGTATGGAAGCCATACTAGAACATGACTGCTTCTGCGTTGTTGAGTTTCTTCCGTTCTTCAAACGGTATGGACTCAACTTGGCGTCTGACCTCAGCCTTGTCCACATGCTCCTTCTTGAAATACCTATATGACTTCTTGCCATCAGCGTTCTCTAGGACAATCTTCCATTCATCTGTTTTTACAGGGATTGCAGTCTTCACTTCTCCTGTAACCTTGTCCGTGACTTCCTGAGTCTGGTCATCCTTTAGGTTCAGGTCAAAACGTGAAGGCTTTCCCTGCAAGCCACCTGAGATGATATTGATTTTGTCCTTGGCAAATTTTCGATTCTTCTCGCTTTGGTAAGCACCATTGACATAGGCGTTTTCCACATTGGTGCCTGTTACTTTCTCGGTTTCCTTTACGGCTTCCTCGAAGAAATCATTGTCGGCCGCAGTGGCTCCATTCACCTTTACGTCTGTTATCAGACTGGGTTTGTCCTTCTCTGGTACAGTCTCTGTGATGTTGGTGACAAATCTCTTTACTTTCTGCTTGTGCTTGCCACGGTATTCCGCATCGGGATCGTTTGGATTCTGAACTCTCTTGGCTGAGATTTTTCTCTTGTCACGCACAGAAACAACACCGTCTTCTGACTTCTCATACTGCTCAGAGAACACCCTCTCTAAGAGAGACTTGTCTCCTGCGACTGAGTTTGTCTGCACATAGTCAATGACGATTCCCAAGTCCAGCAGACGCTTGCCCATGGTTTCGCTATCACTGCGATATACAGTCTTTCTGGCATCCTCGACGAAGAACTCGATTGTCTGCTGGCGAACAAGTTGGTCGGCAATGCGTTCCAGTCCTTCCTTGGTGACGCTTTTGATAAAGGTCTCGTGGATAATCTCATAGCGAGAATACCAAGCGATGTTGCTGGAGATGAGCCTGCTGTCCATACGTTTGGACTTACCAGTGATTCGGTATTCCTTGGCTTGATGCTTGGTTATTTGCTTGAAGCACTTGTCGAAAAGGTTCTCCTTGAACTTTTCTTCATGCTCACAAAGCTTACGTCGAAAGCCATAGTAAGAATCAATGGTTGGACATTGCTCGTCAAGAGTCACCTGCCGAGCGCACGACGATAGAGCAAGTTGAAGCGACAATGCTCATATAGTTGTTCGTCACTGCAACCAACACCCTCCTTCAGTATCATCATGGCAACCATAATGCGTATGGAGACATTTGGACGACCAACACGGTTGTCGTCTTTTACCGTTGTATAGAGCGGTTTGAATATCTCCTCATCTATATTAGAGGTCACCTCTCGGTAGAACTTGTTGTGCCAGGCTGCTGGGTCATCGTAGAGACGACCTTCACGCTCACACAGTAGTCTAGATGGAGAACTGAACACATCGAATTGCTTGGTATTTGGACTTTTCTTGAACATAGCTTGAATTGTTGTTTGAGACTACAAAGGTACAAAAAAAACTCCAGATTTCAAAATGTCAAAGAACGAATGTATGTTAAACTTTTAACGAGGGCACTTGATTAGTAATGTTGACGGTATGCTGTATAATACTGATGAGATACGGTACACTACAGCAAAGAATTACGATGATGAAGGAAATCTGACAGGTGAGACAGCGGAAGCAGAACCTACACCTTATCAAAAAACTGCAAGTTGCAAGAAGTATGAAGCAGAATATGGTTGGTATGGATTGATGTCATCAAGTGGCAAAATCATCACTCCTCCAAGATACTGCGATATAACAGCTATTGGGTATGACCTGTATCTCTGTAAAACCGACGATATTAGAGGTGAAGTGTTGAATGGTAAAGGTATAAGGGTAAGATAAACCTTATACCAGTAATGGAGGGTGTGTCATAAGTCCATGGCACACCCTCTGTTTTTATTTTAAGAATATACCTGGCCACAAGCATCTATACGCCATGCGGCAAAATCCATTTTAGACACAATATTACACTTTTGCTGCAGTAGTTATAGTAGTTCCCTGGCAATCCAAGCACAAGCCTCTGCGTCAGCCAGGGCATTATGGTGTTGGGTTAGGTCGTACCCGCAATAAGCAGCTACGGTTTGTAGTTGGTGGTTGGGTAGGAGAGATCCCAATTTTCTTCTGGAGGCTCGGCATGTGCAATGGAACTCATAATCGGGATAGTCCATCTGATACATTTGGAACACAGACTTCAGGCATCCCTCGTCAAAGGGAGAGTTGTGAGCTACCAATGGCAATCCCTCAATCTTTGGCTCAATCTCAGCCCATACCTCTGGAAATACCCTGGCGTTCATGGTATCCTCCATGGTAAGTCCATGCACCCTAGTATTCCAATAGGAATAATACTCAGGCTCTGGCTTGATGAGACTGTAGTAGCTATCCACAATCTCACCATCCCTTACTATCACAATGCCGACGGAGCAAACGCTGGTTCGTTGCTGGTTGGCTGTCTCAAAGTCTATCGCGGCAAAATTCTTCATGTCTGCAAAGTTAATGCAAATCGCGGAAAAACGGACAAAAATACTGAAAAATCTTTGGGAAAACGGGCAAAATGACTCAGTTTAATATTAGGAAAGAGGACTTAGATATGCTTAAACGTAAGATAGACAGATATTTAGCTGATTGGTCTAATGAGCAAGATAGAAACTCGGATTTAAATATTGCTTGTCGAAAAAGAAACCGAGGGTGTGTCATAAGTCCATGACACACCCTCAGTTTTACAAAGCCAATTACTTTTTCCCGCTTTCAACATCTTCAGGTATTGGCCAGTTTTCTGATGGAGTACGCATTTCCTTCATCACCTTGTCAAAACCGATTACCATTTCCGGATATTTCTTGGCGAGATCATGCTTCTCTTCTGGGTCTTCACGCAGATTGTAGAGTTCCAGAGGCTTGTTTGGCTTGATGGTAACAGCCTTCCAGTCACCGTGGCGCGCAGCACGCTGCTTACCTGGGAATTCCCAATAAAGAACTCGGTCGTCTGTATCAATCTGCTTACCATAGAACAAAGGCAGGATATTCATGCCGTTGATGTTCTGAGGCAGATATTGGGTTCCTCCCGTAAGAGCTGCCAGCGTAGGCATTACATCTGGGAAATAGATGATGTTGTTCAGCGACTGTACCGGCACCTTTCCTGGCTGGTTCACGATGAACGGTACTCGGATTCCTCCTTCGTAGAGTTGTGCCTTGCGACCGCGGAATCCTGCGTTGCAGTTGAAGAGTTTCAATGGTGCCTGAACGGCTGCACCGTTATCTGAGGCAAAGATCACAAGCGTATTCTCGCGCAAATTGTTCTTTTCCAGATAGGTGAGCAGTCTGCCTATTGCAGCATCCATGTGGGTTACGAGTGAAGCGTAGCGCTTGTCGTTCATGCTCCAGGATTCATCATCATACCATGTGGTGTTGTCGATGATATAGGGTTCATGAGGCGCATCAAAAGCCAGATAGAGGAAGAAAGGATTCTTCTTGTTTCGCTTGATGAAATTGATGGCATCATCGGTCGAAATATCCGTATTGTGTTTGATGTGCTTATCGTGCTCATTTGCCTTGATGTGGATGAGCTTGTCATTGTCGAAACGGTTGTATGGATAATAGTAAGGTGAATTGGATTCTACCGTACTGATCAGCCATCCGTGGAACTCGTCAAAACCACGATAGATTGGTGATGATTTTGGATCATAGCCATCCAGATGCCATTTGTTGACAAGACAGGTTTTGTAGCCGGCAGCGTGCAATACCGTAGCGATGGTCGTATCCTGCGGCTGCAGACTTGTTCTGCGAACGATGGTCGTGTCACCTTCAGGGGTTATTTTCAGACCTGTCATGCCTCCAGCTGTGCACATATTATCACGTATACGGCTATTGCCGGTATTCTTACCCGTCATCAGTGCACAACGTGATGGTGAACTGATTCCTGACCCGGCATAGCTCTGGTTGAATCGAGTACCCGTAGCAGCCAGTTTATCAATGTTTGGAGTCTTGATGGTCTTGCTGCCGTAGCAGGAGAGATCGCCATATCCCAGATCATCTGCAAGGATGAAAATGATATTGGGTCTGTCGGCTGTAGCCTTTACAGCCTTGTTTTGTGCCATTGCTGCCTGCCCCGGCACGAGCGAGGCAGCAATGGCTCCGATAAATGCTTTATTCTTCATAATGGTTTGATATTAATAGCCTTTGTTCTGTTCCCAATTCTGTGTCAGCTGATGCTGATCAAAAGGAATCGGGAAGAGAATATCGTCTGTAATTTTACTCCAGCGCCACTCCAGTGGTGTACCTGTTGTTGCATCGCAATCTTTCACAGCCATACCGTTGTTATTGGCTTGTTGTGTGGCAGACAATCCTTGTATACGATGATTGAAATGAGCTTCCATAACCTTATTTATACGTCCTGTGCGAACCAGGTCGAACCAGCGATGACCTTCAAAGCAGAGCTCCACATATCGTTCGTTTTCAATGGCGAGTCGCATTTCTTCTTGAGTTGTTGCGGTTGTGCCATCGATTCCTGCTCGGTTACGAACCTGATTGAGGTAGGTCTTAGCTTCATCGGTAGAAGATGTTTCGTTCAGACACTCTGCATACATGAGTAATACATCGGCATAACGGTAGATGATATCGTCACAGCCACTGGTACAAGCTTTCAAGTCCTGATTGTGAGTGTCGAAGTATTTGAGAGTAGCGGGAGTATAAGCCTCTCCATTTTCTGTCACATTCACTTCGTCGGATTGTTTAGACTTAGTCTGTGATGTGTCGTAAAGCTTGTCGTAAACCATCTGGGTGTAGCGCTTATCCTGTGGATTCTTTCTCAAGGCATTATATAACTCCCATGTCATCAACAGACAACTTACTCCCTGAGAACAAAGAATTGTAGATTTTGTTCCGTCAGGGTAAACGTAGGCAGGTTGATTGTTTGGTGTGACAGCAGGGATGCAGCGGCGCATCAGATAGTTGGTAATCTGGGTGGAACCGTTGTTGAACTGTGCTGCCAGAATAATTTCCTTGTTTACTGGATTTTCTGAGTCATATATGCTGGCATAGTCATCAAGCAATCCAAGGTTGTCAGGATTCTGATTGGCATAGTCAATGACTTCCTTGAGTTGTGTCTTTGCACTGTTGAAGTCTTTCAATGTCATATATACATCAGCGAGCATCACCTTGGCTGCAATGCTGGTAGCGCGACCTGCTTTGCTGGCCTCTTTGTAGCTCTGTGGCAAATTGGCTGTAGCTTTGGCAAGATCCTCTTTTATGAGGGCATAAATATCTTCCTTCGGACTGCGATTGTAGCTGTACAATTCATTATAGTTGGAGATGACATGCTGTGTCAATGGTACAGGTCCGTAGAGTCTTACAAGTGTAAAGTAAGCGTATGCTCTGAAAAAGCATGCTTCACCCTCAAACTGTTTGCGATTGCTTTCGCTGACTTTATCAATCTTGTCTAAAGCATTATTGCATCTGTTAATCATGCTGTAACAATTACTCCAGATATCATTGATGGTGGCAGAGGTAGCATCCCATGTTCCCTCGTTCAGGCTGATATAGTCAGACTGGTTGTTCTTCTTGTAGTCATAGGCTTCGTCTGTACAAAGTCCGTTGACCATGATCACATCTTCCTGTACTGTACGCAGATAATAGTAAGCATCCAAGAGAATGTTTTCTATTTCGCTGTCATTGGTAAGATAGGTCTCCATCTGCATGGCATCAGAATTATAGCGATCGAAGAAACTATCGCTACAAGCAGAGAATCCCATAGCCGAACCTCCCAGCAATGCTGAGAGAATTACGTTATTTATATATTTTGTTTTCATAATTTTATTTCCTTATTAGAATGTTGCATTAATACCAAATGTCATTACTCGTGCGATAGGATAACCACCAAAGTCTACACCATTGTTGGTAGCAGAATTACCATTGTAGTTTGCCTCAACAGAATAGCCTGGGTACTTGTCGAATGTAACGAGGTTCTGAACGTTTGCACTGAAGCGAACTCGCTGCAAACCGATGTAGCGGCAGATTTGTGTTGGCAGAGTATAACCTAGAGCCACATTGCGGATGCGCAGGAAATCGGCATCATAAAGATAGCGGGTTGAAGGCTGGATGTTTGAACCAAGGTTGTTAGTACCTGCCTTGTGTGATTTGCCATTACCAGGATTTTCAGGACTTTGCCAACGGCCGAGACCCGATTCCTTGAGCACGTTGTCATCCCAACGGTTAAGAGAGAAAGCACGTGCTGCGGCATAGATAACCTTACCACCTACCTGACCATCGATTGTTACAGCCAAGTCGAAGTTCTTATAACTGAACTTATTGTTCCAACCATATGTGAAATCAGGCTGATAATTACCTACATGCTGATAATCATTGGCATTGACAACCTTGTCACCATTAGTATCTTCGAAGATGAGATCACCGATTCCTTCTGTTCCAAACTTAGGATATTTCTGCAAATCTTCTTCTGTGTTGTATGTGCCAATCACTTTGAGCATATACATATCGCCCATAGGACGACCAACGATGTTTCTGATGACATTGCCCCATTTTGTACCAGCCTTGCCGTTTGCCAATTGTGTCTGGTTATTGGCAAGTGAAAGGATTTTGTTCTTGTTCATTGACCAGTTGAGGGTAGTTTCCCAGTTGAATGCGCCTTGTAATACTTTTGCGTTAAGAGAAAGTTCAATACCCTTGTTCTCTACCTGACCGGAGTTCATATAAACAGAACTTGCTATACCATTGAAGTTTGGAATATTGGCAGGCATTACAATGTCACTCGTACGTTTATAGAGGTCTACATTCAGATTGATGCGGTTGAAGAACGCCAGGTCGATACCGAGGTCGTACTGCTTGTTCTTTTCCCATCCAAGTTCACGGTTTGAATATCCTCCAGGATAATATGAAGGAATGGAACTTGTTCCGAATACTACGTTGTGGTCGGTCTTGATAGTAGAAATCCAGGCGTAGTTGCTTCCTATCTGGTCATTTCCTGTTACACCATAGCTTGCGCGCACCTTAGCCAGGCTGAGCCAGGTTATTGGTTTCATCCATGATTCCTCAGTGATGTTCCAGGCTCCTGATGCTGAGTAAAAGAGTCCGGCACGGTTGTCTGGACCGAATTTGCTGGAACGGTCACGACGCAGGGACCCAGAAAGCACGTACTTACTGTCATAATTGAATATGAGTCGTGTGAACATGGCATCAAATACATAATTTGTGTTACTTGAAGAACCAGTCCACAGATTTGCACCCATTACGTTCTTGATGCTTGTACCCAGATAGGCGATTGGGTTGTCGGCATCAGTACGGTCGTCCTGACGAACGTTGAAGGCACTGTTGTATTCAAAGTCGTAACCTGCTACGGCATTGAGGTTCATCTTATCTGTGATGTCCCAATTGTAAGAGGCTGTAGTTGACCAATATGTATTATAGCCAAAACCTGAAGCACGATAAGCATCTACTGACTTGAGAAAAGGTGTAGATTTGTTTCCTGTGTATGAAGAACCGAGCAGATAAGCTGACTGGTAATAGTCAAGCTTTGTGGAATTGGTAGAGAAATCTACTGTAGAACGGATTGTGAGGTTCTTGATAGGAGTTATCTCTATGTATGCATTGGTCAGCGTTCTTAATGACCAACTGTCATTGTTATTCTCCAACAGGTTGCAGACCGGGTTGCGCAACTGTGTATTCAAGCCATAGTCTGGTGTTCCATTCTTGCCAGAATAATGCTGTGAAATTTGCGTATAGTCACCATTGGCTTGGTAAACTGGGAGGATAGGTGGATAGGAGAGTGCGTCTGCGATGACACCTTTCACATCTTCAGTATTAACGCCAGTTGGCTGCTGACTGCGCTTTTTGTTATAGCTTGGAGAGAAACTGGCACCAATCTTTACATATTTGCTCAACTTGGCATCAAATCCAGCCTTGACATTCACCTTCTTAAAGAAAGAGTTGAGCAGGATACCATCTTCATTCTGGTAATTTACAGAGAAATTGTAGGCTATCATATCTGTACCGCCGGTGACTGTTGCGTTGGCACGATAGTTGAGAGCATTGCGGAATATAGCGTCTTGCCAATCGGTATTGCAATAGTTGCCGGAATCACGGAGCTTGGTGAGTTCTGGATATTTACTGATGGTTCCGTTGTTAGTGCGTGCCTCAATAATCATGTCAAGATAGTCTTTAGCATCAAGTACGTCTACACGGGTCTGTGCCTGACTTACACCAATTTGGGTTGAGAAATTTACCGTCGGTTTTCCTGCCTTGCCCTTCTTGGTAGTTACGATGATGACACCGTTACCTGCTTTTGAACCATAGATGGCAGATGATGCGGCATCCTTCAGAATTTGAATGTCTTCAATATCACTTGGGTTGATATTGTTGAACAGTTCTGAATCGGTAGTAGGATAACCGTCAATAACGTAAAGTGGATCGTTACCACTATTGATGGAACCTGCACCACGGATGCGGATGGAAGGGGCTGCACCCGGTTCTCCACTGGTTTGCTGCAGGGTAATACCTGAGGATAAACCAGAAAGGCTCTGGGTGATGTTGGATGTTGGCATCTCGGCAATATTTGAGCCTTTTACTGTTGACATGGAAGTAGACACTGAGCGTTTGGTGATTGCTCCATAACCTACTACAACTACTTCGTTGAGAACTTTGTTGTCTGGTTTAAGTACCACATTGAAGTTTGTTTGCTGACCTATGGCTATCGTTTGAGCAGTATAGCCAATATACGAAATGGTAAGTGTCTGTTCTGGCTTTACATTCTGGAGCGTAAAATTACCATCCAAATCTGTGGCGCAGCCCACACTAGTACCTTTTACCATGACACTGGCACCAATTACAGGTTCACCAGTCTCATCTACAACTGTACCTTTCACAGTCTTTGCCTGTTGTACAACATTTGTTGTTGCATGTGCCTGGGCAACTCCCAATGGAGAAAATGTCAAAGCAGAACAAAACAAAGTCATAGGCAATACGTAGCTGTTCTTTAATAGTTTTGTTTTCATCTGTTTTTGTTTTTATTGGTTTAAAATCTTAATTGCTGCTGCAAATTTAGCTTTATATTGAATGCAAGAACTTTATTATTTGACTTTAAGACATGATTTTTTGATTTTGTTTTTTTCTGCCATTTATTATGGTGTAGTTTATGTTTTTTTTGTTCCACAACTTATTTTCCTGTTTTTTTCAAAAGCGATTTTAACAAAAAAGCCAGTTGGTAACATTGTACTACCAACTGACTTTTTGTATTCATTCCCTGGTTCTGTTTTAAATAACCATAATGATGAACTGATTTGCTCATGGTTTCAATTCAACTTTCTAATCTTGATGCCATTTAGGAAAGCCTTTCCTTGCAGGGACTTCAACTGGATGTTGATGCTGCCACGATTGTTTTCAACGATGTATTTACGCTTAAAGGCAGTACGGTAATGGCGACCATCAGTAGGGGTGAAATCCGATTCTTTCCTTTCGTCATTGATGCTGACATCAAATCTTACATCTTTGGATGAAGACTCTGTATTGCTTTTGGCTAGGAGATTAGGCAGTTGGACTGCAGGCTTGGTAACATCAGCCATCAGTAGTTCTACCTCGTATTCGCCACAAGGTGCGTCTATTCTGTATTCCAAATCTCCTTCACGCCATGTCTGATAAATCGGGCCATCTATTGTGTTTTCGATTTCAGATGTCGTACTCTTGCTTTCGGCTCCTACATATCCCCATGCTCCAGGCTTGTATGCTTGGTCTGGTAACCATGTGAGCTGGCTCAAGGAAGATATGAAATAGCAGTTACTGCCCACGTTGATGGCGAGTTCTTCTCCTTTTGCCAAGTTTGGCAGAGGATTGTACTGAATTTTCATTACATCTCCTGTGTTCCCATCAACCTTGTTTTTATAATCTGTCAGAACTTCGTTAAAACCTTTTGCTTCTAAAGTAGAACTACCGAAAGGCAGGACAACATCAAAGACGGCAAAGCAATTCTGTACACTCTTTTTCCCGTAGCTCCTGCCATTTACGATAAGTTCCACTTCTGGCATGTTGGAATATACCTTAATGCGCTGGGGCTCGTTGATATGACCAGTTCTTATGCTCCAGTCGCGACTGGCAATATGAACCACAGGTATGTCCTTACGCCACATAGACTTGAAGTAATAAGCTACGTCCTTCAGGGTACGGTTGTTGTAGGCAATTCCCTTGTTGTTTACTCTCGGCATGGATTCCTGACGTTCAGCCACATTAAAGTCGATAAAGTTCCAATAGGTACAACCGCTAATCCAAGGCTTTTCTTCAATGAATGGCAGATAGTGCTCTATATAAGTTTGCTGATATTCTATGCTGAAATCGAAGGCATGGGCAGAGTTTGAGTGCAGACGCTGATCGCTTCCTGCTCCCCATTCTGAAATTATCATCGGCTTTTTGGGATAGCGTTGGTGCTGGTCTTCACACCAGTGATTGAATCCGTTCAGTTCGCCCTGATACCAGCCATGATAAAGATTCCATCCCACAACATCAACAAGGTTCAGGCCTATTTCGTTGTAAGTATTGGTCATATTAAATGCCATTACGCTTTTTCTGGTTGGGTCTTCATCCTTAAGAACCTTTTCCAATCGATGGGCAAGGGCTAGGGTGCGCTCCTTAAAGGCTGGCCATTCCTTAGTTCCTGGCCATGGAGTGCAGAGCAGGATTTCATTCATGTAGCCCCAGTTGATGATACTTGGATGGTTGTAATGTTGGCGGATCATTTCCCGTAGATTACGCTCACAATTATCGGCATAGTGGGGAGTGTCTGGTACAAGGTCTATGATAGGAATTTCTTCCCATGCCAACAAACCGAGTTCATCGCAGGCATCCAAGAGGGCGTCATCTTGAGGATAATGGGAGATGCGGATATAATTGCTGCCCAGTTCTTTCATCAGTTTTATGTCACGGCGATGAGCCTCGTCGGGTAAGGCTACTCCTACAGGTGCCTGATCCTGATGACGGTTGAATCCACGTAGCTTGTAAGTCTTTCCATTCAGACAGAAGCCCTTCTCTCCATCGAAAGAAAACCAGCGGAATCCAACCTTGTGGTTTTTCTCATCAATGACTTTCCCTGATTTTGTATCTATAATAGAGGTTCTTACCTTGTATAAAGTAGGACGTTCTGGAGTCCAAAGAAGTGGGTTGGCAATGGGTTTTGACTGCAATGCCGTGCGTTGGGTTTCGCCGGCTTTCAGGGTTATCTTCTTCTTGATGGTTTGAAGTAGCTTTCCATCGGGCGAGAAAATCTCATTTCTCAGTTCTACCATCGATGCTTTTTGGCCATCATTGCTCACTTCGCTAACCACCTTTACCATGCTTTGTTTTTCATTCACAATAGGAGTAGAAACGAAGATGCCGTTACTTCCCATGTTGAGCATGTTGAAATGAATATCGGGTGTAGAAACGAGCCAGACGTCACGATAGATACCGCCCCAGAATGTGAAATCTGCCATGATAGGAGTGACATCCTGACGGCTGTTGTCTACAGTTATCTCTATGGTATTTTCTGATTTTTCTCCTTGTCTTGCAGGACTGGTATTTAGAAAATCAGTGATATCGAAGGTAAAGGACGAATATCCGCCGGCATGACAACCTACTTCCTTTCCATTTACCTTCACTTCTGCAGCCTTATTTGCTGCATCTATCTTCAAGAAATAACGTCTGTCTGGATTGATTTCTGCCAGGGTAAGAATGCGGCGGTATTCTGCCTTCCCTTTATAATAGTTCCTGCCTTGGTAGGCATCCAGAGTATAAGTATGGGGAATATTTACTGATGTCCATTTCTGACTGGTAGGAAGTTTGAATTCCCAGTTGTCATTGATGGTCGCAGCTTTTCGTTGTGCCATGGTAGGCATGGTCATCATTGAACCGATGATTGTGGTAAGAAAAATGTTTTTAATGTTCATTGTTGTCGTTTTTTATTGAAGTTTTGCTGAAGTACGGCAAAAGTACAAATAAAATCTGAGATCCTTACTTCTTTTGGAGTTTTTTTCGATGATAGTGCATAATAAAGTGTTAAATCTTGGGAAAACGGACAAAAGATAGTATATTCACCATGGAAAAATGGATAAAATACCTCCGTTTTATATTTAAAAAGAGGACAAAAAGACGGTTAAACGTAAGATAGACAGATATTTTGCTGATTTTTGAAATTAAATTCGTAATTTTGCAGTCGAAAAGAAATAATATTCAGATTTTGATAGACAAATGATAGATTCATTACAAAACATTTTAGTTCAGGTTAGCGATTTTCTCTGGTCGTATATCATCATTACAGTTCTGATATGCTGTGCCCTGTTTTTCACTTGGCGTACAAGGTTCGTACAGTTCCGACTCATCAAGGAGATGGTCAGGCTGTTGCTGAATCCCGACAAGGTTCAACCGGAGGAGATAGGACAAGATGAACTGTCGATGGAGGTAAAGGTGGATGGCGAGATGAAACATATCTCTTCCTTCCAGGCTTTCGTGGTGGCATTGGCCAGTCGTATCGGTACTGGAAATCTTGCTGGCGTGGCTACAGCTATCAGCATCGGTGGCCCGGGAGCCGTATTCTGGATGTGGATGCTGGCTTTGCTGGGTTCAGCTTCGGCTTTCATAGAATCAACCCTAGCCCAACTTTACAAGCGCAGGGGAAAGACATCCTTCTTTGGAGGTCCTGCCTACTATATGAAGTATGGTCTTGGAAAGGGATGGATGGGCATTCTCTTTGCCGTCCTGATGATCATTACCTTTGGCTTTGCCTATAATTCTGTTCAGAGCAATACCATCTGTCTGGCCTGGCAGAAAGCGTTCGGCATCGAACCTGCTACCATGGGAATTGTGCTCACGGTGCTCACCCTGCTCATCATCTTCGGTGGTATTCAGCGCGTGGCAAAGTTCTCTTCTACTGTGGTTCCTGTGATGGCTGTTGTCTATCTTCTGATAGCCGTTGGAGTCGTGATTTGGAATATCACCAGTCTGCCTAAGGTGTTGCTTGCCATTGTGGAGAATGCCTTCGGCTTCAATCAGGCTGCCGGCGGAGTGTTGGGTGTTACGGTGATACAAGGCATCAAGCGAGGTCTGTTCAGTAATGAGGCTGGTGAGGGTAGTGCACCTAATGCAGCAGCCGTGGCAACGGTGAGCCATCCGGTAAAGCAGGGTTTGATTCAGGCTTTGGGTGTGTTTACTGATACCTTGGTGGTATGTTCCTGCACAGCCTTCATCATACTGGTGAGTGGGGTAGATGTTACTGCATCCAATGGTATTCAGCTGACGCAGGATGCCTTGACCCACGAAATAGGAAGCATCGGTAATCCTTTTGTGGCTGTCATGATCTGGCTCTTTGCCTTCAGCAGTATCATCGGCAACTATTATTATGGCGAGACCAATGTGAGATACATCAAGGATTCTAAATTCGGCGTGTTTATCTATCGTCTTGCAGTAGCTGCGATGGTGATGATTGGAGCTGTGGTATCGCTTGATTTTGCATGGAGTTTTGCCGATATCACAATGGCTCTTCTCACGCTCTGCAATCTTGTGGCCATCGTCCTGCTTTCCCGTCAGGCCGTCTTCCTGCTGCAGGATTATCGACAGCAGAAGAAGGAAGGCAAGAATCCTGTATTCAGCAAAGATAAGATGCCGGAGATTGCCGATAAACTGGAGGCATGGTAGTAAATAAATTGATAAAATAATTAATATCCAATGAAAGCATTTACATATATCAAGCAAGGAGAATTTGGCTTCACTGAGAAGGAGAAGCCAATGATGATAGATGAGCATGATGCCATCGTGAGAGTTACGCTGAGCAGTATCTGTACCAGCGACCTTCATATCAAGCATGGTTCTGTGCCTCGCGCAGTACCAGGGATTACTGTTGGCCATGAGATGGTAGGAATTGTAGAGGAAGTAGGGGAGAAGGTTACCCACGTGAAGCCGGGAGACAGAGTAACCGTCAATGTAGAGACTTTCTGCGGCGAATGCTTCTACTGCCAGCATGGATATGTGAACAACTGTACTTCCCCACATGGTGGATGGGCGCTGGGATGCAGAATTGACGGCGGACAGACGGAATATGTGAGGGTTCCTTATGCAACTACCGGCTTGAACAAGATACCGGATTCGGTAAGCGATGAGCAGGCGCTCTTCGTTGGCGACATCCTTGCCACAGGATTCTGGGCTACAAGAATTTCTGAAATTACGGAAGAGGATTCGGTTCTGATTATCGGTGCTGGTCCTACGGGTGTCTGCTGTTTGCTTTGCACCCTGCTCAAGAATCCGAAGAACATCATCGTCTGTGAGAAATCACAGGCTAGGCGAGAGTTCATCCAGAAGCATTATCCGCAGGTGATGGTTGTAGAACCGGAGGATTGCGAGACTTTCGTCAAGGAGCATAGTCAGCATGGGGGAGCTGATGTGGTGATGGAGGTTGCAGGTGGACCTGATACCTTCCAG
>ERZ1026888.174-NODE-174-length-39312-cov-16.789745_pt1 | contig 39312 bp, 30 predicted proteins | sample MGYA00380174_ERZ1026888 | MGnify/ENA primary metagenome ERZ1026888 (study PRJEB33269, sample SAMEA4719810) | human gut metagenome | biome: human-associated habitat; feature: organic feature; material: feces | place: Cameroon | collected 2013-10 ...
TGCTTTTCCACTTCTTTCAGTTTGCGGTCGTTCTCTGCCTTGCGGTTCCGCTCGGTTTGTAGTTCCTCGGCAGTTTTCATTGTCGAAACACTTTCTGCTTTGCCCATTGACTGACCGATATGCTTGGCTTCAGACTCTGCATAAACCAGAGGATGGACAGCAGGCTTGCTCTCAAGTTCGAGTACGGCACTGGTAGGCATCTGCGAACCCTTCCACCTTACACTGGCTACGACACGAATTTTGCCTGGCTTGGTGGTTGACTGTATCAGCACAGGAGCTGTACCCCACTTTACGGGAACAGGGTTGGCACCCACACTGGCATCGCCCACAATGCGGCCTTCCCCCTCAACGTGAAACTGGATTTGGTAATTGTTCAGGCGTTTGATGTTTCCGTTTTTGTCTGCCACCGCGGCTATGACAGTAATCAAGTCTGACCCGTCAGCCTTCAGATCCATGCCTTCATGGTCGGCCCAGAGCATGAGTTTCTCAGGGCGGCGTGCCGGCTTCACCTCATGTGTCGCCACCACCTTCCCATCGATAAGTCCTTCGGCCCGAAGGAACACGTCGGCTTGTTGCCGTTTCCTTGACATCTGCTTATCAATCATAAAGTCATAAACATCCTTGAAGACAATTACAGGAGAAGGCATTCCTTCCGTCCTGACGGGACGCTTATAGGTCCACGTCTTGCCTCCCTTGTTATAGGTCAGACGCACTTCGTCGCAGTTGGAATACACGGTAACATCCTTGGGCGAAAAAGGCGTCATTTCATGCGCGATATAGACCATAGGGCCTGTTTCAAAGGCTTGTTCCTCTACCTTTGCGCTACGCTGCGCCTTAAACATATAATAGGAATACTTGGGCTGACGGAACACATCCATGAGGCCCCCATAGAAGGGGTCGGGATGATAACCGCGCTGATGGTCGAACGAATGCCACAGACAACCGCCCACATGCTGCCTGGAAGTGCGGTAGAGCACATCGTAACTGGTATAGGGATAGGAAGGGGCGGCATAATGTTGTGCCTGGACCAGCATGGCATGTTCGCCCCAGTTGCGGGCCACACGGCTTGGAGAATTATGTGAGTTCCAGTCATCCACATTGTCACCCCACTCACGTGTGAAGTAAGTGACATTGGGATCCATGTGCGTCATGGCCCATTGCTTGTCGGCATTGGACGGATGGCCGAACTGCACGGGATATTCTTCGTGCCCACGGGCTTCACTGTCGCAACCCGAGTAACAGTAAGGATAAGGATACTCCTCACTGACAATGTCCTTTGTCCGTTTGGCAAAGTCGGCAGGATACCATGTTTCGTTCAGGATAGGTTCCCACAACCACACGCAAGGATGGTTGCGGTCACGACGTACCATCTGACGGATATCATCATATACACGTTCGGCAAAGACGGGAGCCTCGTTCCAAAATTGCCACCCAGGCGTGTTGACAATGACAAACAGGCCGAGTTCGTCACAGGCATCCATAAAGGCGGGATCCTGAGGGCAATGGGCATTGCGGATAACTTTGAGTCCGGCATCACGCAGCTTCTTGGCATCACGCCAATGAAGTCCATTAGAGACTGCATTTCCCACAACGGCATAGTCCTGATGACGATTGGCACCGATGAGGGGCTGGTCATAGGGTTTCCCGTTCAACCAGAACCCGTCTTTCCCCTTGAACTCGATGCTGCGGATACCGATGCGACGACGGTAGCCATCCACCACATCTCCCTTCTGGTTGCGGATGCGTACAATGAGGTTATAGAGGTTGGGATGCTCCGGACTCCAGAGTTGCGGTGCCTGGAGTTTCACCTTATCACTTGTAGTAAGCGCCTTTCCCGAGCGTATCTGCACCTTGGTATTTACCAAAGCAGCCTGCCGCCCGTCAGGTTGCTGCAATTCATATTCGATGACGCCACGGAAATTCTGTCGGCTATCATTGCGTACCTGAATTTGCATAAGAACTGTGGCAGAGGATTCCGACACGTTGTCATAGGCAACAAACAGACCGCCGCCAGCCGTTTCGTGTTCGAAATTGGGGTCGGTGATATACACATCACGATGGGCAATGAGCCAGCAGTCGCGGTATATGCCTCCGAAGTAACAGAAATCAAGCACTTCCTGAGCCTTGCCTGGGGGATAGGCAGGGTCGTTGCTGTTGTCTGTCCATACAGCTATGAGATTCTCCTTGTTCCACTGAATGGCTTCTGTGACATCCAGTACAACGGGCAGATAGCCTCCATAGTGCTCGGCCAGCAACTTGCCATTCACATAGACCTTGCTTTTTCCCATGATAGCCTCGAAATGCAGAAACAGCTTCTGACCTTTCAACTTTTCGTTGGGAGTAAAATGCTTGCGGTACCACGCCTCACCCTGATAGTTGATACAACCGCTGGCTTCTGTGGGCAGATATTCCAGTCCGTGAGGCAGGGACACCACCTCCCAACGACTGTCATCGAAAGTGACCGACTCGGCTCCCTTGGCGCTTCCTTTATAGAATCGCCAGGCCGGGTTCATCGAATGTACCGTTCTGCCAGACTGCGGCAGTTCATAGAAACCAGCCGTAGAGAATTGGGGGTTGCTGTCTGCCGAAGCCGTCTTGAACAGCAAGAGAGCCAGCGCCAGCAGTAGAAATCTGTAATTCTTCATAGGGGAAAAAATTATTGTCGTTATATTATCTTGATTATCCGAATATCCATTTGGCATATTTGGGCATCATCCTGTGGCCCACGGCCACAAAGCCCCAACAGAGGAAAAAGGTTATTGTTGCCGTGACAGGTATGCGCACAGAGACTGGCACACCAATAGAGTCGGCAATGGCATATCCAAATCCTACTATAAAGTAATGTGCCATATAGATTCCCAAACTGCATTTGCCTATGTTGGCCAAGGCAGAAACCACTATGGGTGACTGGACCCTCACTTTCCTTACAATCAGAACCCATGCAATGGTCATCAAAGCCACATTAGGAGAACAATACAGGAAGAACAATTCCAGTTCCTGCTCCGAGCAGTCGGGAACAGCCGACATGGTCTTGAACCCCACATATGTAGCGGCGTATCCGATAGCAAGCATTGGCAAAGCTACCGAAAGCGTCTTGCCCCATTTCCATTCCTCCACCTCCTTGATGAGGAAATGCCCCAGCAGCAAATAACCGCTGAATCCCGCAAAATAGTAGAATGTGCCGAACGAATTCCATGCGCACATACCTAAAAGGTCGGATGAATAGAAAGAATATGCATAGGGCAAGAACAATGTAACTGCCCACACGCCCAACATGAATTGCATTTGTCTGCGACTTGCTGTCTCCACCCATGAGGACAAGACGGGCATATACAGATAAAGACCTATCAGCATGTACAGATACCACATGGGTACGGTATAGGTACTGAACTTGACAGGTATCAGGACGATGTTTGCCAATGCATCGCCGAAAGTCTGCGATGCATCAGACGGAGCATAGGCAAACACATCGGAAATGATACTCTTAGGGAGCCCGAGCACTCCTGTAATCCAAGGGAAAAGGTTATACAGGACGGACCAAGTCACAAAAGGAAAAGCTATGCGGAGAAGTCTCTTTCTATAGAACTCTCGCATAGACAGCTTGACGGGAAGCAGAAGGATTCCCGTAATCATGACAAACAGAGGGACGCATGGTCTAAGAAACGATCCGTAAATGCTCCCCCAGAGGTTATAGTCCGGATTTGACCTTGCCTCGGGCGACACGTTGAACGGATCAGAACAATGGACACATATAACCATAAAGATGGCTATCAGCTTCAACACATCAAGCCAGACAATTCTTTTCATACTTTGTTACTGTTTTTTCAATATTGGAATGGGCTTTATAGATATCTTTACTGTGCTGCTCACCCTACGGATGTATTCGAAATAACCACGTGCTTCACTATCAAGGCTCATAAGCAGAAATGAAGTCAGTGGAATCCCAGGTCGTTTCATTTGCATCGGGAGTTGTTGGAGTAGCCCCAAGGATCTCCACAAACTCCTTTGGCAAGATTACATTTTCCAGTTCTAAGGCATCAGCAAACAGTGGTGCAATATCTTCATCACGGAATCCAGCAATACCACAGCCGATTCTTGTTACAAGAAACGTAAGTGTAGTATTATGCTTCGCAAACAGAATAAAGGCATCTACGTATGGTTTGATCGTTTCGGCACCTCCCTGCATCGTAGGAATAGCATAGCTTCTTCCTTGTAAGCCAGTGCCTAATCCCCATACCGCACCAAAGCGGTTATAGGCAAGCCTTGCTGCTCCACCACCATGTGAACCTTTAAGGTTGCTACCAAATACGAATATCTCATTCTCCTCCAACTCGGAGATTCTATATGGTGTGTATCTTCTATTGTACTTTTTCATCTTATCTAAGTTTAAAGAGACATGACATCAGAACCACTCAGCCAATATGCGGAAATCTGCAGAGATGCTATCAAAAGTTCATCTGCAAAGATAGGCGAAACTTTCAAGTATCTACTCTTGGAAATACTTTTATTGTGCATTATTGCATAACAAGCAGCCTTATCTTCATTGGTAGGGCTGCTTGCTAATACTTATCCTGTTACCAACTCATCAATGATGTTCTTAACACCTGTGCTGTTGATCTGCTTTCGGAAGTGGGCGGTATAACCATTTGCAGTCATGGCCTTGAAGAACTCCTCGGCACACGAAATCTTGGTGTCCTCATCAGGTGAGATATGCGACTCCTTATCATAAGCTTTCGTCTCTATCACGATGTTCAGTTCCTTGGTTCCATCCGCCTTCTTGACCACATACATGAAGTCAGGACTGTAGTTGCTTGATGATATCTTCTGTGGTGATAGAAAGCTGACTCTTCTGGTCAGCGTCAAGTTCACCATTGATTAACGTTCATTGCAGTCTATCGTGACACGTCTTTAATAAATAATATTAATTATGCAAATATAGTTAATTCCTTCGAAGAACGTGGACAATTCGCAATAAAAAAAGTGCCACATTAAAAAATGGCACACAGTAGCACAGGTCACAATTACCAATCAGCTGATCATGATGTAAAAATGAGGTAATATGCGTCAAACTTAGGTTAATGCTTTTTCTTAGCAAACTGCCATACAAAATGCAGCATCACATGATCGACCTTTCCAAGGTGAAGCCATGGCGGGCTATGGCGAGACGCAACCGGAAGCAAAATGCCGAAAGAAACGCTGACAAGAGTTGAAAAGAATCCATAAGATCCTAACAATTCACCTGGTTCGGTCTAATGACGACCGATTTGGGTTTAAGGACGAGTATAGATAAGAAAAGGCGGCATGCAGGGTTCTGTTGATAGTGCCTACATGCCGCTTTGTTGGTGATGGCCTGCCCTTTTTACTCTGTTATAAGTGGCATGAGTGAAAAGGGTCAGTCGGCCAGGGTGAAGTCGAGCTGGCGCTTCTCCAGGTTGGCCTTGGCCACCTGTATGCGAATGGCGTCGCCCAACTGGTACTTGTGGTGGTGGCGTCGTCCGCGCAACACGAAGTTTTTCTCGTCGAAGTCGTAGTAATCGTCGTCGAGGTCGCGCATGGGCACCATGCCCTCGCAGTGGTTCTCGTCGATCTCAGCGTAGATGCCATACGACGTGATGCCGCTGATGTGGGCGTCGTAGATTTCGCCAATCTTGTCGCCCATAAACTCAACCATCTTATATTTGATAGACTCGCGCTCGGCGTTTTGCGCCACCTGTTCCATGTCGGAGCAGTGCTCGCAGAGATCCTCGTAGTGCTTGGCGTTGGCCGAGCGGCCTCCTTGCTGATAGCGTGTCAGCAAGCGGTGGACCATGGTGTCGGGATAGCGACGGATGGGCGACGTGAAGTGGGTGTAGTAGTCGAACGCCAAACCGAAGTGTCCGATATTATGAATGGAATACTTGGCCTTCATCATGGCCCTGAGGGCTACCGACTGGATGAGCTTCTGCTCGCGCTTGCCCTCACAGTCGTCCATCAGCTTGTTGAGGTTGCGGGCTATGGCGCCCTTCGTTCCGGCGGTCTTCACCTTATAGCCAAACTTGGCTGTAAACTCGCGCAGCGTCTCCAACTTTTGAGGGTCGGGATTGTCGTGTATGCGGTAGGGCAGCACCTTGGCCTTCTTGCCCTTGGGCACGCGCCCCACGCTCTCGGCCACTGTACGGTTGGCCAGCAGCATAAACTCCTCGATGAGCTTGTTGGCGTCCTTCGAGCGCTTGAAGAAGCAACCCGTGGGATGGCCTTTCTCGTCGACGGTGAAATGGAGCTCCTCGGAGTCGAACTTCACAGCGCCGTTCTTGAAGCGCTTCTCACGCAGCTTCTTAGCCAGGCGGTCGAGGGTGCAAATCTCCCAACCAAACTCATCCTTGTAGCCCGCCTTGCCTGGTGCAGGTGCAGGCTCGCCCGTTCCGTCCTTCACACCATTGTCCTCCAGCACCTGCTGCGCCTCCTCGTAGGCATAGCGGCGGTTGGAGCGAATGATGGTATGCACGATGCGGTAGCTCTTCACGTTGGCCTCGTCGTCGAGGTTGAACACGACCGAGTAGGCCAGCTTGTCCTCGTCGGGGCGGAGCGAACAGATGAAGTTGCAGAGTCTCTCGGGCAACATGGGGATGGTGCGGTCTACGAGGTAGATGGATGTGGCACGCTTCATGGCCTCCTTGTCGATGACGCTGCCCTCGGTAACGTAGTGTGAAACGTCGGCGATGTGCACACCCACCTGATAGAGCCCCTTGTCAAGTTGTTTGATCGACAGGGCATCGTCGAAGTCCTTGGCGTCGGCGGGGTCGATGGTGCAGGTCCACGTGTCGCGGAAATCCTCGCGCTCGGCCTCGTCCTGCGGTGTTATCTCGCCCGAGATGGCGTTGGCCGCATCCTCCACGTTCTTCGGATACTTGTAGGGCAGTCCAAACTTGGCGAGGATGGTGTTCATCTCCACGTCGTTGTCGCCGCTCTTTCCGATGACGTCGACCACCTCACCGATGAGGTTCTTATGCTCGTCGGTGGGCCACTGGATGATCTTCACCACCACCTTGTCGTCGGTCTTGCCACCTTTCACTTTCTTCTTCGGGATGAGGATGTCGTGCGCCAACGAGTTGTCTTGCGGCACGCAGAAAGCGATGTCCTTGTCTACGCGCAAGCGGCCCACAAACTGGTCCTTGGCCCTCCGCAGGATCTCGATGACCTGCGCCTCCTTGATGTGCTTCTGCCTTCTGGCCATGAACGACACCTTCACATGGTCGCCGTTGAGCGCCCCCATCGAGTTGCGCTCAGCCACGAAGATGGGCTTGTCGCCTCCATCGGGTATGAACGAGTTTTTGCCGTTGGCCTTGCGGATGAAGGTGCCTTCCTGCACCTGTCCCTTGGTGTTGAGCTGATAACTGGTGTCGGAAACTTTCGTAAGGAAATCATCCCATGCCATTTCCTCCATGATGTCGATGGCCAGCATCTTCGCTGGGTGCGTGCTGAGGTGCATCGACCTAAATATTTCTTTAAACGACAGCGTCTTTCCGGGCTGTCCGGAGAAGAAATCGACCAACTCCTTGGTTAGTTGCTTCTTCGTGATATGCTTGCCGCCCTTCTTGCCTTTTCCCATATTTTCTTAGTTTTAAAAGCGTCGGTTTATACATGCAAATTAACTAAAAAGAATTGAACTTTCCTAATTTTATTAGGATTATTTTGCTAAGAATTTTAAAATGTCGTAACTTTGTAACCTATTAACGATGAAGATATTAATTACCGGTGCCAGTGGATTCATTGGCAGTTTCATAGTGGAGGAGGCATTGCGCCGCGGCTTCGATACCTGGGCTGGCGTGCGCGGTTCGAGTTCGAGGAGCTACCTGGGCGATCCTCGCATCCATTTCATAGAGCTTGATTTCTCGTCGGAGGATCGTTTGGCGCAGGCGCTCGACGGTCACAACTTCGACTATGTGGTGCATGCTGCGGGTGTCACCAAGTGCCTGACGGCTTCCGATTTCATGAAGGTGAACTACCAGGGCACAGTGAACCTGGTGAACGCCATCCTGAAGACAAAGATGCCCATGAGGCGCTTCATCTACCTGAGCAGCCTGAGCGTCTTCGGGGCCATACGCGAAGAGCAGCCCTACCAGGAGATTACGGAGCACGACACACCGTGCCCCAACACCGCCTACGGCAAGAGCAAGCTCAAGGCCGAGCAGTTTCTCGACTCCATCGGCAACGAGTTCAACTACATTGTGCTCCGTCCCACGGGCGTCTACGGCCCTCGTGAGAAAGACTATTTCCTCATGGCGAAGAGCATCAAGCAACATGTAGACTTCAGCGTGGGCTTCCAACGCCAGGACATCACGTTCGTGTATGTGCAGGATGTGGTGCAGGCGGTGTTCCTCGCCCTCGACCATGGCATGTCGGGAAGAAAGTATTTCCTCTCGGATGGCAACGTCTACCAGTCGTCGACCTTTAGCGATTACCTGCACGAGGAGCTTGGCAAGCCCTGGTGGATACGCGTGAAAGCCCCCATCTGGGTGCTGCGCCTCGTTACCTTCTTCGGTGAGCACATTGGGCGGATGCGACATACCATTACCGCCCTCAACAACGATAAGTTTAACATTCTCAAGCAGCGCAACTGGCGATGCGACATCGAGCCGGCTTGTGATGAACTGGGATACCATCCCCATTACGACTTGCGCAAGGGCGTAACCGAGTCGGTGGCGTGGTACAAGGAAAACCATTGGCTGTGATGCAACTATCCAAATACATCGAACTGGAGCGCAAGCCCCGACGTGGGCTGATGGCGCTGGAGTGGGTGGCGCTGGCTTACGTGGCGCTCACCCTGCTCATTGTGCTTTTCGCCTCGACCAAGCTCGACAATCCCCAGGCCATGATATGGGGTCGCGTGAGGCTGGGAGCCATCACTCTCGCCATGTGGGTGGTGTATCGGCTGGTGCCCTGTAGGCTCACGAGATTTGCGCGTGTGTTGGTGCAAATGTCGCTGCTCGGCTGGTGGTATGCCGACACCTACGAGCTCAACAAGCTCTTCCCCAACCTCGATCCCTTCTTCGCATCGGTGGAACAGGGTCTCTTCGGCTGTCAGCCGGCGCTGGTGTTCGCCCAGCATTGGCCGCAGGCCTTCTTCAGTGAGCTCATGTATCTGGCCTACGCCAGCTATTTTCCCATCATCGTAACTACGGTGCTCTATTACTTCTTCAGCCGATACGAGCAGTTTGAGCGCGCCGCGTTTGTGCTCCTCGCCTCGTTCTTCGCCTTCTATGTGGTGTTCGACCTGGTGCCCGTCACGGGACCGATGTACTACTATCACGCCGTTGGCGTCGACCAGGTGGTGAAGGGCGTGTTCCCCAGTGTGGGCGATTATTTCCTGACACACACCGACATGATGACCTCGCCGGGATGGACCGACGGACCGTTCTACCATGTGGTGGCCGACCTCCACACGTCGGGCGAGCGGCCCACCGCCGCCTTCCCCTCCTCGCATGTGGGCATATCGGTGGTTTGCATGCTGCTCATCTGGCGCACACACAACCGCAAGCTCTTCTTCGGCTTGCTCCCCTTCGCCTTGCTTATCTGCCTCGCTACGGTTTACATACGTGCCCATTACGCCATCGACGTGGTGGCGGGACTCGTCACGGGAACCCTGTTCTACCTGCTGTGGGCAAGGGTCTACGACAGGACCCAATAGGCATGGACAAGCAAAACGGGAGGAAACATTCTATCAAACGAAGGTTTTCGTTAAGCCAAATGAGCAGAACCGAGCTTGCTCGGGTTATGCCATGGCGAGAAAACGTGCCATGAAATGGAAGGAAATCATCGTTGCAGATTAGAAACATCATACAAGTATATTAGGATAATCATCCAAGCAAATATAGGAATAACATGAATAAGAAACTATACATTGAGACGTACGGTTGCCAGATGAACGTGGCCGATTCAGAGGTGGTGGCCTCCATCATGAAGATGGCTGGCTACGACGTCACTGAGGCGGAAGCCGACGCCGACGCCATTTTTCTCAACACGTGCTCGATCCGCGAGAACGCCGAGAACAAAATATACCATCGCCTTGAAACGCTCCACGCCGAGCAAAAGAAGGGCCGAAAGCTCATCGTGGGTGTGCTGGGCTGCATGGCCGAGCGTGTGAAGGACGACCTGATCAACAACTATCACGCCAACCTGGTGTGTGGCCCTGACGCCTATCTGAGTCTGCCCGAGATGATCGCGGCCGTGGAGGTGGGCGAGAAAGCCATCGACGTGAAGCTCTCAACCACAGAGACGTACCGAAACGTACTGCCGCAGCGACTGGGCGCCGGACGTGTGTCGGGCTTCGTGAGCATCATGCGCGGATGCAACAATTTCTGCCATTACTGCATCGTTCCTTACACCCGAGGCCGCGAACGCTCACGCGACGTGGAGAGCATCCTCGCCGAGGTGCGCGACCTGCGCGACAAGGGATTTAAGGAGGTGACGCTGCTCGGACAGAATGTGAACAGCTACGGACTGCTGCCCAACGGCAAGCGCCCAGAGAATGGCGTGGTTGTTGAGGATGAGGATGGCAAGGATTTGCACGTGTGCAGCTTTGCCGAACTGCTGCGACGCGTGGCGCGCGAGGTGCCCACCATGCGCGTGCGCTTCACCACCAGCAACCCCGAAGATATGACCGAGGACATCCTGCACGCCATCGCTGAGGAGCCCAACCTCTGCCATCACATACATTTCCCCGCACAGAGCGGATCCAACAAGATCCTGAAACTCATGAACCGCAAGTACACCCGGGAGGATTACCTGGAGAAGGTGGCGGCCATTCGCCGCATCATTCCCGACTGTGGACTCACCACCGACATATTTGTGGGCTATCACGATGAGACCGAGGAAGACCACCAACAGACGCTGTCGCTGGTGAAGGAGGTGGGCTTCGACGCCGCATTCATGTTCAAATACAGTGAGCGACCGGGCACATACGCCGCCAAGCACCTGCCCGACAACGTGCCGGAGGAGGTGAAGATCAGTCGACTCAATGAGCTCATACACCTGCAAACGGAGGTGTCGGCCGAGCAAAACCGCAAGGACGAGGGCAAAGAGTATGACGTGCTGCTGGAGCGGTTCGCCAAGCGAAGCCATAGCCAGCTCATGGGGCGCACACCGCAAAACAAGGCGGTGGTCATCGACAAGGGAAACCACCACATCGGAGAGACCGTGCGCGTGAGAATCACCGGCAGCTCGTCGGCTACGCTCTTGGGCGAGGAGGTCGTGAAAGAATAAGGCTACGCCCAAGGTGGGGTCTATGAATTACCACCGCAAACGACAAAAATCATGATGGGTTACTTATAAACCCACCTTAAACGAACAATCAATGAAAGAATTCCTGCAAGTGCTCAGGCGCTTTGTGCCGCCCTACAAGAAATATCTGGCGCTATCGGTGCTGTTCAACATCCTGTCGGCAGTGCTCAACATCTTCTCGTTCGCAACACTCATCCCCATGTTGCAAATCCTGTTTAAGACAGGCGACGCCGACACGGCGACGAGCCTCATGCCGTGGGCGCTCGACAAGGATACCTTGATGAACAACATGAACTATTATGTCAACGACCTCATCGCCACGATGGGAGCCACCACCACGCTGCTCTTCATCGGACTGGCGCTGGCGTTCATGACGTTCCTCAAGACGGGAGCCTACTTCCTTTCGTCGGCTACCATCATACCCATTCGCACGGGCGTGGTGAGAGACATACGCAACCAGCTCTACCAGAAGATCAACCAGCTCTCGCTCGGATTCTTCAGTGAGGAGCGAAAGGGCGACATCATTGCCCGTATGAGTGGCGATGTGCAGGAGATAGAGTCGTCGATCATGTCGTCGCTCGACATGCTCTTCAAGAACCCCATTCTCATCATTGTGTACTTTACCACGCTGCTCGTCATCTCGTGGCAGCTCACCATCTTCACCATTCTCTTTGTGCCCATCTTCGGATGGTTCATGGGCTATGTGGGCCGCAAACTCAAGGCCAAGTCGATGAAGGCACAGGCGCTGTGGAGCGACACCATGAGCCAAGTGGAGGAGACGCTGGGCGGACTGCGCATCATCAAGGCTTTTTGCGCCGAGGAGAAGATGAACAAGCGGTTCGACAAGGTGAACTCGGCGTACCGCAACGACATCATGCGCGTCAACATTCGCCAACAGATGGCGCATCCGATGAGCGAATTTCTTGGCACAGTGATGATCGTCATCGTGCTTTGGTTCGGTGGCATACTGGTGCTCAACAACCAAGCCATCACCGGTCCGACGTTTATCTATTACATGGTGGTGCTCTACTCCATCATCCAACCGCTGAAAGACTTCTCGAAGGCTGGCTACAACATACCCAAGGGATTGGCTTCGATGGAGCGTGTGGATAAGATTCTGAAGGCCGAAGTGGGCATCAAGGAGAAGGAAAACCCCATTCACGTCAGTTCGTTTGAGCACGACATCGAATTCAGGCATGTTGGGTTCAAATATGACCAGCAATGGGTGTTGCGCGATATCAACCTCATTATTCCCAAGGGAAAGACCGTGGCACTCGTGGGACAGAGCGGTGGCGGAAAGTCGACACTGGTGGACCTCATTCCGCGCTATTATGATGTGCAGGAGGGCGAGGTGCTCATCGATGGCATCAACGTGAAGGACCTGGGCATCCACGACCTGCGCCAGCTCATCGGCAACGTGAACCAGGAGGCCATCCTTTTCAACGACACGTTCCTCAACAACATTACGTTTGGTGTGGAGAACGCTAAGATGGAGGATGTGGAACGGGCGGCAAAGATAGCCAACGCCTACGACTTCATCATGGAGTCGGAGAACGGATTCGACACCAACATTGGCGACCGTGGCGGACGTTTGTCGGGCGGACAGCGCCAGCGTGTCAGCATAGCGCGAGCCATCCTTAAGAACCCGCCTATCCTCATCCTCGACGAGGCCACGTCGGCACTCGACACCGAGAGCGAACGACTGGTGCAGGACGCGCTCTACAAGCTCATGAAGACGCGCACAACCATTGCCATCGCCCACCGCTTGTCAACCATCAAGAACGCGGATGAGATATGTGTCATCCATGAGGGACACATCGTGGAGCGCGGCACGCATACCTCGCTGCTGGCGGCCGACGGCTACTACAAGAAATTGCACGACATGCAGCAATAAAACTCAAACAGGCGACTAACGCAATCCGTTAGTCGCCCATTTTTTTAGCTCTTGCCCATTGTCCTAAAAACATATTGCGTAGTTTGAAACGCCGTGTTTTCAGTTTTTATTCTTGGCAAGCGCAGTTTTCCCATTGTTTTAGAATAAAAGAGTTGCTTTTACGGCACAAAATATGATACCGATATCAAAAATAGTACTCTAATATTTACTTGAACAAGGTTAATCGCATGATCATGGAATACGAAAAGGCATATTTGTTTTCTTTGCTTTTTTCGGGCCTGAGTTATAATTTAAGGCGCACCTGGAGGTCGAGGTCGGTCATGGAGTGGCTATTGAGCTGTTGCAGGCCGGTGCCGATGGTAGAGCGGTCGAAATAGCGGGTGCAGCCCAGTTTGGCGATTACCATCCATTGGTCAGACAGGTCGGCGCGCAACTGAAGGGCCATGCGCATGCCCTCGCCGAAGAACGATGGGAACGAGAAACTGTAGCGCACGCTCCGCTCGTAGGTGTAGATGCGTGAGTCGAAGTCGTCGGTGTGGAAATAGGCGGCGGTGGCGGCCATCTGAAGCCAGCGCCAAGCCGTGGCGCCATTGGCCGTTGCCATCCACCCAAAGCTGTTTTTTTCACCAATATGGCAGTGGGCCACGTCGGCCTGCAGGCGTAGGTCGTAACGATCGTTGGCATAGCCCACGGCCCATCGGGCACGCTGCTCGGTCTTCATGGCCAGGGTGGGCTGCGTAGCCTTTTCCGTGCTTGGGGTTGTTGTCGACGGTGCGTTTTTCTCCCTCATTTTGATGCGATAGCGCACGAGCCACGACCAATGGCCGCGGGTGTAGGTGGCTTGCGCGAAGTTGTCGTAGCTGTGTGAGGCCGCGCTGGCTTGGTATTTGGGCCAAGCGAAGTAGGCCATGTCGGTGTAGGCCCGCAGCGACAGGTATCGTGTGGGAGTCCAGTTGACGCCCACAAACACCCCACTCTCGTTTTGGATGCTGCTCCCTTCGGCAAAACTGTTGCTGTAGGGAGCGTAGTATTTGTAGGGGTAATAGCGCTGCAAGGCCAGCAGGGCGAGGTTGCTCCATAACTGGTAGCTCAGGCTGTTGATGGTGGCCACTTGTCCGCAATCGCCCGTAGCCGTTTCGCCCGAGATGTTGAGGCGGTCGGAAATGTAACCGTAGTCGACGCTGGCGTTCCAAAACTGCTTGCCCGTGGGGTACCAACGTCGGTAAACCTGATTGGTGTTGGGGCGCAGAGGCTTGTCGTATGAGGTGGCAAAGGCGGTGAGGCCCACGTGCCATCCGTTGTTGAAATAGCTGAGGTTGCCGCCCCAAAGCGTTGTGGAGGCGTTGCGACGGCGCCGCATCTCGCTCTCGGTGCGGTGGTAGCCCGTTTGGAGGATGGTGGCGATGGAGGCCGAGTCGGGGCCCAGTGTGACGTCGATCTTACGCCAGGAGGCGAAGGCCGTGAGGTCGAGATGCTTGGTGAGACGCACCGTGGCGGCCGCTCCCTGTAGGTAGTTGGCCTCCATCCGACTGCTGTGGGCGAAGATGTGGTTGGCCGCTCGGCCCAGTGTGGCGAGCGTGTTGAGCTTGCCCATGCCAAACGAATTGTTGAGGATGAGGCCCATGCCGAACCGTAGGCGGTAACGACCCACGATGGCCGATTTGATACGCTCCCATCTGTTCACCATGAGATAGGCCGAATAGAAGTCGTAGCCGGTGGCGTTCTGAGCGGAGAAGAACGGCTCGCCAGCGTCTTGAGAGGCGATGAGGCCCACCTTGACGCGCCCTTGCGAGCTGAAGGTGTAGCGCAGCCAGTGCTTGTAGGGGTAGCCCAGGTAGCCGTTGCGGTCGCCCTTGCGCCGATAGAACGGCGCGTGCACGGTGCCCACCAGTTCGTGGCGGCCGTAGCGCATGAGTTGGGCGAACGAGGGAAAGCGGGTGTTGGCGCTGTCGGGACGAATGGTTACGAAGCGTTGCAACAGGTCGGCGGTGAGCTTGTCGAGACTTGGCACCAGGCGGAGCTCCATGGTGGTCTCTAAGCGGCGCGCCTTGTCGCGATACTCCATGATGTCCATGATTTGCTGCGAGGATAAGAAAGGCAGCCTGCTGAGGTCCTCACGCGTACAATGGTTGATGTCGATCTTTTGGGAGGCAATGTCGTTCAGTTCCTCGTAAGTCTGCTCCCACAGGTCCGACTCGGTGTCTTCGAGTTGTCCGGTTTGGTCGAACAGCTGCTCCCAGGTGTCGTCGTTTTGGGCTGGCGAAGATAGGCAAAGGCTTGCGAGAAGCACGCAGAGCCACACCCTTGGAGCCTGCAGGAACGCGGCGGAAGCCAGTAGAACGGTTCGATTCATGCCGATGGGAGAGTGGGGAATGAGGGTTAGAGCTGTCCGGATTCCACCTGTCGGACCACACGCTCGGTAAGGCGGTCGACGCCCTCCGGCTCATACTTCTTGTTGAGCGACGCGCCAAACACCCAAGCGAAGGCTTGGTAGAAACCGGCTTTTACGGGACCAAGGAAAGCCTGGATGAGTTGGTAACTGGAGCTGTTACACTCGCGGTACACCAGTTTGATGAGTAGTTTGCCCTGCGAGTAGGAGAGCTTCTTCATGCGCGGCGTGTACTCCTTCTTGATGTCGGCCTCCACACGCTTCATGTGCTCGTCGCGCGCCTTCTTGTTGGGCAGGGTGTTGAGGTAGTCGCCGGTCTCGATAATAATCTTGTTGACTTCCTTGGCGATGGGCAACACCTTCTTGACGTTGTAAACCAAACGGTTGTAGGCCGCGCGCTGACGGGCGTTCTTGAACGTCGGTTCGGGATAAACCCACACGTCGTTCATTTCCATATATTGTATGCTGTCTTTTCCCACGAGCACCTTTCCCACCTTCACCATAGGCACAAAGGTGGGGTTGTCCATGTCGACCTCCATGTCCTCGGGGTTGACGCGTGTGCGTGTGTCGTCTTGCGCCCACAGCGACGTGGGCAGCAGACAGGCTAAAATGATTATAAGAAACGACTTCATCTGAAAGGCAAATTTACTATCTATTTTCACAACAGCAAAGCGATTGGGATTAAAAAACGTTGTGAGGGCGTTAAAATATGGTGGGAACGAGGATGGCATGGCGTTGATGGGGCGATTTTGAGGCATGCCTTGTAGCATTTGTGTGCACACATAGCCGAACGAATCCCATAAGTGGCCGTGGCCTGACGTTTTCGCCTCGATGGCCGAATGAGGACGAATATTCTTGAGGATTTTTCTTTGCAGATTGAATAAATTCCTTTATCTTTGCAAAACAAACAAATGGGCTTCTATAGTTCAATGGATAGAACGGAGGTTTCCTAAACCTTTGATCCGGGTTCGATTCCCGGTGGAAGTACAATCTATTTGGAAGGTTTTTATCTATTACGACCCTCTTTTTACGGTGACCTATCGCTTTTAACTAACCCTTTTATCCACTCAATTTACAGTTATGATTGGCGCTATTATAGGAGACATTGTTGGTTCGCGTTTCGAATTCGACGAGCAACCGAAAGACAATTTTGAGCTGTTTCGGCCCAAACCCCAATGTGATTACACCGACGACTCGCTGATGACCATTGCCGTGGCCGATGCCATTCTCAACGGAAAGTCGTACCAGGACAAGTTGCATGAGTGGGGGCGACGATACCCCGCCCCCAAAGGGGCATACGGAGGCATGTTCGCACAATGGCTGGCCGATGACCACCCGAAGCCGCAAAACTCATGGGGCAACGGTGCTGCCATGCGCATAGCGCCTGTGGGATGGCTCTTCGACGACTATCATGAGGTGTTGCAGCAGGCGCAACAATGCACCATTTGCAGTCACATGCACAAGGAGGCCATTCGTGGCGCGCAATGTGTGGCGGCTGTCATCTATTGGTTGCGAACGGGCCGTGTAACCAAGGAGGGACTGGAGACGGCCGTTGAACGTAGCTTCGGATACGAGATTCCGCCCTTGCGTGACATATATAAAATAGGTATGCAAGGCCATTTCGATTCGTCGTGCCAGGAGACGGTGCCATGGGCTTTACGCTGTTTCCTGGAGAGCAGCAGCTTTGAGGATGCCATCAGAAAAGCCGTCATGGCGCGCGGCGACACCGATACGAAGGCATGTATCTGCGGCGCCATTGCAGAGGCCTACTATGATGTGCCCGACCATTTGTACAATAAGGCGTGCTCATATCTTGAGAAGGATATGCTCGACGTTATTGTGCAGTATTGCAATCACATGCAAAACGAAATAGATAGTTGACCCTTTTATCTCCCCCTGCCATGATACCTACTGACGAAACAAACCCTACCATTACGTGGGAACAACTGATGGAGTCGGTGAATTCGGGTGCGCAGCATCCTGAGGACACACAGTGGACGGTGTTTAGATACCTGAAACAAAACTACAAGACGATAGGGTCGGTGGAGGCCCGGACATTGCTTGCCATTTACACCAAGTTGCGTAGCCAGCGGCCGTCGCTCATCAACTCGTGTATGTTGGGCTTGGCGCTGAAGATCAGCGAGGTGTATTCCGATTTCCGTTTGCCGCAATTCTTGCAAGTGTGGGGCTACGACGCTTGCCTGAGAGAGGAGGACCGACAGCCGCAAACGGGCAAGGACGGGCGCCGATACCTTTCGCTACAGGAGCGGGTGGAACGCGCACGGGCGTCGTATCTGCTGCATCATCCTGAGGAAAACCGTGAGCAATGTGACGCCATCGTCAGCATGTACGCCGTGAAAATCTTTGAGAAGGAGCAGAATGGGCGCCGCCGTAAGTTTGTGAAACTGGTGGCGCCGAATGGGGTGGGAATGGTGGCCGACAGTCATCAGTTCCCATGTAAGCCATGGGAGATAGCCGGACGGTTGTTTGATGTGCTGACACGCGTGTCGAAGCAAGGCGTAGAACGGGCGGTGGAAATTACCTTATCCCATAAGAAGATGGTCGAGGTGTTTGAACCGGTGGTGGGCTATGTGGACGGCATCGACCTGGGGCATGGCCATGTGCACGTGTACGACGCGCAGTCGCGCCACTTCGTTGCCGATAAGAAAACGGTGTTTGTGAAGGGCGTGGCGAAAGGCAGCTATGTGCGTTTCTGCCCCATCATTGCACAGGGCGACCCGTTCAAGTCGGCCGCCATCCTTGAGGTGATGGTCCCTCAAGAGGGGCGTTGCGCCTTTGGAACCTACGAAGCCATGGTGATGTTCGTCAATCATGAGCAGCGATACATCAAGTATGCCATCCGCAAGGATCAGCCCGCCGTGGTGAAGTATATGGCAAATTCAGCCGCACCGAGTGGAAAATTGGTTGCGACGAATGGAAATGGGGCGAACGGAGGTGCCGTAAATGCTGGCGCTACTGCGGCGTCTGAATCGAGCCAGGGCCTTGCCGAAGGGCGTTTGTCGCTGGAAGGATTTGCCTCCCTTGATGTTTTCCCAGAGAATCGACGCGCAAACCTTGCTTCTGGTCAGTCGGTAAGTCTTGTGCTTTTCCTCAAACGGGGAAAGGATGGCACAAAGCGCAACCATGTGGTAGAGGCGTATTAGCAGTCAAGAGATGGGAGATTAAGCCGTGGCTTCTCTAAGAACAGGCAACGGAAAATGTAGGAAAATGCGATGGCTGGTGTGAGAGCAGCCGATGACTTATGTAAGATAAGGCGGTGGCTCGTGTGAGAGCAGGCCATAGATGTAAAACGAAGAGAGCCATTCTTGTTCGATTCAGAACGAGAATGGCTCTCTCCTTATATATAAGGTAACCCCGAAGAAGGGTTACCTTAGCGGTTGATGACGCTTATGCCTTTGCCACTTCCGTATTGGCCTGCTCCTTGATGGAGTGACCCATCACGAGGTAAGCGATCGGAGAAGCGAGGAAGATAGAGCTCAGTGTACCGAACACCACACCCAGAGTCATGGCAAATGCGAACGGCTGAATGCTCTTTCCACCAAGGAAGAGGATGCAGAGCAACACCACGAGTGTGGTGACAGACGTGTTGATGGTACGTGCCAGGGTCTGGTTGATAGAGTCGTTGAACAACTTCTGCAGGTTCTCCTTCGGGTGCAACTGCAAGTTCTCACGGATACGGTCGAACACCACCACCTTATCGTTGATAGAGTAACCGATCACCGTCAGCACGGCACCGATGAACGTCTGGTCGACCTCCAAAGAGAAAGGCAGCAAGCCTTGCAGCAGTGAGAACAAACCGATGACGGTCAAGGCGTCGAAGGTCAGGGCGATGGTTGAACCCAATGAGAATGCCACATTGCGGAAACGCAACAGGATGTAGAGGAAGATGGCCACAAGGGCGATGACCACGCTGATGATGGCGCTACGTGTAACGTCCTTAGCGATAGACGGACCCACCTTAGAAGAGCTGATGATGGAACCACCCTGACGGATGTCGGGGTTCTTGAAGGTCTCAACATCCTTCTGGCTCACGAGGTTGGCGTCCTTCAAGCCCTTGAAGAGCATGGTCTCCACCTGGCCATCGACCTTAGGATTGGTCGACTCGATCTTGTAGTTGGTAGAGATGCGGACCGTGCGGCCGTCGTTACCCAACGAGATGGCGCTTGTGGTGTAGCCGGGGAAGGTCTTCTCCAATACGACACGCACCTGCTCAGGCTCTGTGGCCTTTTCGAACTGCACAACGTAGTTGCGACCACCCGTAAAGTCGATGCTCTGGGCAAGGTGACGCGTAGCGAAGCTGACGATGAACACCACGAGGGCGATGCCAGCGAATGTGAAGCTCTTCTTGTAAGCCGACATGAACTTGAAGTTGGTGCCCTGCATGAGGTTCTTCGACACGCCAGTCCACAACTTCAGGTGCATCCACTTGCCGTGGTTGATCTTATAGTCGTACACCAAACGGGTGATGTAAACAGCGGTGAAGAATGAGCAGACGATACCGATGATCCATGTGGTGGCGAAGCCGCGGATAGGACCTGTACCGAAGAGGTAGAGGATGACACCCGTGATGATAGATGTCAAGTTAGAGTCGAAGATGGCCGAGAAGGCGTTGCTGTAACCAGCGTTGATGGCCAATCGCATGTCTTTTCCTGAGCGAAGCTCCTCCTTGATGCGCTCGTAGATCAGCACGTTGGCGTCGACGGCAGTACCGAGCGAGAGCACCATACCTGCGATACCACTCATGGTGAGGGCGGCTTGGAATGACGTTAGGATACCCAGCGTGAAGAATACGTTGAGCAAGAGTGCGAAGACTGCCAGTGAGCCCGGGATGATGTTGTAAACAACGAGCATGTAAACAATCAGGAGCACGAAGGCGATGGCGAACGAGATGATACCCTGCTGGATTGACTGGGCACCGAGTGTAGGACCTACAACCTCCTCCTGCACGATGTGTGCGGGGGCGGGCATACGTCCAGACTTCAAGGTGTTGGCCAGGTCCTTAGTGTCTTCGATGGTGAAGTTGCCTGTGATAGAGCTCTGTCCACCGTCGATCTGTGAGAGGATGCGGGGTGAGGTGTAAACCACACCGTCGAGCACGATGGCGATAGCCTTGCCGATGTTGGCCTTGGTAAGCTCCGACCAGCGGCGTGCGCCCTCAGAGTTCATCGACATAGACACCTCAGGAGCACCTGATACGTGGTTGAACTGGTCGCTGGCGTCGGTGATGACGTCACCCTCGAGCGGAGCGCGACCGTTGGTCGTTGTGACCTTCAGGGCGTGCAACTCGTAGATGTTCTTTGCCTGTATGTTGTCGGTGGGCTTGGCGCTCCACATCAAGCGGAGGTCGGTGGGAAGCACCTGCTTAGCCACTTGGCCGTAGATGGCCTTGTTGATGGCGGCTGTGTCGCGTGCGCTGGCGTAGCCCACGAGGCTCAGGCTACCCGAACCTGTTGTCTGCAGGAAGGCGAGCAGCGGGTGCTGCTTCTTGGCCTGCTCGAGCTCGCTCTCGGGAGTGGCCTTGATGTTGTCGGCCTTCTTACCGTTGTTGAGCTTAAACTTGGGAGCGGCCTGCTTCTTGGCGGGAGCGGCCTGCTCGGCCTTTTGCTCAGCGGCAGCGGTGTCTTTCTTGCTGGCTGTTTCCTGCTCACCGCTGGCCAGACGTTGGTCGAGCTGCTGGAGGTAGGGAATGATTTCCTCGGCGTTGTAGGTCTCCCAGAACTCGAGGTTTGCGCTACCCTGGAGGAGCTTACGCATACGCTCAGGCTCCTTGATACCGGGCATCTCCACCATGATGCGTCCCTCTGCGCCTTGGATGCGCTGGATGTTGGGCTGGACGACACCGAACTGGTCGATACGTGTGCGCACAACGTTGAAGGAGTTGTCGATGGCCGAGCTTACCTCGCTACGGAGCACCTTCTCCACTTCGCTGTCGGAGCTTGTGGGCGACACCTTGCCTTGCAGCTGCTGTGTGGCAAATACCTCGGCGAGGTTGTGTCCGGGGGCGTTCTTGTGGTAAGCGTCGATGAAAAGAGAGATAAAGTCGCTCTTTCCAGCTTCGAGCTGCTGGCGAGCCTCATTCATCGACTTGACGAATGCTGGTTCAGTCTTGTGGTCGGCAAGCATGTCAACCACGTCGGGCACTGAGATTTCCAGCACCACGTTCATACCGCCTTTCAGGTCAAGTCCAAGACCGATCTGCGTTTGCAGACACTTCTGGTAGTCGTAAATGCCAAGGTATTTCACAGAGTCTTTGTAGTTCTGCTGATCGATGGGATCTTTGATCTTGGCAGCCTGATTGTCATAGTAGTTTGTGGCAATCGGGAACGACAAATAGAAGAGGCATGTAAGCGTCAGTAAGACGGCGGTTACAATTACAATTCCTTTGTTTCGCATTTTGTTAGTTATTTGTTATTTATTGTTTCAATCTATTTAACAGAATAAGATGTGCAAAGATACTAATTTTCCTTGTTTTTAAGAAATTTATAGGTGTTTATTCTTGCTTTTTTATATTTTCCTCCCAAATTTCAGCCAGCAGTAGATGGGGTAGTGGTCGCTTGCCTTGATTTGGTTGTCTACAGCGCATGCGTAGGGTGTGATGTCGTCGGAGCAGAAGAGGTGGTCGATTCTGACATACATGTGGCTTTGGTTGTAGGTTCTGCCAATGCCGTTAGCGGTTGCCGCGTAGCAGTCGGTGAGGTCTTCTCCGATGCGTTTGTGTGCGTATCCGAGTGGGTTTTCGTTGAAGTCGCCGCACACGATGACCCGATGGCCGGTTCGATGGTTGGCTATGTATCTTGCCACCGCTTCGGCCTGTGGTGCGCGTTTCTTGGATGCGGCGGCGAGTTTGTCGATGAGTCGTGCCGATTCGGCTCGCGCCATGTCCTTGTTGAGGTCGCCTTTGATGAGGTTGCCAAATCCGCTCTTGTCGTCGTTGTCTAAAGCGTTGCTTTCCAAGTGGTTGTTCACGATGAGCACCTTCTGCCCGTTTACGTTGAGGTAGAAACCCACGCTCATGTTGCCTTCCGACTCATAATCAATGAGTTGCGACCGCAGTATGGGGAATCGGCTGTATAGGGCCACAACATCGCTTCCGCCTTTCTTTTTCTCCTCCATGATGTAAGGATATTTGGCTCGGAAAGTACTGTCGAAGTCGAGCGCGTGCCCTCCTTCTTGCACACATACGATATCGGCTCCGCTTTGCAGGATGTAGGCAGCGATGGAGTCGTTGGAGAACGTGTCGACATAAGGCTTCATGCTGTGGTAGTTCTGGGTGTTGTAGGATAGCAGCTTGATGGCTCCCACGGGCGGATCGTTCGGAATGTTGGCGGGAATGTAGGTTCTCATGGGCCCATAACAAAGGATGTAGCCCACGAAAGGTATGATGACGCCCTTGAGCTTGAACACCACCCAAAAGAACAGGAATGCAGCGTTGATGGCGATAAACGCCGGAAAGAGCAGTCCGGCGTTGGCCAGTGTGGGATGGTTGGTGGGGTCTATGTGTCCGCTATACCCCACGAGGAGCATCAGCAGGATGGTGACGGCGTTGGCTCCGGCCACCATCTGCAATGAGAATTTCTTCAGTTTAGCGATCATGTCTGCTTTGTTCGAAAAGCGTCTGCTTCTCGCTCTTGGTGAGACTGTCGTATCCGCTTTTCTTTATTTTGTCGAGTATGCGGTCAACCTCTTCCTGTGTGGCTCGCTTGTTGGCGTTGTAGTCCCAGTCGGGGTTGCCCGTTGTGTATTGTTGGTTTGTGTTGCGCTTGTTTTGGTACGTCTTCCATCTTTGCTGCATGTTGCCAAACATGCGTGACCCTCCGTCGCCATAGTAGGTTCTGCGGGCTTGTCGGCGCCAGTAGAGGATGAGCAATATGCCAAACACCATTCCGCCCAGGTGCGCCATGTGTGCCACGCCGTCGCTGTTGGTTCCTATGCCAGAGAAGAACTCCACGGCTATGGATCCGACGATGACCCACTTGGCCTTGATGGGCACGGGGATGGGAATGATGAACATTCGCTCGTTGGGGAACATCATGCCGAAGGCGAGCAGGAGGCCGTAGATGGCTCCCGAGGCACCCACGGTGGTCCAGTAGTTGAGGTATTGGCTTACGGGAATGACGGATGTTCCGATGTTTACCATCTCGTAATTGGTCAGTCCTTGGTTGAGAAATTGCACATATTGCACCAACTCTTGGCACAGTCCGGCACCTACGCCACAGAATATGTAATAAAAAAGGTATCTTTTTGCACCCCATCTGCTCTCAACGACGGCTCCAAACATCCACAGCATGAACATGTTGAGGATGATGTGGGTCCACCCGCCGTGCATAAACAGGTAGGTGAAGAGCTGGTAGAAATGGAAGTCGTCGGCCAAGACGAAGTGCAATCCCAACAGGCTCGTGAGGTCTGTTCCAGTCGCTTGCCTGAGCACCAGTGTGGCGATAAACATCAGCACATTGATGATAAGCAGGTTTTTGGTGATGGTTGGTATTTTTGGCATAGCGTATTCTCGTTGATTGATTTTATCTTGAAAAGCGTTGCAAAATTACGAAAAAAGTCGGTTAAATGACTAAGAAACAGTGGTTTTGCACTGTTTTTTAGTTTTTTCCTTCATTTTTTTTTATTTTTTGTTTGGATTATGAAAGTAAACGCCTATATTTGTCACCGCAAAGAGACTGAAACAAAATTTATATTCACAAAATAACCCAAAATTATGAACAAGACAGAATTAGTTAAGAAGATTGCCGATGCAGCAGGCATCACTTCTGCACAGGCCAAAGCTGCATTGGACGCTACAACAGAGGCCATCAAGGATGCTTTGGTAGCTGGTGAGAAGGTACAGCTCGTCGGTTTCGGCACATTCGCTACAAAGGAGCGTCCTGCTCGCCAGGGTGTGAACCCTCGTACGGGTGAGAAGGTTGAGCTCGCAGCCAAGACGGTTGTGAAGTTTGCCGCTGGTGCTCAGTTCGCTGATGCTGTAAACAAGTAATTGTAAAGATAATTAGTAAAAAAGCCCACGGTGTACCGTGGGCTTTTTTTATACTTCGATGGATGGTTGCATCCTTAGTCGTTGACCTGTGAGGGGTCCTTGCCGATGTAGGCCAGGATACCACCGTCGACGTAGAGCACGTGTCCGTTCACTGCGTCTGATGCGTGAGAGGCGAGGAACACGGCGGGGCCACCCAGCTCAGAAGGATCGAGCCAGCGGCCTGCTGGAGTCTTGGCGCAGATGAACTTGTCGAACGGATGGCGGCTGCCATCGGCCTGACGCTCGCGCAACGGAGCGGTCTGCGGTGTGGCAATGTAGCCCGGGCCAATGGCGTTGCACTGGATGTTGTAGGCGCCATACTCAGAGCAGATATTGCGTGTGAGCATCTTCAGGCCACCCTTGGCTGCTGCGTAAGCCGACACGGTCTCACGACCCAGCTCCGACATCATAGAGCACATGTTGATGATCTTACCCTCCTTGCGCTCGATCATCTCGGGAAGCACAGCCTTGGCCACGATGAACGGGCCCACGAGGTCGATGTCGATGACCTGCTGGAAGTCCTTGCGGCTCATCTCCACCATGGGGATACGCTTGATGATACCGGCGTTGTTCACCAAGATGTCGATTTGTCCGACCTCCTCGTGAATCTGCTTCACCAGTGCCTCCACGGCGTTCTCGTCGGTGACGTTGCAAACATATCCGTGCACATTCTCGATGCCAGCCTCCTTGTAGGAAGCCAGACCGCGGTCAACATGCTCCTGGTCGATGTCGTTGAAGATGATGTTCTTGATACCAGCGGCGTGGAAAGCCTTGGCGATGTTGAAGCCAATGCCGTAAGTGGCACCTGTTACCCAAGCGTTCTTACCTTCCAAAGAAAAGTCTTTCAAACTAGTCATAAGTAATATGTTTAAAATTAAAGTTTAACCTTTACCTGCAAAAATAATGCCACAGTGGGCTTTGGGAGTTTGTTTTTTCAAATGGCCGAGTACAGCCTATCTTTTGCAAAGATAGGTATTTTATTTTGTTCGCGTTCATTATATAATACGTTTCTTTGGGCCAAACAACTTAAATAATTATAATTCCACCTAATTGATTTCTACGTTGACCGTCCCATTGCCGTGGTTCGGGTTCCCTCATTGGTGCGTAAACTGACGTGCACAGGATGACATGGCGTGGTCTGAAGGAGCGGCTTTCGCCATGCCAATGGTTGCTGGCGGTTACTTGCTTGGGGAGTCCTTGTCGTCCAAATCGTCGAAATAGCCGCAGCAGGTAGGCTCTGCATCATGTACGATGCGCGAGTTGAAGCGCATGCGGGCATTGCGCTCAACCTCAAACATGCGGCGCGTTCCCGCCTCGTCTTGCTTAAACTCCAGGTGGTTGTCGATGGCCATCTCGTGCGCCATGCGCTCCACGTCGAGGTTGTCGGTGCCTATGAAGGTAAACGTCCACTTCAGCGTCTTCATCTTCTCGATGAGTTGTTTCACCATTCGAAGGTCGAACTCCGTGGAGCTGTTCTCCTCGCCATCGGTAATGATGGTAACGAGCACCACGTCGTCGGTGCTGGTCTGCGCGTTCACCTTGCTCACTCCTCGGCCAATGGCATCGTAGAGCGGAGTGCATCCTGAGGGCTGATAGTCGTTCGGACGGATGGTGTGGGTGCGCTTGGCCGGCGTGTTGTCGAACACGTAGTGGGTGTTGTCGCTGTTGAAGGTGAGCAACGTCACGTACTGTTGGGCGTTGGGCTCCTTCTCCTGCATGCGCTTCACGGTGTCGAGCGTCTCGTTGAGGCCCATCAGCGCTTGCTTCTTTATCAGGCTCATGCTGCCGCTCTCGTCCACAATAATCAGGTTTACAATTCTCTTGGTGTGGTTTCTTCTTTTTCTTTCCATGATAATAATGATTTTGGGTTGATGTTTGACTATTAAAAGATTGGGGAAGAAAAAAATGAAGGAGAACCCCCACTTTTTTTTGAAAAGTTGCTATATTTGCCGAAATGAAACACCCTACACTAAGCATTGGCCTTACCGACCAAGAAATTATTGAGGGGCTGCGCCATCGCGATTCGCAGCTGACGCGCTTCTATTTCTACGACACTTGCCGCGTAGCCTATCATGTGTGCGACAAGCGTTATGACCTGGCCCACAAGCCTGGTCTCGACTTTTTCAGCATCGCCCACGAGTATTACCTGGCGCTCGATAAGCACAACTTCCACCAGTTGGATGACCGCAAGCCCGGCATGTCGCTGCGCACGTGGATGGTCAATGGGTTCCGCTTTGTGTTGCTCGACCGCCTGAAAGCCTACAACCGCGAGTCGCGCGTGGCAACATTCGAAGAGCGCATGAGCCAATCGCAAGTGGGATTCGACCTGCCCGACGATAATTTCTCGGCTGATTTCCGCGCCACCGTCGAGGAACTATGCAGCGAGTATTTCGCACGCGACAGTCGTTCGGCCATCATTCTCAAGATGCTCCTCGTAGAAGGGTTCAAGGGGAAGGAGGTGGCCTCGCAGCTCGGCATAACTCCATCGGCCGTGGCCCAGCGTTTCCATAAGCTCATGACCACCATCGTGGTGCCCTATTTCAAGGCCAACTACACGGCCCCAATAGCTATGAGCTGCGTAGAGATGGCCGACCAGTCGGAGCGTCCCTGCCTATCATCAGTATCGTTATTTTCAAACAATCCTACTATGCAATCCAATCATTCGAATCGTATCACGCCATTCCACATCACATCGCTTGGGCCCAATGAGATCTTTGTGTTTGGCAGCAACCTCCAGGGCATGCACGGCGGAGGTGCCGCCCGAGCCGCCCGTCTCTATTTTGGGGCCAAGATGGGCGTCGGCGTGGGCCCGCAAGGCAGCAGCTACGCCATTCCCACCATGCAGGGAGGACCCGAAACCATCCAGCCTTACGTCGACGAGTTTGTTGAGTATGCCTCTCAGCATCCTGAGCAAGTGTTTCTTGTTACGCCCATTGGCTGTGGTATAGCTGGCTTTGAGCCCGCCGACATCGCGCCGCTCTTTGCCAATGCCGTCGGGGTAGACAACATTTATTTGCCCAAGAGTTTTTGGGATGTTTTGGCGTAGGCCCGTCGGTGTCGACGGCTTGTTCATCATTTGTTTATAATCAATTCATTCGCATTATGATCATAACAACCACTCCGACCATAGAAGGTCGTAAAATATTGGAATATAAAGGCGTGGTGTCGGCCGAGGTAATACTGGGCGCCAACCTTGCAAAAGACTTCTTTGCATCCTTCCGCGACACTTTTGGTGGGCGCGTCAGGAGCTACGAGCGGGTGCTTCAAGAAGGTCGCATGACGGCTCTTCAGGAGATGGAAGCGGACGCCCGAGCCATGGGAGCCACGGCCATCGTGGGTGTGGGCTTCAACATTGAGGTCCTTGGCGAACGAGGATCCATACTCATGGTGTCGGTTAGCGGCACCGCCGTGGTGATATGACCCGTTGGGGTTGGGGTATAAATAATTTTTGTCCATAGTGAATATGGCTGAGTATATCATGTGGAACGACCTTCATGCGGAATGGCCATGCGGGTTGCTTTTGCCAAAAAACACGAGACTCGGCGAAGCCCCACCGACCGAAGGGAAGTCAGAAACTATAAGAAGAGGAAGTAAGCCCCAGCATCGAGAACCTTGCACGAACACGGGGAATGTTACGAATTTTGGTGAAAAAGTGGTGTTGCGATTTCGATCCAACCAGCGACCGCAACCGACGTTTTTGCGCGATGGATATTTCCGAAATGAGCCACCGTGTTGCGAAAGACGCCTAACCGAGTCTCGGTTAGGCGTCTTTCGCAATGCCGTTAGGTAGCTATCGAGCCACCGTTAGCCATCTATCGCAATGCGAAAGATGCCTTTTCGTGGCGTGGAGTGGGGAGGGCGAGGTGAATAATAAGGTCTTCAGCTTGTAACAGCTTTATTATTAGACGATTATAAAAATCCACAAGAATGGCGTATTTGCGTGCGAACCTCCACTCGCCGCCGAATAAATGTTAAAAACGGGAGATACCTGTAGCCTATTTTCAGCAGCATACAGTTTTGTTGTGGGATGTACCATAGCCAAGCGCACTGACGGCCAACAAGTGCTCTTCATGCGACGCCCTGGGCTATGCGCTACCTGGGCTTTCAGCCCGCTTCGTTCAACTTTGGCACCCCTGAGGAGATCATTGGCTTTTTCAGCCCTCTTGGTTACCTTTGGCACACCGCTGCCATGTCTGAGACTAAATTATCTATTCGTTGTGAAAGCCGGATGAGGATAAAGTTATAAGAAGTGATACGCATTTCAAATCACTCCACATGCCGGATGAGCCAAATTTGTGTGGCGCAATGTCCCGAAGTCAAAAAAAACAGGCATGGAGATTGTTCCATGCCTGTTTTTATACCCCAATTGGTCGTTAGGTTGTCATTGAAGAGAACCAATGGCATCTTAATAATCTTTCCGTTTCGGTCTGATGACCGATTTTGGGGATACGTGTTGGGGTGAAAAGCGAGCGTTTTGGCTATCGAAAACGGTTTGTTGCAGGGTTATTCGCCAACACCGTTGTAGCCGTTCATGCCTCCCGTCTCATCGTCCATCTGTTGCTGGTTGTCGTGTCCGGGCTTGCGCTTGGCGTTGTTGTTGCCAAAGTTCCATGTCACGGTGAGCTGCACACGGCGGCTGCCATGCTTGAACATTTGTTCGCGGCTGAACGTCTCCGACGACGAGAAGATTCTGAACTTGCGGCTGTCGAGCAGGTCGCGGCAGTTGAGGCTCACCTGCAGTTTTTTGTTGAGGAAGTTCTTGCGCACGCCCAGGTCCATGCTGTACATGGGCTTGGTGTAGCCCTGTGCCGCCGATTGGCGACTGCGGTAGTTGCCGCTGGTCTGTACGGAGATGTCGTAGGGCAATTGCACCTGTGCGATGATGCGTGCGCTCCATGTGAAGTTGTGTTCGCCCTGGCCCGTCACGGTCTGTCCGTCGATGTCGTAGCTGAAGCCATCGATCTTGTAGTAGTAAGCGTTGGCGTTGGTCGTCAGGTCCAAGAAGCGGAAGAAACGGTTCTTGAGCGTCATCTCCAAGCCTGCGCGTTGGTCCTTGGCCACGTTGAAATTGCTCGAATACATCTTACCGTCGGTGGAGCTCTGCCAGTTGATTCGCTGAATGATGTCGGTGGTGGGGCGGTAGTAGGCCGATACCATCAGCGAGTGCTCGGTCCATGTGCGGAGGTAATTGAATGAGAACGAGTTGGAGAATGCTGGCGTCAGCTCGGGGTTTCCGAAGCTCACCATCGTGGCGTCGCGGGTGTCGCGGAAGCTATTGAGCTGGCCTCCCCACGGGCGTTGCAGGCGTCGGGTGTAGTTGATCTGGAACTGGTCGTTGTCGGTCAGTTGGTACGACAGGAACACGCTGGGGAACAATTGGAAGTAGTCTTTCTTGAAAGGCTTGTCGCGCAGCGCTGGTTCGTTCTCCTGGGCCCAGGTGTAGCTCTCGGTGTTCACCTTCCAATATTCGCCTCTCAGGCCAGCCATGATGCCCAGTTTGCCAAACTTCATGGTGGTGGTGGCGTAGAGGGCGTGCAGGTCCATGTCGTAGATGAAGCGGTTGTAGTAGGCTTCGTCCATCACGGCTTGGCTTCCATCCCAGTTGTTGGGGTCCATGTAGCTCTCTTGGGGCGTGTTCTCATGCGAGAAGTTTCCTTGGTATCCGGCTTGCAACTTCAACTGTTCTGAGATGGGGTTCTCATAGTCGAGCTTCACCTCCCAGGAGCGGTTGTTGATGTGCATGGGTCGGCTCTGCCATTCGTAGTCGGTGGGAGTCGATCCGTCGGTCCACGAGGTGGAGTCTTGGTAGATGTTCTCGTTGTCCGATTTCCATTTGTTATAGTTCACTACAAAGTCCAAATAGTGTTTGTCGGTGAAGCTGTGTCGATAGTTGAACTCGCCATAATACATGTCCATTCCACCATCGCCCCTGGTGCTGCGGAGCATCAGGCGGGTGTCGGCGGGTGCGCCAATGGTGCCGTAATGGTAGGGAGTGGTGCTCCAGCTGTTGCTTGCGCTGTGCATGAGCATGCCGCTGAGCGACAAGTCGTCTTTCTTGGTGGCGTGAAGGGTGATGCCGGCACGTGAGAAGATGCTGTTGCTGCTTCGCGAGTTCTTGGCCTTGTAGCGTTGGTACGTGTTGGTGTTCAGATACTGCTGGTTGCTCTCGCTGCGGCCTTCGCCGGCACGATGTCGATAGCCCACGTTGGCGTATGCGTCGATGAGACCACTGTTCATGTTGATGTTGAACGACGTGTTGGCGCCGCCTTGCGTGTTGCCGCCTGCCTGCACGGAGCCGTAGTAGCCCGCCTTTCGGTCCTTCTTCAGTACGATGTTGATAATGCCCGATCCTCCCTCTGCGGAGAATTTGGCCGACGGATTGTCGATGACCTCAATGCGCTCAATCGACTCGGCGGGCAACTGTTGCAGTATCTGCGCGCGGTTGTCGGCTGTCAGGCCACTGGCCTTGCCGTTGATCCACACTTCCACGCTTGCGTCTCCTCGCAGCGATATGTTGCCGTCGTTGTCCACTTCCACCGACGGAATGTTCTCAAGAACATCGGTGGCGGCGTCGCCTGCGTTGGTGACGAGCTGCGAGACGTCGAACGATTTGCGGTCTACCTCAAGCTTCATGGTTGAGCGCATGCCCTTCACCGTTACTTCGCGCAGCAGGTGCGCGTCCTCGCGCATATATAATAAAAGGTTGGCGTTGGGGCTTTTCTCGGTGATGGTAACCTGCCGGCGCACGTCGCGGTAGCCCATCATCTTGGCTGTGAGGATATAGGTGCCGGGCTTAAGGTCCACCATGTGAAACTGGCCAGTCATGTCGGTGACGTCGCCTTGCACCATCTTGATCGTGTCGTCGACGGTGGTGAGGCGCATGTTTACAAATTCCAGGGGGGTGTTGCGTTGCCGATCAAGAATTTTTCCCTTGATCAGTCCTTGTGCGTTAGCTGCCAGGGCGACCAACAGCAGCAGGGCGGTCATCGTTGTTTTCATGCGATGTTGTGTGGTCGTTAATGAGGATTTGTGGGTTATACGATTGATGTGTGTGCTGTCGTATAAGCAATCTGCTCTTTTCATAAAATCAATCTGTTAAATCGTATCAGCAATCTGTTTTGTTCATAGAGTCGATCAGTTTCGCAGAACCATTCTGTATTCTTCGCAGAAGCAAACTGGTTCTCTTAGAGCACCGTCCTGCTTTTCTCATCGAGTTCTTCCGCTTCTCTTAGAGAAGCATCCGTTCTGTTAGCGCTTTTTCTGTGACGTATTGGCGCCATTGGTTCGGCATGCGGGTGTCAATGCTCTACAAACGAAAATGCCAAACGCCTGAAATCAAGCATTTGACATTTTCGAAGGTTGTCGTACGCGGATTCGAACCACGACAAACAGAACCAAAACCTGTTGTGCTACCATTACACCATACGACAATCTTTCTGAGATATTAGCGTTGCAAAGGTAGTGGTTTTTTAGGCCACTACCAAATTTTTTATCATTTATTTATGCTGCAAGTTGCAAGAAGTTACATCCTACCGCATTGTGCGTGACGCTTTGAGCCGCGCTTTCGCGCATCACTTCACGGTGATGAGGTAGTAGTTTTTCTTGCCGCGCTGCACGAGCAGGTACTTGCCGTCGATAAGATCGTCGCTGGTGATGACCTGGTCGAAGGCCGTGAGCTTCTCCTTGTTGAGGCTCACACCGTTGCCCTTTACCATCTTGCGCATCTCGCCCTTTGAGGGGAACACGTCCCAACCGTCTTGGCAGAACAGGTCGATGGCTTTTCCTCCGAGCAACTCCTTAGGGAGCTCATAGTGGGGAACGTCTTTGAACACGTCGTTGAGCGTGGCCTCGTCGAGTTGTGCGAGCTGGTCCTTCGTGGCCTTTCCGAAGAGGATGTTGCTGGCTGCGATGGCCATATCCAAGTCTTCCTTTGAGTGGACCATGACGGTAACCTCTTCCGCCAGCCTACGCTGCAACATGCGGCGGCCGGGGTCTTGCTTGTGCTCGGCTACCAGGCCCTCGATGGTTTCGCGGTCGAGCGATGTGAAGATCTTGATGTAACGCTCTGCGTCGTCGTCGCTCACGTTGAGCCAGAACTGGTAGAAGGCGTACGGCGTGGTGCGGTTGCGGTCGAGCCACACGTTGCCGCTCTCGGTCTTTCCAAACTTCTTGCCGTCGGCCTTGGTGATGAGCGGGCATGTGAGGCAATAGGCCTGGGCCTCGCTTCCCAGTGTGCGGCGGATGAGCTCGGTGCCGGTTGTCATGTTGCCCCATTGGTCGTTGCCGCCCAATTGCAGGCGAACGCCGTATTTCTGGTACTGGTAAAGGAAGTCGTAGCCTTGCAGAAGCTGGTATGTGAACTCGGTGAACGACAGTCCGTCGCGCGACGTTCCATTGAGGCGCTGCTGCACACTTTCCTTCGCCATCATATAGTTTACGGTGATGTGTTTGCCCACCACGCGTGCGAAGTCGAGGAAACTGAAGTCCTTCATCCAGTCGTAGTTGTTGACAAGCTCGGCCTTGTTGGGCTCGTCGCCGTCGAAGTCGAGGAACTTAGCCACCTGACTCTTGATGGCCTCCTGGTTGTGATAGAGCGTCTCAGCGTCGAGCAGGTTACGCTCCTGGCTCTTTCCCGAGGGATCGCCGATCATTCCGGTGGCTCCGCCTACGAGCAGATAGGGCTTGTGTCCGCAACGCTGCAGGTGACGCAGCATCATGATGCCGCACAGGTGGCCGATGTGCAAGGAGTCGGCCGTGGGGTCGGTTCCAAGATAAGCCGACACCATGTTCTCCATCAGGAATTCCTCGGTACCCGGCGTCATCTGTGCCAACATACCGCGCCATTTCAGTTCTTCAACGAAATTTTTCATTCTACTATATTATTTATTGCCTTTGGGGCATGAATTTATTTGCTTTGTTTGAGGTGCTTGTTGGTGCGCTTGGAGCCTTTCCTCAGGTCCTTGAAGGAGAAGCTGTCGGGCACGGGGTCGTATCCGCTTCCTCCCCATGGGTTGCATCGGCTGATGCGCCACACCGCAAGGATGAATCCTTTTATGGGTCCGTGCTTCATGAGGGCTTGCCTTGCATACTCGGAGCAGGTGGGCGTGAAGCGGCAGGCGGGAGGTGTGTAGGGCGTGATGAACATTTGGTAAAACCTAATGGGCATTACCATCAGCAACGCAACGGCGCGCGATAATGTTTTTAGGATTCTTTCCATAGGTTCGTTTGCCCTTCGGGGCGTTTGGGTCTTATTCCCCTCTGTTGTGGTGCTCTGTTGCATCGTCGACCCGTGGGTGAGGTGTGTGTGGGGCTTTGCCGTGGGGTTGGGGTGATTGCGGAGAGGTGGCGGTTAGGCCGTTGAGGCGTGTTATGCCTCTTGGGTTGTGGCGTGATGGTTGCCATCTTCGGTCTTCTCGAGTTTCTCCTTGACCCTTGTGAGCAGGTTGACGATCTTCTTTTCCACCTGCTCGCTGTCGTGCAGATGTGCGTCGGTCCAGATGAATGCGAGCGCCACGGCCTTGTCGGCGATAATGCTTTTGTTCTTTCGATAGGCTTCTCTCACTTGCCGTTTCACGCGGTTGCGCTTTACGGCTCGCTTGAAGTATCTCTTGGGCACGCTGATGAGCATCTTTGCCTTGGGGCGTTGGGTGTTGGGCATGTTGCCGTCTTCTTGTTCCGAAGCGTTGTTGCCGTTGTGCTCTTCGTCCAAGGGCATGTAGACCACACGCAGGGGGAAAGCCGACATCGATCGGCTTTTGGTTCCCGCGAAGATGGCATCGATGAGCTTTTTGCTGCAGATGCGCTCTTGCTTATGTAGTGTGGCAGGGTATGTGTGGCTCATTGTAACGTATAGAGGCAGGCTGAGCCTGCCTTGTTGTTATTTGTTCTCCTTGTCGAGGTAGCTCTTGAGAGCGGCTACCATTGATGGGTATTCGGGTGTTCCGGCCATGAGGTCGAGTTTCATTCCGGCGCTTTCCACAGCCTTGGCTGTTGTGGGTCCGAAGACGCCAATCTTGTATTTTCCTTCCTTGACGCCTGGGAGCGACTCGCCGAGGTAGTTGACACCCGTAGGCGTAGAGAAGATGAGCATGTCGCAATCGAAGTTCTTGATTTCCTCTTCGGTGAAGTTGTTGCTTACCGTTCGGTACATGATGCACTCCTGGTGGTTGAGTCCCTTTGCGGTGAGGATCTTCGCGATTTCGTCGGTATGGGCGCTGCTTTGCGGCAGGAGGTACTTCTCGGTCTTGTGTCGCAGGATGTGCGGCATAAGGTCGTCGAACTTACCGGTTGCTCCGAAGAACACCTTTCTCTTGCGATACTGCGTGTATTTCTGAATGTAGAGCGAGATGCTTTCGGTGACGCAGAAGTATTTCATGGTCTCGGGGATGGTGAGGCGCATATCTTTTGCTATCATGAAGAAGTTGTCGACGGCGTGCCTTGACGTGAAAATGATGGCCGTATAGGAGAGGATGTCTATTTTCTGCTGACGGAATTCCTTAGCAGTGAGTCCTTCTACCTTGATGAAGGGTCTGAACACCAGCTCTACGCCGTAGTTCTTTTCGATGTCGAAATAGGGAGATTTCTCACTAGCGGGTCTAGGCTGTGAAATCAAAATCTTCTTAATCATCTTGTTCTAAAAATTCGTTTTTAAAAGTTCATCAGTCAACACCAGGATACCCCACAGGGCTCCCAATGGCATGATTTCTAAGGTGCAAAAGTACAAAAAATTCTGCAGAAAGCCCCTGCTTCTTTGGAAAAAGATAATGTATGTCTTGTAAAAAGTGAGCAGTTTGCCCAATATGACTACCAAAACGGTATAAAGCACCATGCTTCCTATGGGTAAATTGAAGTATACCAGGAGCATGACAGATGGAAAAATAAGGATACCCTCGGTGGATGTGAGGAACAGGTTTGCCTTCATCCATTGTTCGTTATTTTTCTTATCAAAGAACACCCATCCCACAGCTGCGTTGAGGCATGCTTTCAGCAGGAAATAAGCTGCGAAGATGGCGGTATAGACGCCTATGATTTGGTAGTGGGGCAAGATAAAAGTCTCCTTGAAGGAGGTTTGGCGCCAGAGGAAGAAGAGCAACGAATAGAGTAGGCAGGTTTGCAGCACGAGGAAGAGCTGGAAGCGCAGCTCCGAGCTTGTTTCGGTGATGACGGTGGTGCCTTCGCTTTGTGGTCGGAAGAAGTTTTTGATCTGTCGGCCTATGAAGTTGCCCGACTTGGTGATGGCCAGCGTGGCGAGGATGAAACATCCCAGCAGCACCGACGTGATGAGGTCGTCGCCAGCGATGGTGTAGGGCACAGGGTCGCCGGCCACGCCCTGTCGGTATGCGGCATACTCGGGTCGGTAGACCGAGTCGGGTTGTACGAGCGACTTGCTGTGGTACAGGGGTTTGTTGAGCGAGAATCCCAATGGTACGTCGGCCTTTGTGGTCGGCGTACGCATGGGGTTGGGCTGCTTACTCCAGTCGATGTTTGGAAACTCTATGTTGGCTCGGATAGCCGAGTCTTGCTGCCAGGGCGTAGCATCCTTTGGCAGCCGACTGAGTATCTGTCGCGGTGTGTTCCAACCGTCGGCTTGATGGTTTGTCGCGGCGGCCTGCTGTGTGGTGTCGACCGTCGCGATGGTGTCTGGAGTGAGCGTGTGTGTCATGTGCAAAGTGTGGGGTTAAAGGGCGAAAGCCTCGCGGATGCGCTCCACTTGGTCGAGTTTCTCCCAGGTGAAGAGCTCAACGGTCATTTCTTTGCGTTCGTGGTAATGGCTTGTGAATACCTTTTTCACTATTTCGTTCTTGCGTCCCATGTGTCCGTAGGCGGCTGTCTCGAGGTAGATGGGCTGCTTCAGGTTGAGCGTCGTCTCGATGGCCTTTGGACGGAGGTCGAACAGTTGGCTTACCTTCTGGGCAATCTCGCCGTCGGTCATGTTCACATGGCTCTTGCCGTAAGTGTTGACGTATACGCTAACTGGCTGGGCCACGCCGATGGCATAAGCCAGCTGCACGAGGATCTCGTCGCTGACGCCAGCGGCCACCATGTTCTTGGCGATGTAACGTGCGGCGTAGGCTGCTGAGCGGTCTACCTTCGAGGGGTCCTTGCCCGAGAAGGCGCCACCACCGTGGGCTCCGCGCCCGCCGTAGGTGTCGACGATGATCTTGCGGCCCGTGAGGCCGGTGTCGCCGTGGGGGCCTCCGATGACAAACTTGCCTGTTGGGTTGACAAAATACTTCTCGCTGCCATCGAAGAGTGCCAGCACCTTGTCGCTGAGCTGCTTCTTGACGCGCGGCATGAGTATGTTGATGACGTCCTTGCGGATGGTGGCCAGCATCTGCTCGTCGGCCTTGCGCTGTGCCTCGGGTGTGTCGTCGGTGGGTTTCACGAAGTCGTCGTGCTGTGTCGACACCACGATGGTGTCGATGCGTTGTGGCACACCCTCGTCGCTATACTCGATGGTCACTTGGCTCTTCGAGTCGGGACGGAGATAGGTCATTTCCTTGCCCTCCTTGCGTATGTCGGCCAAAACGCGCATGATGAGGTGGGCCAGGTCGAGCGTGGCGGGCATGTAGTTGTCGGTCTCGTTACAGGCGTAGCCAAACATCATGCCTTGGTCGCCGGCGCCTTGGTCTTCCTCGCACTCGCGGCTCACACCTTGGTTGATGTCGTCGCTCTGCTCATGGATGGCGGTGAGAATACCGCACGAGTTTCCGTCGAACTGATACTCGGCCTTGGTGTAGCCAATGCGGTTGATGGTGCGGCGCGTAACGGTCTGCAGGTCAATGTACTGCGATGAGCGCACCTCGCCCATGATCACCACTTGTCCGGTGGTGTCGAAGGTCTCGATGGCGCAGTGGGCCTCGGGATCGTAAGCCAAGAACTGGTCGAGCAGGGCGTCTGATACCTGGTCGGCAACTTTGTCGGGATGTCCTTCCGACACGGATTCGGATGAGAATAGATAACTCATTTTACATTACTTTCTTTTACGTGGAGACGCATGCGAGTAACCGTAAAATCTAAAGGGATTTTGCAGTTTTAGCATTTTTTACTGTGGTTGCAAGCAGCCAAATTCTTCCACAACGTTAAACAAATGTTTTAAAGTGGGTGCAAAGTTACGTGTTTTTGTCGTATCCTCCAAAAGAAAAGAGAATTAAGTGACGGTGAAAAAAATAATTGGTATAATTTGAAACATGTTGTATTCTTATAGCCTGTGTATGGAGCCAGTTGTCCAAACTCCTCATTTGACTTGTTGTGGAAACGCCTGCCTGAAGGATTCCATTTGGCTACGCCCCTTATGTCATTTGCGACTCTTTTGCTTCCAATTCCTCCATAATAGTCGATAAGTTGTTGCTCACGTCCTCTTATCGCTTCTCTGGTTGGCCATTGGTCCACTTTCTGATTTCAAGGGCGGTTCTTTGTGACCAGTAATGGGCGGATTAAAACCACATTACGCTACTATCCCATCAAAACTGGGGTAAGAGCGGAAGTGACGAGGTCCTTTTCCGTGTATGGTAGTCAGTTCTACCCTTAAAGGCATAATAACAAACATTTTGGGCATGGGAGTGTTAAGACTCAACTTAAGTTCATGTAAGGGATATCTATCCAAAGTGCTACTAAATGGCTTACAATCCCAATTCGTAGTTATTCTCGAAACAACAAGATTATAGGGTTTTAGAACCTTGTTTATATCCTTCTCCAAGGAAGTGTGTCGAATAGCCTTCTCTACATTTTTTTGGTAAATGCCCTTTTCCCTCGATAGCATGAACGACATTTCAAGTCCCGTGTCAAAAATGCTCTCGGTCGACAAAAAAATATACGAGAGAGAGTCTAATGTCCAATGCTCATTCATCTTGGATAATGCAGCAGACATTTCGTTTAAGGTTTTCCTTGTAGGGCTACATAAGAAGTTGTTAATGGGCATTCCGTTCAATACGGGGTTTCTTACTTTTTGATCTCTGTAAACTGTATATACGGTATTGGAAACCGCCATAGTAAGTAAACGGTGGCGCCCCATATCCCAACCTATCGAAAAACGATTCTGAGACAGGGTGTCGTTTGCAAGATGTATGTAAGTAGCGTATTCACTGAAATACACATAATCTTTATCTTTTGCGCTCGACATTTCCTTTTCTTTATCACCACAAGAAAACGCAAGCGTCACAAGAGCCAAGAAGATACAAATTTTTCTTATCATAATCTATTATTTAAATCCGCATTTCCACAATTCCAGTGATATCGGTAATTGGTAGGAAACCACATTGCGCTACTATCCCATCAAAATAGGTGACGAGGTCCTTTTCCATGTATGGTAGTCAGTTCTACCCTTAAAGGCATAATAACAAACATTTTGGGCATGGGAGTGTTAAGACTCAACTTAAGTTCATGTAAGGGATATCTATCCAAAGTGCTACTAAATGGCTTACAATCCCAATTCGTAGTTATTCTCGAAACAACAAGATTATAGGGTTTTAGAACCTTGTTTATATCCTTCTCCAAGGAAGTGTGTCGAATAGCCTTCTCTACATTTTTTTGGTAAATGCCCTTTTCCCTCGATAGCATGAACGACATTTCAAGTCCCGTGTCAAAAATGCTCTCGGTCGACAAAAAAATATACGAGAGAGAGTCTAATGTCCAATGCTCCTTCATCTTGGATAATGCAGCAGACATTTCGTTTAACCCAAGTTTGACCCTCTAATCTCATTTTTCCATAAGAATCAGTAGATT
>ERZ1026888.178-NODE-178-length-38670-cov-12.902007_pt1 | contig 38670 bp, 28 predicted proteins | sample MGYA00380174_ERZ1026888 | MGnify/ENA primary metagenome ERZ1026888 (study PRJEB33269, sample SAMEA4719810) | human gut metagenome | biome: human-associated habitat; feature: organic feature; material: feces | place: Cameroon | collected 2013-10 ...
GTATATATAAAGGAGAAGAATCCCTACATAAAAGAAATTAATAATAAATTTGTAGAGATTATAGAGTAATGATTGACTTAGGAATATTAATCACTGGAGGTATAGGGATTATTACCACAATAGTTAGTGGCGGGACATCATGGTTTTTTGCAAGAAAGAAGTATAATAGTGAAGTTGATAGTAATCTCATAAATAACATGAAAGAATCATTGGACTTTTATGAGAAGCTCTCTACTGATAATAGAGAGAGATTGGAAGAGGTACTAAAAAGAAATACAGAATTAGAGCAGGAAGTGGGGGAACTTAGGAAACAGATGTTTAACCTTATGAGTTCCATATGTACTGACCTTACCTGCCAGTTAAGGAAAAGAAACCTATTTGATAATAAGAAATGAAAAGAAAAGTAAGCACAATTGGGACTAAGAGAATTGTACAAGGAGACCCTAACTTAGTAACAGAAGATGAAATACTTTTAGTTGAAAAGCCCATTGATTTAGTGGCTGTATCTTTTGTTAATGAATCTAGTGAGCAAGTAGTACTCAGTTTATTGGATTCAGTTGGGTCTAGGAAAATAAATGTTGAGCTAGACAGACCAATAGTAGCTAACATGAATATTATGCAAAGTGGTAAATCTAGCAAGATTAGATGCACTTTGGATAAGAGTCCTCTTTCTGTAGAAGGAAAGAAGTTCAACATTAACTTTACAGTGTGCTATGATAACAAATTATTTGCATCTACTGCTCCCATTACTTATGGGCAGAGTTTTGCTATTCCTTTGCCATCTTTTGAGGTTGGAGCATCAGTTGCAGTTAGAATAACCAATCAATCCTAATAATATGGAATTAGTAGTAGACAGAAAATGGAAGAAGCAGAGTTATACAATAAGTAACCTTATTATAGATGGTAAGTGGTTCTGCAATGTACTTGAGGATACAGACAGGGGGTTAGATGATTCTATGTCAATAGCAGAGATTAAGAAACTGAAAAAGCCTTCAATTACTGCTATTCCAAGAGGTACTTATGAAGTTACATTAGATGTCATTTCTCCTAGATTCTGTACTAAAACCTTTTACAAGCAAGTATGCAATGGTAAACTACCTAGACTACTTAATGTAAAGGGATTTGAAGGTATACTTATTCATGCTGGCAATACTGACAAAGATTCATCAGGATGCCTATTAGTAGGTGTCAATAAAGTTAAGGGTCAAGTAATAAACAGCAAAGAGACTTTCAAGGAGCTATATAAACTTCTTAAAGATAAGCATGATAAAGGTGAAAAAATAACAATTAAAATTTTATAATCATGGCAAGAAGAACAGGTAGAGCAAAGCCTATGACAGCTAAAGCTGGTATCACTAAGACTAAAAGAAGATATGCTTGTGGTGGCAAGATGAGAAAGTGATGAATAAGTTATTGTATAAGATAGAGTTGTATTTAGTAAAAGTGATACCTATGATTTACGCATTGCTTAGTTTATTAAATACAACTCTATCTTACTTTAATATTGATGCAATAATACTAAGCTATATTGGCAGTGTATCTTTCATAACATTATTGCTCTTATATATCACGTCTTATGTATTTAAGTTTTGTGAATATCATAGAATGTTTATACATTACACCACAATAACTTGGATACTGAACATAATAGATTTGTACATAGGGATACCTGTCAGTGATATAGGATATTTAGGTATTCAATTGATAGTAGCAGGCATTTCATTATTCATAATACTTTATTTATATGTTAAAAGTCATAAGAAGTCTATTGCTAAGGATAGTAGATGATATTGATGCAGGAAACTCTAATATAACTGAAGGTGAAGCTATGGAAATAGTAGATAGTTTGAAGAGATTTACTGACAAGGAAAAGAGATTAAGTAAGTATGCTGCCTGTGAATACTTAAATGTAAGTAGAGCAACCTTTGACAACTATGTTAGAGAAGGTTACTTACCCAGAGGTAAACACGAAGCAGGTTTCAAAGAATTATCATGGGATAAGAAAACTCTTGATGAGTTCATAAAAAGGAATAAAATAAGAAAGGAGAAAGTATGATAACCCAAAAGAAAATAACAATCCCTATATTTAACTATAAGCTGACAATAGTTATATTTGATAAGTGGAAGGAATGTGATAAGTTTTTGCCTGCTGATGAAATGGAAATAGAGGCAAATGCAATCACTATACATAATTATGGTGCATCTCTTGTAGCTGTAAATGCCAAGAGGGGAAGTAGTATTGCCCATGAGTCAGAGCATATCAAGAATGCTATATGGAGATATATAGGATATGAACCACAAAGGGATAATGATGAAGTTGATGCCTATCTCCTTACTTACATATACAATAAAATAACAGATGTTTTCTATAAACATGATAAAGCAGCCAATTAGGACTGCTTTTTTTTGTTTTGAACTTAGCAACATAATACTAAATAAAAGCCCTGTAACTCAGAGAGTTATGGGGCTAATTAGTAATGATAGGTATTCTGAAATTAGTTGTATATCTTTGTACCTGTAAGCTTACAAAAGAGAGATAAACAATAACTAATTTCAAAAATTGCTACTATGGAAATAATTGAGAAGCAAGTAGAAAAGGTAAAGGAAGTTCCTACTGATGGCTACTGTGGTTATGGTAGAAGAGATGTCAATGGCAAGGCTAATGCAGGTCTTACTCTTGGTATTATAGGTACTGCACTTGGTGCTTGGGCACTATTTGGTAATAGAAGAAGTAGTGGTCTATTAGGTCTTGCTGGTTCAGGTATGGGTGGTTCAAACATCAATATTAATGGTCTTGAAACTGGTCTTGGAACAGCTAATGGTATAACTTCTCCTTCTGCTTTCCAAGCATGGGAAAAGAGCTGTGAAGATGCTTTAGCTTTACAAGGAGCTATCTATAATCAGGCTTTGAACTATCAGAATAATAGATTTGCTGATAGACAGACATTAAATAGTGAGCTATTTAGTGTATGGAAGGGTCAGGTTGATGCTGACTTTGGTCTATACAAGAGCACAAGAGACAGCTTTGATGTAATGAATGCAAAGCAAAACCAAGATGCTTTCAATCTGTATAAGTCTCAGAGAGATGCTGATGATGACATCAGAAAGGAATTAAGTGACTTAAAGGCTCAAGTAGCTATTAATGCTGCTGTAAGACCTTACCAAGATAAGCTTATCCAATGTGAGATTGACAAGGCATTCACTGCTGGTATTAACTATACTGACAGAAAGACTTGCAAGGCTATCTATGGTGAAGTATGCCTACCTAACACTCCTACAGTCACAGGTTATGTTGGTGCTAACCAATGTGGCTGCCCAAGAGTAGTTAGTGGTGCTGCTGCAACTGTCTAAAGTAAGGGGGTAATTCCCCTTACTTTTCAATACTAATCTTAAAAATGTATAGATATGATTCCAGTAAATCAAGTAATATTAGGAGGAGGGGACCCACTACTGGGTAATAGTATGGTAGGCAATAGTCTGGATGAGCAACTACAGCTTATTGAGAAGTATAAACAAAACCTTGAAGCTGCAAAGCAATTAAGGCAACAAGCCCAACCTGTTCAGCAACCTGTATCACAAAGAATGATATGGGATGAAATAGATGCTGAAATAAACCCTATGACAGATGAACAGAAGGCAAGGATGCTTCAAGATGAGGACTATGTAGATACTTATACTAAGATACAGGGCATGGTTCAAGCAGAAATTCTTAACCTTGTTAAAGGTAGAATCGAGGCTACTCCAGAAGGTAAAGAACTGCTACAGAAGCAATTGAAGATAGTCAAGAAGTTAAAAGGAAAGATTATTCAAGAGACTAACAGAGAAATGGAAATGTTTAGGAAGTTCAGGGAGTTTAGTAAGACACATCCTGAAGTGACTTATGAAGAATTTATTAAAGCAAGTATGTAATTATGGTGACTATTATGCAATTGACTGATAATCTGAAGTCTTATATATCACTTCAGTTGGAATCTATGGCTAAGACTAATCCTATGATTGGTTTTATGAAACCTCTTATTACAAGAGCATTGGATAAGAACTTTAGTAAAGTAAGCAAGGCTTTAGACCTTATAGCTGATAAGGATGGTAATATAGACATTGAGAATATCCTAGCTGAAATGATGGAGAATCTGATGACTACCAACCCATTCACCTTCAAGACCTCATTTGTTGGAGACATAGAGATTGGTGGAGGAGAGATTAAATTTAATCTCCCATTAACCAATAAAAGATTGGTATTGAATATGACAGATTTAGAGACTTTCAAGGAAATGTTAATCACTAAAAGCTAAAGAATATGGATGAACTTATGATGTATGAGTACCTAAATAGAAAAGGTATGGGTGGTATGAGTGAGCATGAGTTCATGGATAAGTTCAGGGAATTTATAAACAAGTATAGAAGAAGCTCTATGAGACATGGTAGAGAAGAAGACTTCATACCATTTGATGACGACTTCTATATGAGAAGACATAATAGACCTGATGAGTTCATGGATATGTTTGATTCAAGAAATGAAAGACTCTCAGACAGGTTTAGAGACCACATGAGAAGTGATGATATGGATAGAGCTATGAGATATATGAGAGACTCTATGTCTAGAGGAGACCACTTCAGTGAATCTGAAGCAGAGTATCTTGTATCTAAAATGTATCACACTGAGAATGGTAGAAAATATAGTGGAGAGAAGTTTGATATGCACAAGGCTAAGGAAGTTTGTGAAAGATATAGGGGAATACTCCCAACATCTGTAACAGCTGCTGATATATATGTAGCTATCAACTCTCAATACCATGATTATGCTGAATTGTTTAGGAGTTGGTTTACAGATGGTATAGAGCAGAGAGTAATTGAATCTGCTATAGTATTCTGGTTTAAGGATGCTGACTGTAAGTCTGAGAATAAGGTAGTAGAATATTTTAGGGAACACTGATTTGATTGGGTGAGGGTAATACCTCACCCTTTCTTTTTGTCTAATTTGCAAGTATTTTATTTATACCTTTGAAAGCAATTTATTTACTATATTGTTGGTAATTGAAATTCTATTTATCTTTGCACCTGTTTAAGATAACACTAAGACTAGAAGTATATGGAAGAAGAACTTAGCGTAGATAACATCTTAGGAGCAGAGGAAATAGATAATCTGTTTGTAGAAGATGATGCACAGGAGACTCCACCTCCTAGTAAAGATGATGGAGAAGATGGTTCTGAAAAGAAACCTGATAACAAAGATAAAGATGAAACTACTGAGGTTGATGTAGATACTTTATTTACTGAACCAGAGAGCGTAGGTAGTGGAAAAGAAAATACAGAGGAAAAGGAAGATACTACTCCTAAAGGGGGTGGCACTTCTCCCAAAAACTTCTACTCTTCCATTGCCAAAGCCTTGAAGGAGGAAGGTATCTTCCCTGACCTTGATGATGAGTCTTATTCTAAGATTAAAGAGCCTGAAGACTTCAGAGACTTAATTGAGCAGCAAATAAAAGCTGGTCTTGATGAAAGACAGAAAAGAATTGATGAAGCCTTGAATGTTGGAGTTGAGCCTACAGAGATTAGAAAGTATGAGAATACTATGAACTTCCTTGATTCTATTAAGGAGGAGAATATTTCTGATGAAGGAGATAAGGGTGAAAATCTTAGAAAGAACTTAATTTATCAAGATTTTATCAATAGAGGTTATAGTAAGGAGAGAGCTGTAAGAGAAGTACAAAAGTCTTTCAATGCTGGTACTGATATTGATGATGCAAAAGAGGCTTTGCAAAGTAATATTGACTTCTTCAGAGATAAGTATAATGAGCTTGTTAATGATGCTAAGTCAGAAGCAGAACAGGAAGAGGAGGAAAGGAAAGAACAGGCTGAAAAACTGAAGACATCTATCCTTAATGATAAAGAAGTCTTTGGGGATTTATCCGTGGATAAATCTACTAGACAGAGGATATATGATAATATATCAAAGCCTGTTTATAAAGACCCTGAAACTGGGGAATACTACACTGCTATTCAAAAGTATGAAATGGAGAACAGAGCAGATTTCCTAAAGAATATAGGTCTAATCTTTACACTAACTGATGGCTTTAAGAATCTTGATGGTTTAGTAAAAGGTAAAGTAAAGAAAGAAGTAAAGAAAGGTCTTAGAGAGCTGGAAAATACTCTTAACAACACTGCAAGAACCTCAGATGGTAATCTGAAATATGTAAGTGGAGTTGATGAGGACCCTGAATCCTTTATTGGGAAGGGGTGGAAGTTAGATGTCTAAGCCTAGAGATGTAAACTAAATAACTGATAAATTAAATTATTTATGGCTGGAAAATTAGGTAAGTTTCAAATGGTAGGCTTCCAACACTGGAAGGGACTTACTAAGGAAAACCACCTTGGTTCTATCTTTCAGTTAGCTCCACAGAAGGCTACAAACCTAATGGTGCAACTGTTAGCTTACTACAGAGGAAAGACCCTTGACACATTCCTAAACCAATTCCCAACAAGAGAATTTGAGGATGACAATGAGTACTACTGGGATGTTATTGGTTCTTCAAGAAGAAACATTCCTCTTATAGAGGCAAGAGATGAAAATGGTACACCTATTACTGATGATTCAGGAATGGTGGGTGTAGGTACTGCACCTTTCTACTTAGTATTCCCTGAAGACTGGTTTGCTGATGGTGAGTACATTGTAGGTAATCTGAATGAAATCTATCAATTCAGAATCCTCGGAGACCCAAGAATGGAGGGTACTAATGCAGTCTACAAGGTAGAGCTTGCTGGAGGTAACACATTAGGTGTTCCTGCTGAAAGACTACTTGCAGGTGAGAGATTCTCAATTGAAGCTGCATTTGTTGAGAAGGAACTTTCAAGAAAGGTTGGTGATGTAAGATTTACAAGCCCTGTTTCTATGAGAAATGAGTGGTCTGTAGTTAGAATCCAACATAAGGTTTCAGGTTCTATGTTGAATAAGAAGTTGGCTGTTGGTATTCCTATCACTAAGGAAACAGAGGGTAGATACACTAAGTCAGTTGCTACAATGTGGATGCACAATGTAGACTGGGAAGTAGAACAGCAATTCTCTGAGTACAAGAACAATGCCCTTGCTTTTGGTAGAAGCAACAGAAATCAGAATGGTGAGTACATGAACTTTGGTAAGTCAGGTAATGCTATTAAGACAGGTGCTGGCTTATTTGAGCAAATGGAAGTTGCTAATACTATGTATTACAATACATTTAGCTTGAAGCTTCTTGAAGATGCTTTATATGAGCTAAGTGCTTCTAAGTTAGACTTTGGTGACAGATACTTCCTCATTAAGACTGGTGAAAGAGGTGCTATCCAATTCCACAAGGAAGTACTTAAGACTGTATCAGGTTGGACTCAGTTTGTTCTTGATAACAACTCTATTGGAGTTGTACAAAAGACTCAATCACAGCTTCACCAGAACTCACTAAGTGCTGGTTTCCAATTTGTAGAATACAAAGCTCCTAATGGAGTAAGGGTTAAGATTGATGTAGACCCATTCTATGATGACCCAGTAAGAAACAAGATTCTCCATCCAAATGGAGGTGTTGCCTTCTCTTACAGATATGATATTATGTACATTGGTACTATGGACCAACCTAATATCTTTAAGTGTAAGATTAAGGGTGATAATGAATACAGAGGTTATCAATGGGGTCTAAGAAACCCATTCACAGGTCAAAAGGGTAATCCTTATATGTCATTTGATGAGGATTCTGCTGTAATCCACAGAATGGCTACTCTTGGTATCTGTGTTCTTGACCCAACAAGAACTATGTCACTAATCCCCGCAATTCTACAGGGCTAATGATAATTCTAAGGGGAGAGGAGGTTACTCTCCTTCTCCCCTTTCTTTTTATAAACTAAGGAGAAGTTATGGCAAAAGAAAAAATGGAAGAGAAGGTAGACTATACAGCACCTGATTTTGACTTAGATAGTGCTGATATGGAAACACCTTTACAAGAAGTAAAGGTCAATAAAGTTGACCCTGAAAGACCTAAGAGGTCTAGAAAAATTGAAGAACCCTCAGACCAAGTAGTCAGCTGTTTGAGGAATGAGAGAATTATTGTGAGACATGTGCCTAAACTAACAGGTATGTGGGGTAATAACCCTAAGCATATCCTTGCAGGAGGTATGGCAGAAGGAGCTAGCAGAACCTTTGTAGTTCCTAGACTATCTTCAGGTATGTTTATCAATGTCCTTACAGATAAGGAAAAGGCATTCCTTGAAGAGATTATGGGACTAGAGTATAATGCTTTAAGCATCTACAAGAAAGTAGATAACTTTTGGGATGATAGCAATGAGAATGGAATTAACAAAGTTAGACTAACTAAGCAGGATAACTACTTTAATCTATCTGACCCAGAAGACTATATTAGATATAAAATACTGCTAGCTAATAAGGACTACATTGCTCCTTCATTGCAGGCACTACAAGATACCCCAAAAGCTACTTACCAGTTTGTTATTATCTCGGAAGGAGAAGAAACTAAGGCTGCCAAGAGTAATATGAGTGCTACAATGAGATGCTACAAGGAGTTTGGAAAAATTGAGGATGATTTTGATACTCTAAGGGCTATTGTAGAAACAATTGATGGCAGACCTACATCTAAGACTGCTAAGTTAGAGTTCTTGCAGACTAAGATTAATGAGCTTATACAGCATGACAGTAAGATATTCTTGAGAGTAATTACTGACCCAATGCTTCCTACAAAGGTTCTTATTAAGAAGGCTATAGAAGCTGGCTTAATTTCTAATAGGGGCAATTACCTGTATTTGAGAGCTGACAATTCTCCTCTGTGTGAGACAAATGAAGAGCCTACTCTCAATATAGCAGCTAAGTACTTGAACTCTCCTAAGCATCAAGAAGTAAAGTTTGCATTGGAGGCTAAACTAAAGTAATATGACTATACAGGAATTTTCAAATGAGTTTGATGTTCTGTACAACAATATAATGTCTAATCAAGCTCCAGGCTTAGATGAATATGAGAAGTCTGTCTTTCTAACTAAGGCTCAGAGTGAGATTATTAAGAACTACTTTAATCCTAAAGGTAATAAGTATCAAGAGGGTTTTGATGGTTCTCAGAAGAGGCAAGTGGACTTCTCTAAACTTATGAAGACCTATGCTTCATCTGGTACTGCCCCTACTCCTACATCATTCTTTGGAAATGTAACTGGTGCATACAAGATTACTTGGCCTGATGATGTTTTTGTAGTAGTAAATGAGGTTGTAGATGTTACAAAGAAAGGTGATAATAGGAAATACAGATTGCAGGTCATACCTATAAAGTATGATGAATATCTTAGAGTATCATCTAAGCCTTACAAACAACCTTTGAAGAATCAGGCATGGAGAATAATCAATGGTGAAAATGACATTAATTTGATTGTAGGACATCTTAATAGTGTTAGTCCTGATGGCTATCACATAAGATATGTCAAGCATCCTAAGCCTATTATACTTGAAAGTCTTGATGGAAGTGGCTTGTCAATCAATAATGAAACAAATGAAATGGGTTGTGAACTAGACCCTGAGATACATCCTGAGATACTACAGAGGGCAGTAGAGATAGCTAGAGCTGCTTATGCAGGAGACATAAAAAGTGATGTTGAATTAGGACAAAGAAGTGAATAATGACTACTGAAGAATTTTCTAATGAGTTTGATGCCTTACTGAACAGTTACTCTACAACAGAAAAAACCCCTAATACCATTGAGCTGGATGAATATGAGAAGTCAGTCTTTCTTACCAAAGCACAAGAAGATGTGGTAACAGATATGTACAATGGTAAGAATACATTTGGAGACTCATTTGAGAAGACTGAAGAAGTCAGAAGATACTTGAGCAGCCTAATTAAAACTTATACTACCTCTGTTAAGGAAACTACATATAAGGGATTATCCAAGCACTCAATATTTTTTAAGCTGCCTAAGGACTTATGGTTTATAACCTATGAGGCAGTTGATTTGAAAGATGATAGATTAGGGTGTAAGAGTGGAGAAGATATATGTGTAACTCCTGTTACACAGGATGAATATCATAGGATAAAGAAAAATCCATTTAAGGGTCCTAATGAGAGAAGAGCCTTAAGGCTTGACCTTAATGAAGAGGCAGTTGAAATAGTTTCAAAGTATAATGTGGCTAGTTATCTTGTTAGATACCTTTCAAGACCAAACCCAATTATACTGAATGACTTACCAAATGATTTATCAATCAATGGTATCAATAAAAAAACAGAATGTGGACTGAACCCTGTAATACATAGAGCAATACTTGAGAGAGCAGTTAGGCTTGCCATCATAAGTAGGGTTCCAAGTGCAGGAAAATAAAATCTATTGTATAATTTAATTTTAAATTAAAATGGCGACATTTAGTGTAAATCAAGTAAGACAACTTTATGTAGCAACATCATTAAAGACTCCTCATGTACTTGCTTCAGATGCTGCTGGTTCTATTGCAGTAAAGAATGATACTGTCAAGAGCCATCTGTATTTTGAGTACAAGGGTGCTGATAACTTAATGAGAAGTGACCTAATTGACACAAAGAATATCCTTTATGCAAAGGCTACTGATGCAACTGCTATGGCACATAACCTTAAGTCAGTAACTGTAGCTCTTGATTCAAATGTCAATGGTGGTGCTCCTGTTGCAGGACAGGATTACATCCTAAGAATTGCATTCAAGCAATATGTAGGTATGTCTGATGAAGACCAGTACTTCAAGTATGGTATGGTACATGCTTATGCTGGCATGAGTGCAAGTGAGTTCTATAAGGTTCTTGCAGTTTCTCTAGTTAAAAACTTCAGCAGAGAGATAGTTCCTCTTATCAAGATTGAGATTAAGACTGCCTCTGCAACTACAGAAGTAACTCCTACAACTAAGGTAGCAGACCTCAAAGATACTTACACTGGGGTAGTTGTTACTGAAGTTGAACAACCTTGGAGACTTGGAGTTATGGCACAGACTCCTGTTTACTTCACAGTACAATCAGTACCTGTTACAGTAAATGGTGATGAAAGACATTGGGCTACTCTGACAGAAAGTACAAGTGGTTCTATTGGTAATGGTAAGACTATTGCAGACCTTGAATACTTCTGTATGGGTGAAAGAGGAGACCAGTATAGACAAATTGGTTGGCCTAATAATATCCCAACTACCTATCTTGTAGACCCAACTAAGACATATTGCGTGTTTGATATTCACTATGCTTATGTTGGTAGCAATGAATCAGTACAAAAGTCTGAAAAGACTATTACAATTGTATGTGCTGATAAGGCAGAACTTAATAAGGTAATTACAGCCTTCAACACTGCTACAGGTCTTAGTGTTGCAACTCTCTAACTTAGAGACATAAAAGGGTGAGGGTTTTTTAACCTTCACCCTTATTTCTTTTAATCAAAGAACTTGATATGGTAGAATTTAATAAATTATTTGTTATCCCCTATAATAAGGGAATCTATATAGACTGTTCTGTATTGGATATGCCATACTTTAAGAATGTCTATATAGATAAGATAGTAATAGATACACAAGATACCTTTAACAAGGATGGAGTAAGTAAATATCCAGTGTACTTTTGCACTGTCTCTGGCAACCAGAAAAGAGTACAAATGACTATCAAGAACATGGATTTATTAGTTCCTACTATGGAAGGTAACATGTTCTTTGTGTATGTGATTACAAAAGGAGTTCCTTCTTGTGATGTGCCTTGTGGTTTAGACTCTCCTATTACTTTAGGAGTTGGAGTAGATGCTTATTCCATCTATAGAAAGGCTTTGAAATACCTTAGTGAGACCTATCACAAGTGTGATATTCCAAGAGCCTTCATTGACTTTATCCTAAGATATAGAGCATTCCAAATCTGTCTTAAAACTAGGGACTATCCATTAGCCATAACATATTGGAAGAAGTTTACTAACTCCATTAGTGTTAAACCTAATAATGGATGTGGATGCAATGGATGAGTTAATGTATGATACTTTAATAAGATACTTCAAGACCTTAGCTCACACAGGCTACAAGAGCTATGACGTAGTATTCAAGATGCTTGTCATGGACTTCATTTATGAAATCACTCACACTGAGCTAAGATATTATATAACAAACAAAGATATTAAATTGATGCAAGATTTATTATACCAACTTTTTGGTTCCACTTGTGAAATATCTTTTCCAACTAATAATAGACCTTGCTGTGTATGTGTATGTTGTAATGGGGGAGGTACTACTCCTCCACCTGTGGTTGTACCAACTACAACAACTACATCTACTCCACCTCCTATTGAGCCTACTTATCTGATACTTAGTTCTACAGTAGCTAATACTGCTTATGTAGATTATGAACTGGTTGAAATGTGGACTCCAATAAAGGTAGAAGTAGGCAGCAGAGTTACTATAATGGCTCAAAATGTAAGTGGATATACTTTCAAGGGCTTTTATGTAGCAGGGTCTTTAATTAGTAGTAATAATACTTTACAATACACTATACCTTCAACAGGAACTAACACCATAGAGCTTAGGTATAAAGAAGAGGAGGGAAGTACAACTACAACAACTAGTACTACTAGTACTACATCTACTACTTCTAGTACTACTACTTCTACTGTTCCTCCAACAAGATATTATATGGTATCTATGGTATCTGATATTCCATGCAATGTAACAGGAAACTTTGGTAAAGTTAATATAAGCGGAGAAGTCACATCTAATACTAAAAGAGTTTCTATTGAAAGTGGTAGTGTTCCAAGAGGAACTATAACTGCATGTTCTGCAAAAGAGACAGGATATGTATTAAAAGGAATTTATGATGCAGATAATGGTTCTCTTCTAGCTTCTTCTCTACCTTTTAGTTGGTCAGGAAGTAAGAATTTAAGATTTAAGTTTGAGCAAACTATAACTACAACTACATCATCTACTACTACATCTACTACATCTACAACTAGCACTACAACTAGTACACAACCTCCTGTTAAAACATCAACTGTAGTTTTTGAGCATGACCCTAAGACTGCATATACTGTTACATATAATGGAGGCAGTAAACTGACTGTATCTGACGAAGATGGAAAGATTAAACTCACTTTCCCAGCAGGTGTAACTAGCTTGCAATTTACGATAAATAGTATTGTATGTGCTAATTCAAACTATGAGTGTAAGGAGGTAAGACAAGGTAGATTAACACACTCTTTACCATACTCTACCAATGTATCAGCTAATCAGTATATTACAATAACTCCAGTTATTACAGATTCTGAACCAACAACTACTACTACAACAACTAGTAGTACTACATCTACCCTTCCACCTAGTCCCCCTGCTGGAGGTAATAATGTCTATTATGGTGTAGTAAAGGATTACATGCCTCCCCTTGATTTTGTAAACACTCCTATAGGTACTCTAATGAAGAGGGAAGGTACAAAGTCAAAAGCCATAACAGGTACTAATGTAAATGAGTTTGCTATACCACAGAATGGGTATTATACATATCTGATAGTTCCTGTGAATAAGGTAGAGTTGAAATATGCAGCCTTTACATCAGGTGGAATAACTACTGTATGTTATGATAGTACTAAGGAAAATATCCCTAATGACACAAATAATGGTATTTTCTTCTCTAAGTACACAAGAGGAGGAGTAAATGCTAATAAGGGTGGAGCCTATAATGGTATAAACTATGATGTATATTTCGTCTATAACAATCATGGTGGTGCCCCTGAACTCATAAATGTTAAAGCTAAAAATAAATAAAGATGGCAGTAACTATAAGTGATATTGTAAATTTTACTGGGAATGATAGTGAATTTAATCCTTATCCACAAATGGATGAGAGATATGGACCATATGATAGTGTAAGTGCAGCCTTAACTGCACTTACCACATCTAAAAGATGTGTGGGATTAACTATCGGTGTTAAAAGTGGTAATTCTATTACTGAGTACTGGTTTAAGGATGGGGTATCAGACTATAACCTAGTTGAGAAAGCTGATAGTGCTTATCAAAATTATAAGTATAATAGTGGTAATAAAACAAAAGATGACTTCTATTCTACACTAACAAAAATTGTAGACACTTCTACATATGTTATTCTCCATTCTAATGTAGATAGTGTTAAGGTAGAAGTTAATCTATCTGATGGAGAAGTTGTTGAAATAGGTAGTAGTTCTAGTAGTAGTTCTACTTCATCTACTCAACCACCAAATCAACTAGCGTATCTACAATTAGACACTAAAGACTTGGATGTGAGTCTACCTGAAGACTCAAGAACAGTTAATGTAAATATCTCTAATGGAGGAGGTAATACTTCTTTTGTTTTAAATGGAGATACAATTCACCATTCCTATTCAGGCATGGGAGGCACAATAGGCAGCAAAGTTACCCTTAGCCTTCCTCTTTCTACTTATGAACAGGTTGTTGGATTCTATGATAGTAAGACAGGTGAATTGCTATCAAATGAGCAAGAATACAAATTTGACACTCCATCTGATGGTATGTCATATATAACTATTAAGTTTAAGGGTTCTGATTCTACTAATCACTAACAACTAGTATAGAAGTTTCAATTTCTAAAGAAAAAAAAATATGGCACAAATTAGACAAAGAAAGGTAGGAGTTAAAGTTACCTCTGCTGACCCTGCATTTAAAGTGTTTAAGGGTATATATGCAGACTCAAACTATAATACTTTACTTACCTCAAGTAAGACCTATGATTTTACTTTGAATGCTGGGTCTACTAAAGAGTTATATATCAGATACACTCAAGCACCTATTACTATTACATTTAAGAGTAATCCCAATACAAGTTATCAAGTTGAGGGAAGTTTTGGTACTGTAACAGTTCATGATGAAGATGTTATAAAAACTGTTGAGTTTCCAACAGATACCACTTCTGATATTGTTATAGGATTTAATTCTGCTATTTCGCAGACTTCTATGTACACAATTTCTGGTATAAAGATAAATAGAAGTGCACACGCATTACCATATAGTATGGAACATGTAACACCAGGCACTAATATTACCTTTGAAGTAGAAACAAGTTTAGTGACTACTACAACTACTACTACATCTTCAACTACTACAACTTCAACTCCTGCACCAGCAGTACTTAAGTTAAAATCTAATGTAGCTGGTACTGTGGTTAAACTTACAACTGAGGGACTTGACCCTGAAACAGTTGATTTACCTCTATCAGGAACTTCTCAGTCAAGTATAAAAATTGACATGAAAAATGCTCCTTTAGTGGATGCCTAATACATAACAAAATAGTAAGTACTGGTATTATCCAGTACTTACTTTATTAAAAATCTTATCAGTATGATTCCCAAAATAATACATTATTGCTGGTTCAGCAAAGACAAAAATAAGGAATTACCCAAAGCAGTTCAGAGAAGTATTGAATCATGGAAGAGGATTCTGCCAGATTATGAGATAAGATTATGGAATGAAGAGACTTTTGATGTTAACTCTGTTCCTTGGACAAAAGAATGCTATGAAAGTGGCATTGCCTCTTATGCCTATTTGGCAGACTATATAAGATTCTACGCTCTATATAACTATGGTGGCATATATCTTGATGCAGACCAATTAGTTACTAAATCCCTAGACCCATTCCTAGACAACAAGATGTTTGTAGGAATGATAAACCCTGGTGAAATAGGATGGTGTGTTATAGGTGCTGAAAAGGGCAATTCTACAATAAAACATCTTTTAGATTCTTATGATAGGCATTATATAAATAGAGATGGTACTCTAAATTGTAAGAATATTAACTATACAGGAAGTGATACATTAAGGGAACTATTTAATTTTAATCCTGATGTAAATCTGTTACAGAAGTTTGATGGGCTTACTATTTATCCTAAGATGTATTTCTATCCCGTAGATGAATTTAATCCTACTGAAGACACTCATGCTATTCATCTAGGTATGACTTCTCACTATAAGATGATTTCAGTTGTTATGCCTGTTTATAATGGTGAAACATATCTTAGGGAGTGTATAGATAGTGTACTTGCACAAACTTTCACTGACTTTGAATTTATCATTGTTGATGATGGTTCAACAGATAATACAGAGAATATAATCAAATCCTATACAGATGATAGGATTGTCTATATAAAGAAGCAACATGATGGTATATCAGAAGCACTTAACTTAGGTATTAGAAGAGCTATTGGAATCTACATAGCTAGGATGGATGCTGATGATATGATGTACCCTGACAGACTTGAATATCAGTTTAATTGGATGCAGGAGCATCCTGATGTAGATATTATGGGTGCTGGATTTGAATGGGGTAATGGGAAAGCAGTTAAAGAATACTTCCAACCAGGACCAAGTGAGGTTATAAGGGAGCATTTAGACCATTATAATTGTATAGGACATCCTACAGTTATAATGAGAAAATCTTCACTATTAAAACTTCCTTTCTGGTATGAAAAGATATTTGATGGTGCTGAAGACCAAAAGCTATGGATAACTGCTGTTACTCATGGACTGAAGATATTCAATGTTCCTAAAGTAGTAAACTATTACAGGCAGCATGATAAACAGGCTACAATGAATCCAAGTCCCTTTGATGGTAGCACCATGATTCAGAATGCTTATTGCCATGCTAATGTAGGTAATGGAGACCACATTGAGGGAAGCAATAGTAAATTAACTGTAATTATTCCTTTCCAAAATGAAGGATATGAAGTAGAGAAAACTGTTACTTCTGTAAGAGCTACAGCCAAGGATGTGAAGATTATACTCATTGATGATAATAGTAATGATGGGTATGATTACAAGAAAGTAGCTGAAATCTTTGGGTGTGACTACTATAGAAATAATACTAATCTAGGTGTAGCAGGTTCTAGAAACTTTGGTGTATTCCATTGCACTACTCCTTACTTTGTATTACTTGATGCCCATATGAGATTTTATGAGTTTGATTGGGATGAGAGACTAGTAAGTCTTCTTGATGAAAATCCTAATAGACTGATAACTTCTAACACTGTCTACTTTGGCAGAGATGAATATGGAATCTATAGTAATGAAGATGGACATATAGGAAGAAAGAGTTTTGGCACTTATGCCTCATTTGTTAATATGGAAGAGGATGGATGGGAATACACAGCTAAATGGACAGATAAGCTACTAGACCAAAATCCTGATGCAGAAGTAGTTCCCTGCTCTTGTGTATTAGGAGCAGTATATGCTTCAAGTACAGAATGGTGGTTTAAGATTGGAGGTCTTACTGGTCTTATAAAGTATGGATTAGATGAGCCTCTAATGTCTATCAAGACATGGCTTGCAGGAGGTGAAGTTCTTCTTATCAAGAATTGGGGAGTAGGACACCTTTACAGAGAAAGAGGTAATTATGCAGTAACTACTACACAGGTAGACCATAATCAGTTATACCTAATACATTTATTCTCTTCTGATGATAAGATTCCTGTATATGAGGAACATCTTAGAAATAGAATTGGAGATGCAGCATTTAATAATGCTAAAGATATGTTGATGCAAAACTATGATAAGTTAGTTAGCTTTAAGAAGTATTTCTTCACTAAAGTTGCAAAGCATGATATGAGCTATTTCCTTGAGTTGAATGCTAAGGTATCCTGTTAATAAAACTTTGTAATAACAATAACTAAAACAATAAAGTTCTTGTGGTATTGATAAATTCTTAGTATCTTTGCCACAAGAACTTTTTTAATATGTATCAATATGAGAACATATAGACAACTAGTGTACTTAGTATTAGATGAACTGAAACTTATGAGTGATGATTCATCTTTTACTGAAGACCATATTATATTCTTGCTAAATAAGTATAGGGCTTTTCTTTTAAAGCAAAGATACTCTGATGTAAGGAAGGAAGTTCCTTTATCTAATTACCAGACTTTATGCCTGAGTCTTGAAGAGCATGAAGGAATAGAGGGACTACCTTGTGAAGGTACCTATATGAGAAGTACTAAGAAGATACCTTGTCCTATGAATATAGGACAATCTAGAGTACATTCAGATGATTATTTCAATGGAGAAATAACTTATGTATCTAGAGATAGGCTGAGATATGTAGGGCATAACAAGTATCTGAAAAATATCATTTATGCTTCCATTGGTCCAGATAATTACCTGTACTTTAAGTCTTTCAATCCACAATACTTGTATCTTGAAAAAGTAAGGATGACAGGTATATTTGAAGACCCACAGGCTGCATCAGAATTGCAGTGTCCTGATGAGAGTGGTAATACAATATGTGATGTATTAGATAGAGAGTTTCCTATTGAGGATGCTCTTATACCCCCTATGATTGAGCTTGTAGTCAAGGAGTTATTAGGTGCTGAATACAGACCTAAAGATGATAGTAATGATGCTAATGACACTTTAGCTGATTTAGTTACTTTCCTAAGAAACAATGTTAAATCAAATCTACAAAAACAAATTGAAGGATAGAGAACTGGTTGATTTCCTAAACTCCATTAAAAAAGTGAATGAGCCAAGGGTTCACAAGGTTAGAGGTTCCTATGGTGTATATGATGCCTATAAGTGGATAAGAAAGAATAGATGGCTCAATATAGGAAGATGTCTTACAGAGCATGAGTTCTATAGTATTATAAGGAAAGTTAATGGTTACTTAGCTGATAGTTTCCTTCATGGTAATGACATTAAGTTACCACATAGAATGGGTAGAATAGAGCTAAGGAAATATAATGTGAGAGTCAGTCTTGATGGAGAAAAAGTCAAGACTAATCTACCTATAGACTGGGATAAAACTCTTAAATTATGGTATGAAGATGAGGAAGCCTATAAGAATAAAACACTTGTTAAAGTGGAGGAAAAAGAAATCTTTAAGGTCTACTATAATAAGCAGTTAGCAGACTACAATAATCAGGTCTTCTATGAATTTAATGTCAATAGAGAACTAAAGAAGGCTCTTAAAAAGAATATTAAGGAGGGTAGAGTAGATGCCTTCCTATTAAATAAGAAATAATATGAGTTGGAATAATTTATCCATGAAAGATAAAGCCTCTTATATAAGAATGGGAGTTGAAAATGGTATTACAGACTTAGATACAATTAGAGAGGTTTATAATAAATTTGCTGAAGGGGGAAGTCTTAATGTAAATGATAATCCTCGAAAGAGAATCTATGACCATAATAAAGGAGTTTATTATGTTGAAGGACAAGATACTCCAAATAACTTAAAATATTCTTTAGATGAATTTACACAAGAACAAATAAATGAAATAAATTCAAAGTATAATAAAGGATGGAAAACTGATAAAAAGGGTAATGTTGTTTTTAATAAGTACACAGGTGCTCCTTTAAATGCAGATTTAAAGAAAAGTTTTGCTAATAAAGAAGCTTATGAACATTATACTCAGAAAGAACCTACTCCTGTAGGTACTAAATTTAAATCAAATCCTTCTATAGTAAAAGCTGAAAATATGTTTAAAACTGTAGTTGGAGCAATGCAAAGAGACTCTGTTGATAATAGTGAAGAAGTAGTAAAAAGGAGAAATGAAGAAGCTAGAAAAAGATATGAAAGAACTCAACAGCAAAATAAAGAATATAGTGAAGAATATAAACATAGGGCTGGGCAATTTTTAGATGCTTTAGCTTTAACTTCTGCTTTAGGGGCTATTGGTACTCAAATAGCAGCATCTAATACTGCCAATAAAGCTATGAGACTTGGAATGTCTACTCCTGAATATAATAAATTAATGGGTATGTCTAAGAATTTTGATACTGCTAATACAGTTTTTGAAGGAATAGGTATGCCTATAGATATATATCAAGCTAGTGAGGGTTTTGTTAACAATGATACGGAGCAGGCTTTGACTAATACTTATTCTGCTTTAACACCTATTTCTAAATTAATTAAGGTATCTAATCCTAAATATTATTGGTTAAAACCAGCTATTTCTTTCACAGGTAATTTAATGGAACCATTATCAAAAATATTTAAAGATGGTGGCCCTATTAAAAAATCATATAAAGATTTCTCTACTAGATTATCTAAAGCATGGAATAATCAAGATTTAAGTAAAGATGATTATGATTATCAAAAGTATTATAATGATGACCCAGAAAGAGCCTACAGACAATTAGAGGCTATAGAACATGGTAGTGAGGGACACTTTGATGATGAAGGTAGAAGTGGTATTTATAAAACACCTAATCACGCTACTTATCCTGATTTAGGTGCTAATTCTTGGCTTAATAATGATAGAATATTTAATATATCTGCGAGACAAGCTAATCAAGGATTAGATAATATAAGAGATGAAATAAATACTGATAGAATATTAGAGTACCTTGGTTCAGATTTAAAGTATAATAATGGAGCTACTAAAGTCATGTATGATGATGCATATCAATTACCTTCAGTAACTGTTACACCTAATGGTAATTATACTGAACTTGTTCCTAATGAATTAGGTACAGGTTGGATGTATAGAGATAGAGCTGGAAGATTTGATGATGTTGATTATAGTTATGTAGATAAATATTTAGGTAATAAGAAAGCATTAGGTGGCAATTTATTTGCTAATGAAGGTAAAAGAGCAACTAGATATAGGTCATCAAATAATATTAGAAAACAAATATCTACTTGGGAAGGAGCAACTATGAAAACAAATACTCCATTTGATGAAATGGATACTATGTTTAATCAAGTACTTCCTGAAGGTGCTTTAGATAAACTAAGTCAAGAACAATTAGATGGATTATATAGTTTTGCTTATAATGTTGGAACAGGAAGATTTAAGACAAGAACTGCTCCCACATTAGCTAAATATCTACAAGGTAATGCAACCATTGAAGATGTTAAAAATACTATATGGGCTTCTGGAGATAAGAAGTATAGGGGATTAGCTAATAGAAGAAAGAAAGAAAGGTCTATGCTTGGGGATTATGTTCCTGTACAAAAGACTATTTCAATGACTACTCCTTTAGATACAACTCCAGCAGTTCAACCTATTATAGAAAGTAATCCAGTAATACAAGATAACATTGAAACCTTTCCACTAGCATTTAATATTGAAAGTCAGAAAGAGCCTGATTATACTCCTGGGTTCCTTAATTATGTAAACTATATAAATCAGATAAGACAACCAAAACAAAGAGATAGAAGAATATGGTTAACTACATAAGTATAAAACAGATATTAGATGATTTATTAGACCATCCTCTACTGCAAGACCTATCTTTTGAAAGGGTAGTAGATTATACTGTACACTTTTTACAGATTGTAGGAGTGCCTAATGAGTTTGAAGAAAAGACAGCCTTGATTGATATAAAGGATTACAGAGGGTGCTTACCTTGTGATTACTATGATATGATACAAGTAAGAACTTATAAGGAGGGAGAGTATTGTCCTAGAGTGTTTAGATATACTACAGATAGTTTCCACCTTAGTCCTAAGAAAGAAGATTCAGATACTTGGGATTTAACCTATAAGTTACAAAATAGCATTATTTATACTTCTATTAAAGAAGGTACTATAGAGATAGCCTATCATGCAATTAAAGTTGATAAAGAAGGTTATCCTATGATACCTGAAAATAGCAGCTTTATACAAGCATTAGAACTTTATATCAAGAAAAAAGTATTTACTATTCTTTTTGACCAAGGTAAAATTAATAATGCAGTATTACAGAATACTCAGCAAGAATATGCTTGGTATGTTGGCCAAGCTCAAAGAGATTTAACTATGCCTACTATAGACCAAATGGAATCCATCAGTAATATGTGGACTCAGTTATTGCAAAGAAATAATGAGCATAGTAAAGGCATGAAACCATTGGGAAGAAGAGAATATATAAGAGTACAGTAATATGCAAAAGAAACAAGTAGCTATAATGCCAGTAAGTATGCAGCAAGATTTAGCTGTTAATAAATTTCCTGCTAATGCTGCATATGAAATTAGGAATATGAGGTTAGTCACTACTGGTGATGATACTTCATTATGTCTTGTTAATGAGAAGAGTAATCTTAATACTGAGATAACTATAGATGGTACAGTTCTTGGAGTTCAAGTAATTAATGAGTATGCTATTGTATTCTCTAAATATGGATACAATGACAATATCTGTAAGATATATTTGCAGGATGGAAAATTAGTAAAGCAAGACATATTCTCTGGAAATTTAAGTTTCAGTGTTAATAATCCTATAGAAAGTATAGGAATATATGAAACAGAGAATATTCAAAAAGTATATTGGGTAGATGGGATAAATCAACCTAGAGTAATAAATGTTTCTGATACTGGTATTAAAAGAATCAAGCCAGGTGACATATATCAGTTTGATTTTCTTCCAAGAATAGCAGATAATATTGGAGTAAATGTTGATATAGAAAAGTTAAAACTCTCTGGTGGTAATTTTCCAGCTGGAGTAGTACAATATGCTATATCCTACTTTAATTTATATGGACAACAAACTGGAATTATATATCAGTCTCCTTTATTATATACCTCTACTGATAATAGAGGTTTGAGTCCTGAGGATAAGTCTTCTGATGTTTTCTCTCTTAAGATAAGCAATCTCAATAAGCAATTTGAATATATAAGAGTATATAGACTAATATGGACTTCTCCAGATACCACACCTTCTGCGGAGATAGTAGGAGATTATAAAGTGGATGATTCTAATACTGAGTACCAAATAGTATTAGATTCTGGAACTACAGGTACTACAATAGACCCAACTGAGATATTATATCTAGGAGGAGAACCTATTCATCCCTATACTTTATCTCACAAGGATAACACTTTATTTCTTGGTAACATAGAATTAAATAGAAGAGCTATACCAAAGGATGTAAAAAAGTCTCTAAGGGATAGTAGTTATATATATTTTGATTATGTAACCACTGGTAATACAGATAAACAGTCTGACTTAAATACACAATACCTATATTCTAGTAATCTTGATAAAACATCACAGGATATTACTTTCTTCCAAAAAGGAGAAACATATAGAGTTGGTGTACAGTTTTTACATAATACTGGCTCTTGGTCTGAAGTAGTTTATCTTGGAGATTTTGAAAATGATAAAAGAGTTATAGTAAATAGTTACAATGATGCTATAGCTAAAAAACCTGTTATCAAAGCATCTCTTGGAGATATAAGTTCACTTATAGATGATGGATATATAGCCTCTAGACTTGTGTGTGTATATCCTACAGATAATGATAGAACAGTATTATGTCAAGGAATAGTACTGCCAACTGTGTATAATATTTATGATAGAGTAGATAATTCTCCTTATGCTCAATCTTCTTGGTTTGCTAGACCAAGCTACTATAATCATTATGCTTATAATAATTATATAAGTGCTGGAAATACTCCAAGTAAGATGTTTGAATATAGGAATGGATGGAAAGGATTTCCTATAGAATATAGAATGGTAGATTCTAAGAGTGGTATAATCAATATGCCTACTCCAGATAAATACAATGCAGAAGTTCAATATGGTATAAACCCAGGAGATACTCCATATCAGGTACTAGCATCAACAGATGCAGCTACTAGAATGATTGAAGCTAATAAATATGCTAGTAACTTTGGTGTAGATAAAACCATAGTAACATTTCACTCTCCAGAACTTGATACAAGCTATGCAGATTGGATGCAAAACATTCCTTTAGATAATATTAAGTTTAGAGTAGTGGGATATGTACCAGTAAAAACTACATTATCTGACCTTACAGTTTCTGCTGAAAATCCCTTCAATCCTACTGTAGGTAAATTTTATTGGTCTCAAATAAAAGATTCCTCTTCCTCTACTCATATATCAGGAATGTCCCTATCCTCATTTCCATTTTGGGTTGATTCTCTAGCTTTAAGTAAGGATACTTATCAACCTGAAAATAAGGAAGGTTATTACTGGTATGCTTCTTTTCCTATTTATCCTTGGCATAGAGGAGGCTCACTTAATAATCAAGGAAATGTAACTGACCCAAATACTAAAAAGTCTGTTTTAAAACACAAGGTAATGTCTAATTTAAGAATTGGATTGCCTACAAGATATTTGGATAAAAGTTATGATGATTTACAAATATCCAATATAGAACTGTTTAATAGTGAGCAAGTAGAACTTAAGAAGTTAAAGGTATGGGGTAAAGAGATAAATTATTATGGTAATGTAGATAAAGCTCTTACTGTGGAAGGAGCTACAAGCCAACCTATATACCTAGCTACTTATACATTATCTAATAGTGATAGTTCTATAACAGATTCTAGTGGGAATAAAGTTCCTAGCTCTTTAGTAAATGGTTCTTATACTATTTATGCAAGTGACAGGAATGGTCTATATAAAGATATTTCTCAGATTTATACAGGAGTGTCAGTTAATGATGCCAATGCCTATGCTTCTGAAGCTCTCCCCATAAGGTATAAGTCTTCTTCCCATGCAGTATTTGCTTTTGAGAAAGATAAGGATGGAAATTATGTTCTTCTTCCCAACATAGTTTACTCAGCCTCTTCTGGAGATACTTCTATAGAAGACAATATAAGAGTAAATTTATCTATTAATGCTATGACTGTAGAATATAACTCTTATAATCCGCAATATGATATTTTAGGAAAACTTGTTATAGGAGATTATAATAGAGGAGAGAATGTTGGTACACAAGGTACAATAAACTTAGATGTAGAAGGAGATTGGAAAATAGCTGGAGTAACTCCATATATAAAAAATGCCAATCTTCCAAAGGGAGAGGTCCTATACATCAATGATAAAGTCTTAATAAGGAACTATAATAATCTCTCTCCCTATGCACCTGGATTTGGTAGTTATTCTGAATATCTAATAGAATCTCCATCAAAATCTGTCACATTAAGAGTTGGAATTAATGGTAGTTATTGGGGTAATGCTATTTCTAGAATAGATGTAAGAATAACTAATGGGGAAGTCTATAAGACAATAACATTTAACTTCACAGGAAAAGGTGATAACCTAATTGTTCCTACTGTAAGTGAAGGTAATAATGCTACTGCTTCTTCTAATACTGGCTCATCACCATTTAGTTTTTCAATTAATGAATCTTATCAAAACCTGAAAACAACAGAAAGTGACAAAGTAAATTTACTTTGGGAAAAAGCTAATGAAAGTTTTACAGGATTTAGTCAACATTCTATAATAGCTCATGACCCTACATTATCTACTATCTCTAATGGGTATAATGATTTGTTCTACTTTGTAGTAGGAGAGTTATATAGGGATTCTATAGTTAATAGGTTTGGAGGAATCTCAGATTCTGCTATATTAAGTAATATATGGATTCCGTGTGGAAAAACAGTCTATTTTACAGGTAATTATCCAGAACTAACAGGAGACCAAGGAGACACATATTTTGAAAGGTATGACCACTTAAAGACTTACCCATTTGCTAAAGATGATATAAATAGTGTAGTTGACATAGTGTCTTTCTGTGTAGAAACTAGAACAAACATTGATGGTAGGTATGATAAGAACAGAGGTCAACAGAGCAATATTGCTATTTCTCCTACTAACTTCAACTTATTCAATAAGGTATATTCTCAGAAGAATAATTTCTTCAACTATAGGACAATTGATGATAGTATGTTTTCTTCTAGTACTTTCCCAATGCAAGTAACTTGGAGCAAAACAAAAACTATAGGAGAAAATATTGACACTTGGACTAATATAACTTTAGCAAGTGTATTAGATTTAGACGGAGATAAAGGTGAACTTCAGGCACTAAGAAGGTTCAATAATGACATATATGCTTTCCAAGATACAGGTATCAGTAAAATTCTCTTTAACCCTAGAGTACAGATAAATGCTTCAGATGGAGTACCTATTGAGATTGCTAATAGTGGTAAAGTAGATGGCAAGGTCTATCTAACTGATAAGTATGGATGCCAAAATAAATGGTCTATAGCAGAGACACCTAGTGGGTTGTATTTTGTAGATGACCTAAATCAAGGTATCTTATCCTTTAATGGACAGAACATAGTAGACCTTACATATACAAAGAATATGTCCTCTTGGATAAATAGTAATGTATCTTTAGCTTCATGGAACCCTAAAGACTATAGTGCTATTAGAACATTCTATGATAAGAACAATAGTGATGTTTACTTTACAACAAGCACAGACTCACTAGCTTTCAGTGAAAGATTAGGTGCATTCTCTTCATTTTATGACTATGGTAAAGTAGAGTGGATGTTCAATGTTGAAGGTAATACCTATCAAATAAAAGATAGTAAAATTTGGAAGTTACATGGAGGAGAAGACTATGGTATTTTCTTTGGAGAAAATAAAGGATACTCCCTTGCTGTTATAGCTAATCCTGAGTTCCAGCTTGATAAGATATTTGATACTGTAGAGTTTAGGACTAATGGTATAGAACATTTCATTAACTTGGAAGCTGATAGTTATCCTTTCAATTCTCTAGTTACTACAAATGAATATCAGACAGCAATATCTACTACAAGTTCTTTAAAGAAAAAGTTTAGAACTTGGAGATGGCAAGTTGGCAGAAATAATTCTTTTGGTAAGTTCAAAAGAGATAGAATAAGAAACCCTTGGGCAAAGATTGAAATGTCAGGTAATAGTAATAAGGAGATGAGGTTATATGATATAGTAGTTACTTACTATACATAAATAAAGAAGAGTAGTGGTAGATAAGTTATTTAATATGTCTATCACTACTTTTTTTATATAAGCCTTTTATATTCAAAAATGATTTATTATCTTTGCAAAAATTATTGATTACATTATGGCTAAGAAAATAAGAAAGAGAAGGGCTAACTATTTTTATGATGGTGGATTCTCATGGCAAAAAGGTGCTGGCTTTGGAAAGAACATGAGCAATGCATTTAATAGTGGTGCACTTAGTGGCACTATTGGTGCTGCTAGTTCTGTGGCAGGTCAAGGTATTTCAGGAGGACTAACCTCTGGAGTAGGCAATGCTATGCAAGGATTAGGTAGCATAGCTAGTGCTATTCCTGGCCCTTGGGGTGCTATAGCTGGAGCTGGACTTAATATAGTTGGTGGAGTAGTAAATAGATTATTTGGTAGTCAAATAAATGAGCAAGCTGTTGCCAATTTTAGAAATCAAAATTCACAGCAGTCGAATACTACATTTAATGCTTCAAATACAAATGACCTTGTTAGCCAAGGAAATTTTGGTTTATTAGGCTCAATAGACCAAAATGAGGTAGGAAAAGATGGCTTGTTTAGTGATAAGGCTAGTAAACTTACAGAGGAGTTGAATAGACAAAGAGCTATGGCTAATAATCAAATAATAGCAAACTACAGAACTGCTGCTGAAAATGTTGATACACAAAATGACTTAAATGCTCTTGCTAACTATGCAGCATATGGAGGACCATTGACTATGAGATATACAGGAACAATGTCACCCTTTGGCAATACATTTGCTGATGGTGGTAATATACATATTAAACCAGAGAATAGAGGTAAATTTACTAGATTAAAAGAGAGAACAGGAAAATCTTCTACTTGGTATAAAGAGCATGGTACTCCTGAACAAAAGAAGATGGCTACCTTTGCTCTTAATGCTAGGAAATGGAAACATGCTTTTGGTGGAGACCTTAATACTAATGGAGGGGATTTTAGTAATGGTCTTATTATGATAGGTAATGGAGGCACTCATGAAGAAAATCCTATGGAGGGTGTACAGATGGGAATGGATGCACAAGGAATACCTAATCTAGTTGAAGAGGGAGAAGTAATCTTCAATGACTATGTATTTAGTGATAGAATGAATGTTCCCAATAGCATGAGAAGTTCTTTAGGTTTAAGTAAGGGCAAGAACCTTACTTTTGCAAAAGCTGCAAAGAAATTAAGTAAGGAAGCTGAAGAAAGACCTAATGACCCAATAAGCAGAAGAGGTCTATTTGATTCAATGTCCAAGTTACAACAGGTACAAGAATCTTTAAGACAGCAAGACCAAGAAGTAAATAGTGGTGTGCAATATGCACATGGTGGTAGAATGGGTATATTATTTGATGGCCCTGGTCCAGATGCTGATTTCTTAAATCTTTCTAGAAGAGCACATCTTTTTGGAGATAGTGTTCCTGACCAAACATCAACTACTGCTCCTTCAATATATGATAATAATGGAATCCTTACCCCTGAAGGTTTGACATACTCCAGAGCTTCACATTTAGGAGTACCTATAGAGGATATACAAGTAGCAGAATCTATTAATAAAGGAACTAATGATGAACCTAATAATAAAAAATTTGACCTTACTGCACTAAGATATGCTCCTGTAATAGGTGCTGCAATAGGTCTTGGACAAAATATATTCAGTAAGCCTGACTATTCAAGTTCAGATGCTATACTCAATGCAGCTAATGAAGCAGGAAGATATACCCCAGTTGGTTTTAATCCATTGGGTGATTATTTAACATACAGACCTTTTGATAGGAACTACTATATTAATAAACTTAATGCACAATCTGGTGCTACTAGAAGAGCTATTGTAAATCAAAGTGCAGGAAATAGAGCAACAGCATTAGCTGGTCTATTAGCTGCTGATTACAATGCACAAGGTAAATTAGGAGACCTTGCAAGACAAGCTGAGGAGTATAACTTAGCACAAAGACAAGCTGTTGAACAGTTTAATAGAGGTACTAATCAAGCTAATGCTGAGATGGGATTAAAAGCTGCAATGGCTAACCAAGAGGCTGCATTAAAGGCAAGAAGTTCAAGACTAAGTGGTGTTGCACAGGCTATGACAGTAAGAGATGCTGTTGATGCAAGAAGAGGTACAAGTATGAGTGCTAACCTTACCAACCTCTTTAATTCTCTTGGAGATATTGGTAGAGAAGAATATGCTAGAAATATGATTATGAGTAATCCTGCACTATACTACTCTATTGATAACAATGGTAAGATTACATATAAGAATGGTTATGAAGACCTTAGTGAGGCTGAAAAGGCCATAGTAAGAGAAAAAGCTGATAAAGCTAGTAAAGCTAAGAATAAGAAAGCTAAGGGTGGTTATTTAACTATTAAGAAGAAGTAATATGGCTAATTATAGTTTAGTAATAAATTCACAATTCAAGCCATTCTCTTACCAAGAAATGCTGGCTCCAACCCTGATGGCTACTCAGGCTCATCAAGAGTTGGAGAACCAGTATGGAGAGCTTGCTACTAAGGCAAGTGTATGGGAGGAAATGGCTAATGAACAGACTGACCCTTATGCCTACAAGATGTATAAGACTTATGCAAATGACCTTGAAGCACAAGCAGGTCAATTAGCAAGAGAGGGACTTAATGCTGCAAGTAGAAGAGATATGCTCAATATGAGAGCAAGGTATAGCAAAGAAATAACTCCTATTGAGCAAGCCTATGCAACAAGGCAGAAACAAGCAGAACAACAGCAACAAGCACTTCTTCAAGACCCAACATTGATGTTGAGTAGAAGAGCAAGTACTACAAGTCTTGATGATTATATAAAGAATCCACAGTTAGCTTATGAAGCATATTCAGGTAAGTTAATTACTGCACAAGCTGCACAAGCTGCATCTGCATTGGCTAAGGAAATGCAAGAGAAGCCAAGGAAGTGGAGAAGTATCTTGGGTAATTCATATTATGAATCTATGATGCAGAAAGGCTTTAGTTCTCAAGCAGTATTACAGGCTATACAGGATAATCCTAATGCTGCTCCCCAACTTACAAAGATTGTTGAAGATACCATTAATTCAAGTGGTGTCAGAAATTGGGGAGACCAAGCTACTATTGCAAGAGCTATTGACTATGCTAAACAAGGTCTATGGAGTGCAGTTGGTGAGACTCAATACCAGACTCTTGATAATTGGAGAGCTAAGATGGCTGAGCAGGAGGCAATGCAGAAGAGAGCAGAAAAGAGAGCAGCTGCTGCACAATCTAATGAAAATAAATATAAAGTTAATCCTCTTCCATTAAGAAGTCCCCAAGAAATATCTGAAAATAATAAACAGATAGAGACTTTCATAAAACAAGGTTATTTAAAGAGAACCTCCGATGGTCTTGTACTAACTAGAGGAGGTCTTAAAAAACTCAGAGCAGCACATTATACACCTACTGTACAGAGTTGGGAAATTTATAAAAAGGCTAATCCTGGAGTCTCAAGAAAGGCATATGATGATATGGTAGCACAAGTTAAGAGTATGGGTAATAAACCTAATCAGTTCTCTACTTGGTATGAGAGAAATATTGGAGGATATGACATAAGAACAGGTAGAGTAAATACTCCTACTACAAGACTTAATAGATATGAGAGCAGTATAAGTGAAAATTCTTATGATACCTATCACTCTACTGAGTATGACAGACAGCTGGATAGTACTTATGGTAAAGAATACACTAAACAAGCATGGAGTGCTGCACCATCTAAAGATGGTGAAAAGTATCTGCAAGGCGTAGCTTTTAATGGTAAGAGCGGATGGGCTGATACTAAAAAATATACTAAAAAAGACCTTGAAGGTTACTATATATCTAATGTAAGATACTCTAAATGGGGAAATACAGCATATTTCCAATCAGATGAGGAAGGAAAGAACGAACTTATTAGAGTTAAATTACCTAGGGGTGTTAATATAGGTGTAGAAGCTAATATAAGAAATGCCATATCAAATGCAGATTATTGGGGAGATATATTGTATAAAAATAAAAGACCTAAAATAGATAGGAAAGGTAATATAATGACAGATTCACAAGGTAATATTTTATATACCTCAACTCCTTTAACACAAGCAGATAAAATAGATTTGAAACATAAACAAGAAGAGGCTCTTCAAGATTTATATGGCTATGGTTCACAAGCTGTAGTACCTTCACAAACAAATACTGAACAGATAAATCCTTGGTATTAATATGGCAAAAAAAGAAATAGATGTAACTAAGACTGGTCCACAATCTTATAGAGATTTACAGAAAGCTAATGAGGCAGCATATCAAAGTGCTGCCTCTGAAAGCATGTTTTCTAATATGAAAGCCCCTCATGATTATATACAACCTAGTGATACTATATATGAAGGAGGGGAATATTCTCCAATATATAAACAAAGTCAAGGAAAAGATACATACGGTAGTAGTATGTTTGACGAATCTTCAGTAAATGAAGAAGAGTTTAATAATCTTAGTGATATAAGGGCTGAGAATCAACCTTGGTATGCACAGATAGGAGCAGGTCTTGCTAAGGGTGTTATACTTGCAGGTACTACTTTTCTTGATGGTACTTTAGGATTATTATTTGGAGCTGGTACTGCAAAAAATGAAGATAGATGGTCTGGTCTTTGGGATAATGACTTCTCTAAGGCTATGCAATCTTTTAATGAATGGTCTGAGCAAGTATTACCTAACTATTATACAAAAGCAGAGCAAGAACAACCTTGGTATGAAAATATTTTCACTGCCAATTTCTTAGGTGATAAGTTTATCAAGAACTTAGGTTTTACAGTAGGTGCTTTCTATAGTGGTGGTTTAGAAGCTGCTGGTATTAAAGGTCTTGGTAAATTAGCTATGGCTGGTGCTAAGAGATTAGGTGCTGGGATTAAAACTCTGAAGGGTATAAGTAAAGCATCTTCTATAGTTGCAACTGGCTTAGGTTCAGTTACCTCTGCTGTTAATGAGGGTAGAATTGAAGCACTTAATAATAGTAAAGACTGGTTTGAACTTCATAAAGCACAGCTTGATGACAGGCTAAGAGAAAGGTTAAATGCAATACAAGCTGAATATAATGCTAATGCAGGAAGACAATTTATAAAAAGTGGTGCTGATGGTAATCAACTTGTAGACCCTGCTTACTTAAAATACCAACAAGCTATTGCAAAAGAAAGAGGATTATATAATGAAGCTCTTGGTAAACTGAGTGAGGATAGATTAAAGATGGGTAATATGGACTTACTTATGAATATACCCATCCTTACTGCATCTAATATAATTCAGTTTGGTAAATTGTATGCTAATGGATTTAAAACATCTAGGAAAGCTTATAATATATTAGGTAGGCCAGGTGAATATGAAGCTGGAACTACAAAATTAGGTGCTGCTTATAATATAACAAAAGGTGCATTGTCTGAAGGTAATGAGGAAATATTACAAGGTGCTGCTAGTAGAATAGCTGGTAACTACTATTCTACTGATGTAAATAACTTCTACAAGTCAAAGACTGACCCAGAGGCTGCACAAGAAACTTTAGATTGGACTAAATCATTTGCTGAAGGAATTAGTGAGACAGTAAATGATGGCTCTGCATGGGAAGAGTTCTTTATTGGTTCTCTTACAGGTGCATTAGGTATGCCAAGATTCAGAGGAATCAGAAGTGAGTCAGGTTCATTACAATCTCCTATTACTATTGAAGGTGGTGCTATAAATGAATGGAGAGATTACAGGAATAAGATAGCAAGAGAGAATGAAATTGCTAACTACATGAATAGCAGGATGAACTCTCCTGAATTTAAAAACTACTATCAAGGTCTTATCAGGCATAATAAGTATCAGAATGATATGAATCAAGCTGCTGAGGAAGGTGATGAGTTCAACTTTAAGAATGCAGAACATGCTCAATTAGTATCTGATATTGTAATGTTTGACCAAGCAGGGAAGATAGAAGATTTAAAATCTGCTATAAATGAGGCATCAGGAACTTCACAAGAAGATTTAGAGTCTGTAGTGGTTAATACTACCTCAAAGGATGAAAATGGTGATTTAATTGGACCATTTTCCCAATATGCTTCTAAAGATGATAATGGCAATATAATAGCCAATTTTGGAACTGAAGAAGCTATGAATGAGATGGCTTCCAAAATAAACAAGAATAAGGAAGACATTCTTAATACAATAAAGGAGTATCAAGATATAAAGGATGAACTTATCCTTAGAACAGGACAGCAATTATCAGATGAACAGCTTGAAGAATTGACATGGATGAAGTCTCAAATAGGCAACTGGGCTGAAAGGGCAACAGCTATGTCTGGAGAGGTAAAGTCAGTTATTGGTGATGTAATAGGTGACTTAGATTCACTTCTTAGATTCAATCAACTAGTTAGGGATTTTGAAGGTCAATCTCATGCTGATTTAACTGATAGATATAAACAAGCAGATGAAAATGTAAGAGCTATTGAAGGTGCTATCAACACTCTTAATATGGTTAGGGGTCAGGATGATAAGGTACTGGCCCATACATTAGCAACTAATCCTAAGTTTGTAGATGGTCTTATCAAGCAAATTAATGAGGTAGATGAAACTGTACTTAGTGCAGATGAGAAAGCAGATATTACAACTAAGCTGAATGATATTGTCAAGTTAGGCAATGCTTCAAAAACATATAATGCAAAGTTAAAAGAGTACCTTGAGAGTCCTCAAAAGCAAGCAGAAGACCATGCAAAAGCTGATGAGCAAGCTGCACAACAAGAGACTAAGAAGAAGTCTGATGACTTGAAAGCATCTTTAAATGCTGCACAGAACTTGCAAGAGTTTAGGGGTATAATAGATGCCCAAGATGATACAGAGAATAGAGATAGAGTTCTAAAAGAACTTGAGGATGAAGATAGTGAAATGGCTAAGAACTACAGAGAAACTTCACAATACAATAATGAAGTGAGGAGAGTTCTTAATGAGTCAGATGCAGAACCACAGGTTAAGCAGGATGCTATGAAACTCCTTCAAGACCAATTTAGTAACTCTGAGAATCTTGAACAATTAGCTAATCCTAACTCTATTTATATCAATAATGAGAATGTCTTTGATGAAGATTCTGAAGGCGATGTTGAGTTATCTGTAACAAGATTCCAAGAGGCTCAGTATGAGTTACAGAAGGCTATGTCTAAAGTTAATAATGACAATAAGTTTAAGGATAGATTCTCACCTGAGTATAAGAAGCCTGTAGAAAAAAGAGAAGGAGTTGTAAGAGGTGATGATAGGACTGATACAGGAGATAGTGGTACATCTACTACTCCTACTGTAACAAGTAGTGAAGGATTACCTACAGTAGAATTACCTGCAGGTAATATAACTGCTGAGATGGTCAGTGAGGAGAATAAGAAAGCTAATGAGAGGGTAGAAACTCCACAAAGACCAAGTAAAGATACTTCTAATCAATTCTATAGACCTGCTATACCTGAATTGCATATAGAAGCAAGTAAGGAAGGAGACTTTAGACCATTTGATGTAGTAGTAGGTGAGAGAGAAAAGGGTGTAGACTTCTCTGGTATTTATGGCTATCTAAGAGATAGTGGAGCATTTAGATACTTAAATGAAGGTAACTTAAAAGCGGGTGATGAACTTGGCTTTATGATTGACCCTTCATTCAATGACCACACTATATTTATTATAGACAAAAGGAATGGTCAGGTAGTAGGTAGTTTAGATGAATCTGACTATAGTGTTTCAAGGTATGAGGGTCTGAAAGGTCTTGAAGAGAAGATAAGAAAGGAGTATGCCAATAGGCAGAATAAAACTGGTAAGTTCATTGCCACACCTACTACAAGGGTATCTAAAGTAATGGTAGGTAGGATTCCCTATGGTAATACTGAAAGGAACTTAAAAGATATTCCTAATGTGCTAAGAGAAGATAGAACACCTATCTTTGGTATTATCAGAAATGGTGCACTTATTACTAATAGAGATGATATAGATAGTAATCAGATTGTTAATTTAGCAGATATGAGACAAAAAGAGGGTAGATTATATCTGCTTATACCTAATGGAGCTGGTAAATATTCCCCTGCTGCTGTAAGAGTTAAGCACTTCAACAATGAAGAATTTAATCTAAATGACAGTTCAGTAAGTTCTACTCCTATTGGAGAAGATATAAAGAATGCCATTACTAAGTTATCAACTGCTATATCACAAGATGATGTATCTGCTGCCATGCAAGACTTAGCACAAGACTTGTATATGCAAGATGTTATGATTACTTGGTTCAATAGTGGAACAGGTAATGGTGTTGTTATTAGTAAGAAAGTAAGAAAGCCAGATGGTACTTATGAGAAAGTAACCATTAATGGAAAGGAACAAATTAAGGAGGATAAGTATGATGTATATTTCTCTAACTTTGGTAAAAGTACTGTTATTGGTGGCTTAGAATTTGTACTTAGTGAAGATGCTGCTAAAGAAGCAAATGATGATGAGAGACTCCAAAGAACTATCAAGAATCCTGAGGATATATATAATGAGATACTTGGACACCTTATCAAGTTCAACCTTCCTTTACAGGTCAGTACAGGTAGAATAAATAAGGATAATGGTAAGTTTAACTATAGATATATTAATTCTGGTATACTTACATCTAACATAACTGAAGCTTCAGTAAAAAGCACTTGGTTTACAACTGACTACTTTGATAATGAAGGTAATCTACACCAAGCTATAAATCCAGCTTCTGTAGCTCCCCAACCTAAAAGGAAAGTAGAGACACCTGTAGGTGGTACTGAAGGTGCTATAAGTGGTACAAGGATAACATCTGTATTCTCTAATAAGTCATACTATGTAGACTTAAAGACAAATACTATTAGGGATGACCAAGGTAGAAGTGTAGAAGTTACTAATGATAATAGAATATTATTTGACTTAGCTTGGGCACAAGATAACTTTGGGGATTCTGCCAACTCTTCAATGATGGTAGATAACAAGGTTCTTACTCCTGATGGTAAGGTACTTGACAGAAGTAAGCAAGTATATCTCAATGGTCAGGAGGCACAAGATGTAAAGGATACTATTGCAGGTAGAAAGAAGGAAAAAGAGGATAGAGTTGCCAAGTCTAAGGAGGTTATCAGTGAAATATATGAGAACCAAAAGAGAGTAGACAAGACAAGAACTGATGGTGAGTTCTATTATATTCTTGAAGATGATGGTGAATATCATCAATATATTAGAGTACATAGCAGATTAGGCTCTAATTGGATAGTATCTGATAAACAAGCAAAGGACCTTGAATCAGCAAGATTCAATCTTAGCAAGTTTGTAGATAATCCTACTCAGTATGAGAACTACCTGAAATACTTGGAGAACAAGTTTAAGATAGACTTGACTGCCTACAGAGGTAAGACTGATGCCAAGAGTAGAGATACTATTGTGAATATAGTAAGAGACAAGATGTCTGGTACTAATTCACAGAGAGCACTTGATGCTGGCTCAGCAGTAGATAGTATCATTAGGCAGTACTTTACTATAAAGGATGTATCTAAGATAGTAAAGCCATCCAATATGTCAGAGAATGCTTTCATAGATTTGATTACTATTCTTAATAGAGTTAAATCAAACATGGAGTTAATGGGAGAGAGATTCCTTGCTGATAATATTGTATTATTCCAGAAATATCCTGATGGTACAAGAGTTGCAGGTGAGGTTGATATTCTCTCTGTTGATAAGGATGGTAACTTTAGAATATATGATGTAAAGACAGGCAGATACAGTTTCTCAGAAACTAAAGGATTAAACCTATTTGATTGGACTATAAATGGAGTATCTGCAACTAAAGAGGAAGTACAAAGATATATAAACAAAAACTTTAGAAAAGCCTTTACTTTAAGCTCCAATATGAGTACAAAGGATTATTACACTTTACAACTTTCTGCTTACAAGAACTTATTTGAATCTCAATATGGTGTACCAGTTACTAAGTTAGCTGTAATGCCATTTGTATTGAGTTATGATAAGGAGAAGGTATCAGCAGTACAAAGTGAAAAGGGTATTCCTATTACATATAATCCTGCTGTTAATGTGCCTTTAGTAGGTAATGTTAAAGTAGATAAACCTGTAGAAGCTCCTGCTACTCCAGCACAAGCTCAAACAGTGTTACCTATCTTTGAGACTTCATTAGAGACACAGAACCCTATTGAAGATTTAACACCTGAACACAAATCTACTGATAAAGATAAAGTAGGTTACTTTGAGTTAGATGGTAAATTACATAAGGGATATATTACACCACTTACTGTAATTGATGGAGTTGAGGTTCATGTGACTAAGGTTCCTAACATTACAAAGGGATTTGGCAGACAGGGAGAAGCAGCACATGTAGCTTCAAATAGTTTCTATGCAGTCTTTCCTAATGGTAAGACATTCTTATTCTTGAATAATAATCCTGTACAAGGTGGTAAGACTCAAGAAGAAGTAGAAAAAGCTATTAAAGCAGCTCTTGAGGGTAATAAACAAAGGGTTAAGGATTTATCATCAGAAAAGACTATATTGTTTGACCCTGATGCAGTACCTACTGTAAGTGCTACTCCTGTTACTACTGCGGAAACTCCTGCAACTATTAATCAAGGTAATACCCAGACAGGTGCTGCCTATACTACTCAAAAGGAACAGGCAATAAACAATAAGAAAGCCTCAAGAACAAGACATAAATTAAGAAAAGTAAAATCACCTGATTATGAAAAGTGGGATGAGAAAAAAGAACTTAAATGGTTAAATAAAGTTCTACCTCAGTTAAGTGAATCAGATAGAGTAAAGGTAGTAAAAGGTCTTATTAAAGTAGGTAAGAGAGGTGCTTTAGCTTGGGGTCAATTTGATAAAGGTGTAATAACATTATCTGACATAGCTGCTGAAGGTACTGCATACCATGAAGCATTCCATGCTGTATTTAATCTCCTTCTTGACAATGATGAAAGACAAGCACTATATGATGAAGCAAGAAAATTATATGGTGAAAAAGATAATCTTTCATTAGAGGAAGACATGGCAGAAGGATTCAGAGAATATGTTACTACTAGACAAAATGCTGGATTATTAGGTAAAATTAAAAACTTCTTTAAAGACTTATGGATTAAAGTAACTAATTGGAACAGTATTAGACCTCACCTTACTGCATATTATCAAATGATAAATAGGGGAGAATATAGTAATAGAGAATTGCCTGTAGAAACTCTTAGTCAAGCTAAAGCAAGACAAGAAGAATATTCTAAAGAAATGCAGGATATTCTTGCTAAAGCTCCTAGAAATTCTGAAGGTAAATTATTAGTTAGACCTGGAGGTCCAGTATCTAATCTTGATGAAAGGCAATATGCCCAAGTAAGAACTAAAGCTTTTAAAGATTGGTTTGGTGATTGGGAAAATGACCCAGAAAATGCTTCTAAAGTAGTTGATGAAAATGGTGAACCCTTAGTTGTTTATCATAATACACCATTTGAATTTAATGGTATATTTGATATGGACCATAAATCAAGGATTATGCCTTGGACATCAGAACCCTTTGGTCATGTAGGCACACAAGAAACTGCTAATACAATTAAAGGTACTCAGTTTGCTTTATTCCTTAATGTAAAAAATCCATTAGAAACTCCTGATTTTGTACATGAAACTGTAAGTTCTATGTTGTCAGAATTATATAAACAGGGTATTATTTCTAGAGAGAAGTATTCTTCACTTAGAGGAATATCTAATTCAGAATTAAGGAACTTAATGCTCTCTTTAGGATATGATGGTACAAAATATGAAAATAAAGCAGAAAAAGGAGGAACTTCTTATAGTTTTATAACACCTAATCAAATTAAATCAGCTACTGATAATGTAGGAACATTCTCTAGAACTAATGATGATATTAGATATAGAGAGGTGCCTAATTCTTCTTTTGAGTCTTTAGATACAGAGATGCAGGAAAATCTATTGAAGAAAGGTTGGACAGCAGAAAAGTTTGATTCAATCTCTCAAGAGGAGAGAGACCAAGCTGTTAAATGTATAGCC
>ERZ1026888.184-NODE-184-length-37790-cov-8.876931_pt1 | contig 37790 bp, 33 predicted proteins | sample MGYA00380174_ERZ1026888 | MGnify/ENA primary metagenome ERZ1026888 (study PRJEB33269, sample SAMEA4719810) | human gut metagenome | biome: human-associated habitat; feature: organic feature; material: feces | place: Cameroon | collected 2013-10 ...
AAGAAGGTAACCTCGGGCGACGACGGAACCATCGACGACCCGGAGAACGACCCAAACGGCGGTGGCACGGGCACCCCGGGCGGTGGCAATCCAGGCGGCACGGGCAGCAAGCCAAGCGGCACTGACAGCAAGCCAAGCGGCGGCAACACCTCGCAGGAGGGCGGCGGCTCATCGGGCGAGGATGGCGACCTCGGCTCTGAGGGATAGAAAAAGGAGGTTGGGCGAATTAACGCTCAACCTCCTTTTTGAGTTTTGAGTTAGGATATATAGTTACCATAAGGCTACCTTGCCTCCTATGCCCAAGTCGAGTGTGGCAGTTGCAATGCCCAATGCTCGGAACACGCGGCTGATTGTGGAGATTGTTGGTGAGCAGCGTCCGTTTTCCAACTTGCATATTTGCGAGCGCTTGACACCTATCTTATCGCCTAATTGCTCTTGTGTGAGGTTGTGCTGGATGCGGGCCTTCTTGATGGTTTCGCCAATTCTGTAAGCATGTAAAGCGTCTTCCACACTATTGTCAAACTCATTTCTTTCAACAGTACCTTTTTCCCCTATGATTTCATCGGTAACTTCATCCAATGAGTAGAATTTCATGTTTCCTATTTGTTTCATAATTATTTAACTTTAAGTTCAAAATATTGTTTCATTATAGTCTCTGCCTTTGCGATTTCCTTTTGAGGAGTCTTTTGCGTTTTCTTGATAATGCCGTGGGTAGCGACTATTAATGTTTGTTTTTTTGTGTCCCAAAAGGCGAACAGCCAGGGCGAGTGCCCGGGCTATGGAGGACATTGGGCTTTCTTGCTCTGGCAAGCGGCAGAGCCGATTGCAAAACTCAAAATTCAAAACTCAAAATTGCGCTCCGCGCAACAATTCAAAACTCAAAACTCAAAATTCAAAACTCTTTTTATAAACATTCGTCTCCCTCTGTTCGAACCCCGCCGACTTGTAGAGCGCGTTGGCAGCCACGCGTGCCGGGCGCGAGGTGAGCATGAGCGAGCAGGGGGCGAGACGGCGTGCCTCGTCCACCACGCGGTCGATGAGCAGCCGTCCGAGCTTCTGTCCGCGCATTTGGCTGTCCACCACCACGTCCTCTATCCATGCCTTGCGCCCGGTGGGGGCGAGATAGGTGGCAAGCGTGCACATGGCTACGATGCGGGCGTCGTCGGCAGCAGAAGGACAGCCAGCGTCGGCGGCGGCAGGACAGCCAGCGTCGGCTGCCCCCTCGGGCATGGCTGCGAGAGCATAGAGATGGCTGTCGGGCGCGGCGATGAGGGCCTGGAGCGCGGCAGGCGTCATGGGAGCGGCGGTGGAGGAAAGCTGGGCCAGCAAAGCGTTGAGACGGGCAAGAAGGGAGTGGCTATACTCCTTGATTTCGAAGAACTTGATAGTATGCATGATGTGAAAAGTGTTGATGAAGGGTTGTGATGTGTAATTATCTATCTATTATATGTGTGAATTTTTATCTGATATATGTTTGCAAAGATACACAAAAAAATATACCTTTGCAAACATAACTGACAGGCAAATGATTTTAGAATTATATAAGGCTTCATTGAATGAGGGCACACGCAAGGTGTTTGCCAATCTCTCCTTTCTCGTCGACGCTGGCCAGAGGCTGGCCGTAACGGGCGGCACTGCCCGCGACCGCACGCTGCTGCTGCAAGTGCTGCTCGGGCTAAGGCGGCTCGACGACGGGTGGGCGTGCCTCGACGGGTCGCCCGTGCTCCCGAGCCTCGGCTCGTTCTATAGGAGCTGCATGGGCTATGTGCCAAGCAGCATGGGCATGGGCGGAGTGAGCGTGGGGCAGCTGGCAAGATACGCCTACGGCGAGCAGGCGAACCGCGGGCTGAAATACGACGCCGGGCATGTGGCTGAGAGTCTGCGCCCCTTGGGCGTGGATGCCGCCAAATGCCTCGACACGCGGTTCGACGCCCTCGACCGGGCAACAGCCCAGCGCGTGCTCATAGGGCTCACGTTCATGTTCAACCGCCCCGTGGCGCTGCTCGACAACCCCACGTCGGCGCAGGACGACGAAGGCAGGGCGCGCGTGGTGGACTTCCTAAGCTCGCCAAGGTTCGACTCCGTGGCCATGCTCGTGGCTACCGACGACGAGGCCCTGATGCAGGCGTGCCACAAGGTGGTGAGGATATAGTTCGGAGGTTGTTTGCACACATACTCAAAAAAAAATTCATACAACGTGATTACAATATTAGGTTTGGCTCTTGGAGCCTTGTTTATTGCCGTGCCGCTGTGTGTGGCCCAGGCCTATGGCGTGGCGCTCGGCGGCAAGATAGCGGCGGCATTCGCCAAGATGCTGCTGCGCGTGGGGGTCTGCGGCTTGGCTGTGCACTATCTCGTGCAGAGCGGCAGCATGCTGCTGTGCGGAGTCATGGCGCTGGCCGTGGCAATGTACTATGTAGTGTCGGTGGTGGTGAGGGCGAGGCTCTCGCTGGTGCAGTTCATAGTGCCCGTGGGCGCGGGGCTGCTTGGGGCCGTAATGGTGGCGGCGAGTGTGCTGCTCTTTGCCAATGTGGCTGTAGGCAGCGACTTCTGCCTGCGCTATGCTCTGCCCGTGGTGGCCATGCTCTCGGGCGGAATAGCCGACCCTATGGCCAAGGCGCTTGCCACATATTATATGGGTCTGCGTCACCACAACCATCTCTACTACTACCTCATAGGCAACGGGGCATCGGTGGGCGAGGCTCTGCGCTATCTGCAAAAGAGGGCTATAGAGAAGTCGATGCAGCCCGGCATACGCACGATGGCCACTACGGCGGCTGGAGTGTCGCCCGTGGTGATGTGGACGATGCTGATGGGCGGAAGAACGGCGCTGGAGGCGGCTGCATGGCAGGTGCTGCTTACGGCGGCGGTGTTTGCTGCGGCTGTGGTGGCGGTGTGGATCGCGCTGGAAGTGGCGCGCAAATATGTGGTCGACGGATATGCTATGCTTAAGGTGAAGGGGGCAAGTGCCGATGGCAAGAACGCCGCAGCCAAGAGTGCAGCCGACGATGTCATGAATGTCAAGAATGTCACGAATGTTATTAACGACCCGAATGTTGTGAATGATAAGGATTTCTCCAACGATTCAGAATAACCCAAAAAGATTATACGAACAATGAACAGATTTAAGCAATTGCTCCTTGCGTGCTGTCTTGGTGCCGCGCTCTGCTCGTGCGACCAGGTGGTGAAGCACATCGACTCACAGCTTGCCGAGAGCAAGGAAATAGTGAAGGGCGGGGGCTACGGCTCCTCTGCCGACGGCAAGGGCTCCACGAAGAGCAAGAATGCCGCCGACGACGCCAGGAAGGGCGGCAAGGCGAAGTATTCCAACCTCGAGATTCCGGCTCCACTGGCTGGCGTGCCCGAGCAGATACTTGCGCGCAAGGGCTACACCGTGTCGTACAACAGCAGCCGGAGAGTGCCCAACTGGGTGGCGTGGCGGCTCACGGCTGCCCACCTGAAGGGCGACACGAAGCGCAGCGAGTCGAAATTCCACGAGGATGAGGACGTGGCTGAGCCGCGTGCCGCAGACGCCGACTACATGCGCTCGGGCTACGACCGCGGACACATGTGCCCGGCTGGCGACAACAAGTGGAGCCAGAGGGCTATGGACGAGTCGTTCCTATTCACCAACATCTGTCCGCAGGCACCGCAGCTGAACCGTGGCGACTGGAACGAGATGGAACAGGCGTGCCGCAAATGGGCCAGGAAGTATGGTGAGGTGTACGTGGTGTGCGGCCCCATCTTCTACAAGAAACGCCCCAAGACCATCGGCAAGAACAAGGTGGCTGTGCCCGACGCCTTCTTCAAGGTGGTGCTCAAGATGAAGGGCGAGCCAAAGGCCATAGGATTCATCTACAAGAACGCTGACGGCAACCGACCCAAGGGCGACTATGCCAACTCGGTGGACGAGGTGGAGCGCATCACGGGCATCGACTTCTTCCCGGCTCTGCCCGACGAGATTGAAAGGAAGGTGGAGGCGCAATGCCAACCGGAGGAGTGGAACCTTTGATACGGCACACGAGGCAAAGGTGCTGGTGGTGAAGTGATTTCGCGTTAAAATATTCTAATAATAGGTTGCGTTCCTTTTATGAAAGCGCAAAAAGTAGTAACTTTGCAGCATATTACATGTATTATATGCTGAAAAGCGTAAAATAAATATGCTGAAAAGCGAAAACAAAAAAAGCTGAAAGCGTGAAAATAAAGGAAGTAATCAAGGCCCTTGAACGTTTCGCGCCTCTGCCCTTGCAAGAAAGCTGGGATAATGCCGGCCTGCAAGTTGGACTGACAGAGGCGGAAGTATCAGGGGCATTATTGTGTCTGGACGTTACGTGCCAGATAGTAGACGAGGCCATAGCCAAGGGCTGCAACCTCATCGTGTCGCACCATCCGCTCATATTCCGCAAGCTCGCCCGCATCACCGGCGAGGACTATGTGCAGCAGGCCGTGATGAAGGCTCTTGCCAGCAACATTGCCATAATCTCGATGCACACCAATATGGACAACGCGCGAGGGGGAGTGAACTTCAGGATAGCCCGGAAGATGGGGCTGAAGAATGTGCGCTTCATGTCGGCAAAGACGGTGGACGGCGTGGAGTGCGGCTCGGGAGTAGTGGGCGAGCTGGAGGAGCCGATGGCTGCCGACGACTTCATCATCATGCTCAAGAAGACCTTCGGCGTGGAGTGTGTGCAGGCCAACCAGCTGCTGCGCCGGCCGATAAGCACGGTGGCCATGTGTGGCGGCTCGGGCTCGTTCCTGCTCGACGAAGCCGTGGCTGTGGGTGCCGACGCTTTCCTCACGGGCGAGATGCACTATCATGAGTTTTTCGGACGCGAACAGCAGATTCAGATTGCCGTGATAGGCCACTACCAGAGCGAGCAGTTCACAAGCGAGATTTTCAAGGAGATTATACAGGCTGAGTGCGAGGGCGTGGAGTGCTTCATAGCCGAGACTTGCACCAACCCGATAATGTACTTCTAAATAGTTTTTCAAAAAAACAGAATAACAACATATACGATTATGGCAAAAAAGGAAACAGAAATTTCAGTGGAGGATAAGTTGAAGAACCTCTACGAGCTTCAGGTCACTCTCTCGGCTATCGACGAGAAGCGCGCTCTGCGTGGCGAACTCCCGCTTGAGGTGCAGGACCTTGAGGACGAGATTGCAGGCTTGAAGACTCGCGTGGAGCACATCGAGGCCGACATCAACGACTATCAGCAGGCGGTGGCTCAGAAGAAGTACGAGATTCAGGATGCCGAGGAGAGCGTGGAGCGATACAAGAGGCAGCTCGACGAGGTGCGCAACAACCGCGAGTATGACACGCTGACTAAGGAAATCGAGTTTCAGAGCCTTGAGATTGAGCTTTGCAACAAGAAGATAAAGGAGGCCAACGCGAAGGTGGAGGACAAGAAGCGCGAGCTTGCACGCACCAACGACCTTATCGTCGACCGCCAGCAGGCTCTCGTGGAGAAGCAGAACGAGCTGGAGGAAATCATGCAGGAGACTCGCGTCGACGAGCAGGAGCTTAAGGAGAAGGCCGAGGAGCTGGAGACTAAGATTGAGCCGCGCCTACTCTCAAGCTTCAAGCGCATACGCAAGAACGCACGCAACGGTCTGGGCATTGTCTATGTGCAGCGCGACGCTTGCGGCGGCTGCTTCAACAAGATTCCGCCACAGCGACAGCTCGACATCAAGATGCACAAGAAGATTATCGTGTGCGAGTACTGCGGACGCATCATGATCGACCCTGAGCTTGCAGGCGTGCAGACGGTTGTGGCTGAGACTGCCGACGACAAGCCAAAGCGCAAGAGAGCTACTGCGCGCAAGTCGGTTGCATCGAAGAAGTCGGAGGAGTCGGAGACTAAGTTGAGCTAAACACTCAATGCTTGGAATATAAGCTGAGGTATTTCGGATTTTACAAAGATTCGAAGTCGAAATAATAAAGCCGTATGGTTTTGTTGCTGATTGATTAAAGGCAACAAAACCGTACGGCTTTTTTATTTTTGCATGAGTATTCCTATGTTGGAGATTGTTATCCCCATACTTCTTCCACAATCTCTCTCACGAGGTCGAGTTTTGCCCACTGCTGCTCCTCGGTGAGCTTGTTGCCTATCTCGCATGAGGCGAATCCGCATTGCGGGCTGAGGCTGAGGCGGTTGAGCGGAATGTATTTCTCCGCCTCGCGTATGCGGGCTATGACGGTTGCCTTGTCTTCGAGCACGGGCGACTTGGTGGTGACGAGTCCGAGCACCACGCGCTTGTCGGCGTTGATGTATCTCAGCGGCTCGAATCCGCCCGAGCGTTCGTCGTCGTATTCCAGATAATAGGCGTCGACGTTCTCCTTGGCAAAGAGGAAGGGGGCAACGGGGTCGTAGGCTCCCTTGGTGGCGTAGCACGAATGGTAGTTGCCGCGGCACACGTGGGTGTTGATGGTGAGTCCTTCGGGCTTGCCGTCGATGGCGAGGTTGTTGACGGTGAGATATTGCAGGGCCTCGTGCTCAAGGGTGAAGCCTGTGCCGGCCATTGACTTCCAGAAGTCGTCGTCGACTATCATTCCCCATGTGCAGTCGTCGAGCTGGATGGTGTCGCAGCCTGCGGCGTGTATCTCGCGGAAGAAGGTGCGATAGGCGTTGGCGATGTCCTGGATAAGCTCCTGGGTGTTGGGGTAGAACTGGCGTGTGTTCTTGGCGTTGTCGCCGCGGAACAACTCGGCGAGGAACTGGGCTGGGGCAGGTATGGTCTGCTTGGCCTTCACGCCGTTGCCCTCAAACTTCTTAACAAACAGGAAGTCGTTGATGAAGGGGTGGTTCTCGCCGCTGATTTTGCCTGTGAGCTTCAGGGAGCCTTTGGTTGTTTCCTCGCCATGAAACTGGTAGCCGTGGTCGAGCTCGATGTGCTCCACACCACCGAATCCCCACATGAAGTCGAGATGCCAGTAGCTGCGGCGGAACTCGCCGTCGGTTATATAGTGTAAGCCGTGGGCTTTCTGCTTCTTTATCACGTCCTCGATGAGGCGGTCTTCAACGGCACGAAGCTCTGCGGCGGTGATTTCGTTGCGCTGAAACTTTGCTCTTGCTTCCTTCAACTCTGCCGGGCGGAGGTAGCTGCCTACGGCTTCAAAATGCTTGTTTCTTGAATTGCTCATAATCATTTTGCTATTTATTTGTTTGTTTTGTTTCTTTATGTTTTGCTTTATCTTTGATTTCTGAGCGCAAAGTTAAAAATAAGTTTTTTGTTAGCCAAATATTCTTTGATTTTCAGAAATATTTCCTAACTTTGCAGGGAAATGACGATTTTTGCAGAATAATATTCTGTGAAAGGGAAGAGGGGGAGGATGTTGAATGTTGAATGTTGAATGTGGAATGTGGAATGGTTGCGCGATGCGCAATGTGGAGTGTGGAATGTGGAATGTTGAATGTTGAATGGTTGCGCGATGCGCAATGTGGAGTGTGGAATGTGGAATGTGGAATGTTGAATGGTTGCGCGATGCGCAATGTGGAGTGTGGAATGTGGAGTGTGGAATGTGGAGTGTGGAATGTGGAATGTGGACTAATATGGCGCATTAGTGCAAGCGTCATTCAATCCGTGGAATAACGTCGGCGAAGCCTGACGAAAATCCGTGAAATCTTGTCTTGATACAGAAACTATGTCCACTTCCGTGATATCTGTGCAATCTGTGGGAGGTTTATTGTTAGACAGGTTATATGAATTCTTGTTTACATCACTCCAGATGTCGGAAGAACCATATAATAATAGAAACCATATAATAATAGAAACCATATAATAATAGAAACCATATAATAATAGAAACAATAAAAAAATAGAAACCATATAATAATAGAAACAATAAAATAATAGAAAAACAATGGCAAACCAAGAAATTCTTGACGAGGTAGACATTAAGATTCTGAAATTGTTGCAGCAGAACTCCCACATGACTGTGAAGGAGCTTGCTGCGCGTGTGCATCTGTCGCCGTCGCCAACCTTCGAGCGTCAGAAACGCTTGGAGCGCGAAGGCTATATTAAGAGGTATTCGGCTGTGGTGGACCATCACAAGCTTGGACATAGCGTGATTGTGCTGTGCAACATAAGGCTGAAACAGCACACTCACGAACTAATACAGCAGTTTATGGACACTGTGCAGACTATCGACCAGATAACAGAGTGTTACAATACAACGGGCGACTACGACTTCCTCATCAAAGTATACGCCCACGACATGAAGGACTATCAGGACTTCATGCTCAACACTCTTGGAAATATCGATTGCATCGGTAGCCTGCACAGTATTATCGTGATAGGCGAGATAAAGGACTCGCATTATATCCCGGTGAGCCGAGTTATAGTTCGTTAATCCATTCAGCGATTGTTTTCAGCACCTCCGGCGCAATGGTTTCTTCAATCTGCTGGTATTCAACAATATTGCCCGTTGAACAATGTTGGAATAGATGGTTTACACCTTCTATTTTCTTTATAGTGTGCTTGCAGTTGGACAGTCCTTTTTCAAGTTGTGTAGTGTTGGCTGTGCAGTCCACTTGAGTGTCTTTGGTGCCGTTGAGTGCCAACACAGGGCATTTAATCTTGGACAACTGCTTGCTGGCATCTAAAGTTATGATATGGCGCATGTAGGGCGAGTTGGCTTGCTCTAATGATTTCTTTAGGATAGGCTTTAAGTTGTCTGGCACTCCGTCGATGGTTATCTCGCTTGTCTTCTTGCCATTGGCAATCTCGTCGAGAATATTTGATATGTTATTGCAGTAGGAATCCACCATCTCCTTAGGCAGGCCTAAGGATGACATTGCTTGGCGGTTTTGCATCACGAGAGTTTCTTTGCCAGATATAGCCATACCTGCGAGCGACACAATGAAGTCGGCTTTGCCTTCAGCGGCAAGCATCATGGCTATTGTGCCGCCCTCACTATGTCCTAATATTCCAACCTTATTGAAACGCTTGCGCAATAATGGTAAGGCAGATGCAGCATCTTGGAGGAAGTCGTTTGTTGTGAATTGGCTGAAGTCTATATTCTTGTCGCCCCATCCACGGTCGTCATAACGTAAGGAAGCAATGCCTTGACGAGCCAGGGCGTCGGCAATGACGGCGAAGGGTTTATGGTCGAACAGCTCCTCGTCGCGGTTCTGCTGTCCGCTGCCTGTGACCATCAGCACAACGGGCGTCTGCTTGGAGTAGTTTTGGGGCAGGGTGAGAGTGCCGTTGAATGTGTAGCCTGCGTTTGTGAAGCTCACGCTTTCCTGCTTGTAGGGGAATGGGGCCACGGGAGTCTGCGGACGTTTCACCGTTAATTGTCCGGGCTTTAGCGTGAGCGGTAAGGGGAATCCGCTTTGGGTGAATGTGCCTTTAATCTCGCCGTCTTGCATTTTTCCCTTGAATGTTGCGCCAATCATAGGCACGGTTACTTTGATGGTGCCGTCGTCTTTTGTGGTTTTCTGGGCAGGAATGCCCTTGGCTCCTTGCGTTGGCGAGTCGATGGTGCAGCCGTCGGCTGAGAAGTTGAATACCAATGGAAGCTTTGTTCCCATTACGTTCAGTTCGCCGTTCCATGCGCCTTGCTGTGCGTGGGTGGAGAGGGTGGCGAGAGCGAGAAGGGCTGTGGTAAATAATCTTGATCTTCGCATAGTAACAAATAGGTTTAAATGAAAAAAATGACAATTAATAATGGATAGTGACTGGTGGCAAAAGCCAATTTGTGTTGTCCATTATCAATTGTCATTTTTTTGCGATTATAATTTTACAAAAAATCTAAACAAGTTAAAGTGCCACTTCGTCGATGCGCAGCTTTAGCATTCCTGCTGGCACTCTCACCTCTACCACATCCTCCACTTTCTTGTTGAGCAGAGCCTGTGCGATGGGCGACTTGATGGAAATCTTGCCCTCGGTGAGGTTGGCTTCTGATGCGCTGACGATGGTGTAGGCCATGCTGCGGTTGTTGTTGAGGTTGGTGATTTTCACCTTGCTCAGTATTCCCACCACATCGCCCTTGAGACGCGACTTGTCGATGACGCGGGCGTTTTCGAGCACCTTCTGCTTGTAGCGTATGCGGCCCAACAGACGGCCTTGCTCGCGCTTTGCTGCATGATACTCGAAGTTCTCGCTAAGGTCGCCCTTGTCGCGTGCTTCGGCTATGGCGTCGCGCACTTGCGGAAGCTCCACAAGTTCCATCTGTCGCAGTTCGGCTACGAGATTGTCGTAGCACTCTTGAGACATATATTCCATGTTTGTTGTTCTTCTTCTCTTATTATAAATCTTCAAAATTCACCACCTGCTCCTTCGGACGCTTAGGCTCCTTCTTTGGGGTGGCGGGCTGGTCGGTGGTTCCGTTCTCTACTTTAGCCTCGGGCAGCTGTCGCTCTACGGGGTTGCCATTCTCGTCGAGGATGATTTCTTCCTCCACGTTGATGCTGTCGCGTCGGATGGTGTCTACTTTGGCGCGAGGCACATAGCTCTGGCAGTTGTACATAGAGGAGAGGATGTCGGCATCTTTAGGCTTGCCAAACTTGGCGTGGTATTTCTCGAAGGCGGGGTCTTTAAGCACCGACTCAAGGAAATAGCCGCAGATGGGCAAGGCTGTGCGTGAGCCTTGGCCAAGAGCTCCCGTGCGGAAGTGGATGCAACGATACTCGCCGCCTACCCATGCGCCCACCACGAGGTTGGGGCTAACGCCCATGAACCAGGCGTCGGAGTGGTTGTTGGAGGTTCCGGTCTTGCCGCCCCAATCGGTGTCGCGGTATTGACCCACGTAGCCGTTAAGGCTCTGTGATGTGCCGCCCGGCTCGCGCAGGCCGCCCATGAGGAGCTGCTGCATGAAGAAGGCACTCTTGTAGGGAATCACTTGCTCCTCGCTGATGGGGGAGTTGTAGATTTCCTTGCCGTTGCGGTCGAGAATGCGCGTTACTATCTGGCGTCTTACGTACTTGCCGTCGTTGGCTACGGTGGAGTAGGCGTTGGCAAGCTCAAGCAAATTGACGTCGCTGGAGCCAAGTGGCAAAGAGGGGGTCTCGTCGAGCGGGCTCTCGATGCCCATCTTGTGGGCTGTCTCGGCTATGCGCGACACGCCCATCTCCATTCCCAGGCGCACGGCCACGGAGTTGATGCTTCGTGCAAAGGCACTCATAAGAGGTACGGAGTCGCCTGAGAATGAGCCGTTGGCGTTGGTTGGAGTCCATGTCACTTCCTTGCCCGCCTTCTTGTCGAACACCTGCATTGAGATGTATTCGTCGCGGCGCTTGTCGCAGGGGGTGAGTCCTTGGTTCATGGCCTCGGTGTAGACGAAGAGCTTGAAGGTGGAGCCAGGCTGGCGCATGGCTGTGACCTTGTCGTACTTCCACGACTTGAAGTCGATGTCGCCCACCCATGCCTTCACGGCTCCTGTCTGTGGCTCCATTGCCACAAAGGCACAGTGCATGAAGTGAACCATATAGCGTATGGAGTCCATGGTGGAAATCTCCTTCTCGATGGTGCCCTTCTCATAGTCGAAGAGCTTCACCTTGTGGGGCTTGTTGAGATAATACTGTATGGAGTCGGGGTTGTTGGGGAAGCGTGCGAGCAGATTCTTGTAGATAGGCAACTTCTGGGCGATGCCCTCGATGAAGTTGGGTATGACTTGGTGGTTTTCGTCCTGCCAGGGCTCTTGGTTGGCCCAGTGGTTGTTGAAGTTGCGCTGTATTTGCTTCATCTGCTTGATGGCAGCCTCCTCGGCATACTTCTGAAGGCGCGAGTCGATGGTGGTGTAGATTTTCAGACCAGAGGTGTAGAGGTCGTAGCCATTCTCGCGGCACCATGTCTTAAGCTCCGACGCTACTGCCTCGCGGAAATACAGGGCCTTGCCGTCGTAGTTGCTCTCGACGCTGTAGCTGAGCTTTATAGGTGCGTTGCTGAGCGAGTCGTATTCGGCTCTTGTGATGTCGGCGTGACGCAGCATGTTGCTGAGCACGACGTTGCGGCGGCGCAGGGAGTTTTCGGGATTGGCAATAGGGTTGTAGTAGGTGGTTGCCTTGAGCATTCCCACAAGCACGGCTGCCTGGTCGGTGGTGAGTTCCTTTGGCGTGCAGTTGAAGTAGGTCTTGCACGCTGTCTTGATGCCGAAGGCGTTGGAACCGAAGTCGACGGTGTTGGCGTACATGGTTATAATCTCCTTCTTGCTGTGGGTGATTTCGAGCTTTGTGGCTATGATCCATTCCTTCGACTTCATGATGAGCATACGCACACCTGGAATGTAGCCGAGCAGACCGGTGGAGTAGTCGGTGCGCACACGGAACATGTTCTTGGCGAGCTGCTGTGTGATGGTGGACGCTCCGCGCGCGTCGTGGCGGAGAAGGGCGTCTTTGGCTGCTCCCACGAGTCCGGGATAGTCGATGCCGTGGTGGTTGTAGAAACGCTCGTCCTCGGTGTCGACCAACGCTTTGAAGAAGGCGGGGTTCACTTCCTCGTATTCCACTGGAGTGCGGTTTTCGTTGAAGAACTTTCCGATGAGCTCTCCGTCGGAGCTGTAAATCTGCGAGGCCTCGTGGGTTTCGGGGTTCATGATGGTGTAGAATCCGGGCGACTTGCCAAAAAGCCACAGGAAGTTGATGTCTACCATTCCGAGATAGACGATGAACGCAACGATGCAGGATGCGATTCCGATGAGTGTCTTAGTGTACCAGGCTTTGCCGCGGTAGAGATTTCTGTACCATGGGAAGAAGCCCTTTATCTTCTTAAGACACGAGATGAGAATGTTTTTGATTTTTTTCATCTTCTAATGTATTGATTATCTGATTAGATGACTCAAGTCCAGGGAAGGGGCGGCTGGCTTTGTCAAGGGAAAAACTGTACTTTTGCAAAAGTACGAATTTTGTTTATTCTTTTAGCTTTTCGTCAATATAATTTATGATTTCTTTAATGTTGTCGGGGTTGAACCAGCTGATGCTTTCGTCGCGCTTGAACCATGTGAGCTGTTTGCGGCAGTAGCGCCGTGAGTTGCTCTGAATTTTGAATATGGCTTGGTCGAGAGTGGTGAGCCCGTCAAGATACTCAAACATCTCCTTGTAGCCCACGGTGTTGAGGGAGTTGAGGTGGCGGTGGTCGTAGACGGCGAGGGCTTCCTGCTCAAGTCCGTCGTCAATCATTTGCAGCACGCGGTTGTTGATGCGGCTGTATAGCTCCTCACGGTCGCGTGTGAGGCCTATCTTCAGAATGTTGAAGGGTCGCTGCTTCTTTTCGTTCTGACGGAATGAGGTGTAGGTGGTTCCGGTCATGTGGCAAATCTCCAAGGCATGGACCACGCGTCGGGGATTGTTGCGGTCGACTATAGCCCAATGCTCGGGGTCGAGAATTTTGAGTTCCTCGACAAGCTTGGGCAGCCCCTCTTGCTCAAGCCTTTGCTTCATCCATTGGCGTGTGGTGTCGTCGATGGTGGGAATGTCGTCGATGCCGTTGCACACGGCGTCGATATACATCATTGAGCCGCCACTCATTACGGCCGTGTCGGAAGCTGCAAAAAGCTCGTTGGTGAGCAGACTCATCACTTGCTCTTCGTACATCGACGCGCTGTAGTAGTCGTCGATGTGGTGGGTGCCCACGAAGTAATGCTTCACCCTCGACTGCTGTTGGGGTGTGGGGGCGGCAGTTCCGATGGGCAGTTCGGCGAATATCTGCCTTGAGTCGGCATTTATTATTGGCACTCCAAGATGTTCGGCTATTCGTAGGCAAAGCTCGGTTTTGCCGACTCCAGTTGGGCCAAGTATAACAATTAGAGTTTTGCTCATGTCTTGTTGGATGATGAATGGTGTGGTTGAAAAAATAATAGAGGCAATAGACACAACACTGGTTGAATGCAAGCACCCTGTTATTTCTATTGCCTCGTTATTATTTTATAATTATATTTAGTGGAGAGTGATAGCTCCCTAATATCTTATCGGATGATGCCTCGTTTTGACGAGGCTACAAAATCAATGATATACTGCACTTCCTTTGTCACTTCAAGAGTTTTCTTGATTTCCTCAATGCCCTCCGACATGATTCCCTTGGAATAGAGAGTGCGGTAGGCATTGTGGATAAGCTCTATCTGCTCGTTGGAGAAGCCACGGCGACGCAGGCCGATGAGGTTGATGCCGCAGTATTTTGTAGGCTCCTTGCCTGCAATGATGAAAGGAGGGATGTCCTGGCTGAAACGGCATCCGCCCTGAATCATCACGTAGCCGGCAATGCGGCAGAACTGGTGGCAGAGGACGTTGGCTGATATGATGGCGTTGTCGTCGACAATCACCTCGCCGGCGAGCTTGGTGGAGTTGCCGATGATGATGCCGCTGCCAATCTCGCAGTCGTGTGCAATGTGCACACACTCCATGAGCAGGTTGTTTGACCCCACTACGGTTTTGCCCTTCGATGCTGTGCCGCGCGAGATGGTCACGTTCTCGCGGATGCTGTTGTTGTCGCCAATCTTGCAGATTGTCTCCTCGCCACGGAACTTGAGGTCTTGCGGCTTTGTTGAAATGCTCGCACCCGGCATAAACTCGTTGTTGTTGCCTATGCGTGCTCCGAAATTGATGGTGACGCTGTTCTGAAGAACATTGTTGTCGCCTATTTCAACATTTTTGTCAATGTAGCAGAAAGGACCTATAACGTTGTTGTCGCCAAGTTTTGCCTCGGGGTGAACATAGGCTAATGGGCTTATCTGGTTCATCTTCGAATATTTTAGTTAATTATTTGTTCTTTACTATTTGGGCTGTGAATGTTGCCTCCGACACCACGTGGTCGCCTACGAAGACGTAGCCCTTCATCGACGAAATGCCGTGGCGCAGCGGGGCGAGCAGTTCTACCTTGAAGAGCAATGTGTCGCCAGGCACAACCTTCTGACGGAATTTCACATCGTCAATCTTCATGAAATAAGTCGACCAGCGTTCTGGCTCCTCAAGAGTGTTGAGCACGAGCAATCCTCCGCATTGTGCCATTGCCTCTATCTGAAGCACTCCCGGCATTACTGGCTCCTGTGGAAAGTGGCCGGTGAAGAAAGGCTCGTTGGCTGTGACGTTCTTTACGCCCACAATGCTTGTTGCTCCAAGCGAGACCACTTTGTCGACGAGCTGCATGGGATAGCGGTGGGGCAGTAGCTCACGTATGCGGCAATTGTCCATCACGGGCTGTTCGTTGGGGTCGTAGATGGGGGCCTGGATTTCGTGCTTTCTAATCTCGCGGCGCATCTGGCGTGCAAACTTATTGTTGATGGTGTGTCCCGGACGTGTGGCAATGATGCGGCCCTTGATGGGCTTGCCTATGAGAGCCATGTCGCCAATGATGTCGAGCAGCTTGTGGCGTGTGCACTCGTTCTCCCACACAAGCGGTTTGTGCTGAATGTAGCCAAGCTCGTTGGCGTCGCGGCGTTCCACTTTCAGCATGTCGGCCAGTGTGTCGAGACGCTCCTGTGTGGTCTGCTTTTCGTAGATGACGATGGCGTTGTCGAGGTCGCCGCCCTTGATGAGGTTGGCTTTGAGCAATGGCTCAATGTCGCGCACGAAAACGAAGGTGCGTGCGGGAGCTATCTCCTCGGCAAATTTCTCCACGCAGTCGAGTGTGGCAAACTGCGAGTTGACGAACTTAGAGTTGAACGAGCACATTGCTGTGAGCGAGAATTCCTCGTCGGGGAGAATCGTGATGCAAGAGCCAGTCTCTTCGTCCTTCACCTCTATCTTGTGGCGAATGACATACCAGTCCTTGGGCGCGTTCTGCTCCTCGCAACCAATCTCCTTGATTTTCTGCACATACATCGACGCACTACCGTCGAGAATAGGAAACTCAGGACCGTTGACCTGAATAAGACAGTTGTCGATGCCCATAGCGTAGAGGGCCGACATGCCATGCTCTATGGTTGAAACGCGCACGTCGCCCTTGCCGAGCACGGTGCCGCGCTGGGTATCAACCACGTTTTCGGCAATGGCCTGAATAGTAGGCATTCCGTCGAGGTCGATACGCTGTATTTTATAGCCAGTGTTCTCGGGAGCTGGATTGAATGTCACTGTAAGGCTTAAGCCTGTGTGCAATCCCTTTCCGCAGAGAGAGAAACTGCCCTTGAGGGTTTTCTGTTTTGACATATTATATATTTATATTTTACTTTTCTTCTGATTTCAGTTCTTCTATTGTCTTCTTGAGTGCCTCAAGCTCCTTGTACATGTCGGGGAGACGACGGAAGATGGCTTGCGACTTGAAGTAATTGCGCGGGTTCATAGGCGGAGTTCCAATAAGCTCTTCGCCACCCTTCAGACTTCCCGGCACTCCTGACTGTGCGCCAAGGAAAGTTTTGTCGCCGATGGTGATGTGGCCTGCAATTCCTACCTGTCCGCCAAACATGCACCATGAGCCAACCTTTGTGCTTCCTGCAATGCCCACCTGTGCCGACATTACAGTGTTTTCGCCTATTTCTACATTATGAGCTACCTGAACAAGATTGTCGAGCTTCACACCCTTGCGTATTACCGTAGAGCCCATTGTAGAGCGGTCGACGCAGGTGTTGGCTCCAATTTCCACATTGTCCTCGATGGTGACAATGCCTATCTGTGGAATCTTGTCATAGCCGTCGGCATTAGGAGCGAATCCGAAGCCGTCGGCACCTATTACGCTGCCAGCATGCAGAGTAACGTTGTTGCCTATTTTACATCCCTGATAAACAGTGGTGTTGGGGTAGAGGATGCAGTTGTTGCCCATTTTCACATTGTCGCCAATGACAGCATGTGGATAGATTTGACATCCGTCGCCAATGACAGTTCCCTCGCCAATGCAGGCAAACGGACCTACATAGCAATCCTTGCCAAGCTTTGCGGTGGGAGAGATATAGGCCTGTGGCGACACACCAGTCTTCTTAGGCTTGCTTGCCTCGTATATTTGCAGTAGTTGGGCAATGCTCTCATAGGCGTTCTTCACGCGTATGAGGGTGGGTGCTACGGTTCCTTCCAGCTCCACATCTTCGTTTACTATCACTACCGACGACTTGGTGTCGTAGATGTAATGTGTGTATTTTGGATTGGAAAGGAAGGAAATCGCACCTTCAACGCCTTCTTCTATTTTGGCAAATGTGCGCACTTTGGCATCTTTGTCGCCTTCGATTTTTCCGCCTATTACACTGGCTATTTGTTCTGCTGTAAATTCCATTTTTGACAATTTCGATTAAGTTTCTATCAAGCTATAAGTAGTCAAAGGATACAACTCATGTGTGTCCTTTGACTATTATATTAGCTTTTAACATTGCAAAAATAAGCAATTTTATTTACATAATGCTTTTTAGCTGCATTAATTTGTCATTTTTGCTAAAATAACGTTATCTTTTTGCTTAAATAACGTTATTTTTTAGCTTAAATACCGTACTTTTTCAGTTCTTCGTCCATTTGCAACTGGAGTTCTTTAGCTTTCTCGGCAGCTACAGTAGCGAAGTCTTCGCCGTTGGATGCGTAAATAATGCCACGTGAGCTGTTTACGAGCAAACCGCACTCTTTGTTCATTCCGTATTTGCAAACTTCTTCGAGTGAGCCGCCCTGAGCGCCGACGCCTGGAACGAGCAAGAAGTGGTGGGGAACTATCTTGCGGATGTCCTCGAACATTTTGCCCTGTGTAGCACCTACTACATACATCATGTTGTCGGCAGTGCCCCAAGCCTGCGATGTGCGCAGCACTTTTTCAAACAGGCGCTCGCCTTCCTTGTCTTCTGTCAACTGGAAGTCGTGGCTGCCCTTGTTGCTTGTCAGCGCAAGCACGATAACCCACTTGCCGTCGTAGCCGAGGAATGGAGTGACGCTGTCCTCGCCCATGTATGGAGCCACAGTCAGAGAGTCTACGTCGTATTCCTCGAAGAATGTGCGTGCGTACATTGCGCTTGTGTTGCCGATGTCGCCGCGCTTTGCGTCGGCCACGATGAAGTGGTTGGGATAGTTCTCCTTGAGATAGTTGATGGTCTTTTCGAACGAGATGAGACCCTTCACGCCGAATGCCTCATAGAAGGCCAGGTTGGGCTTGTAGGCCACGCAATAATCTGCTGTGGCATCGATGATGGCCTTGTTGAAGGCGAAGATAGGGTCTTCCTCATTGAGTATGTGTGCCGGAACCTTCTTGAGGTCGGTGTCAAGACCTACGCATAGGAAAGAGCGCTTGGTCTTTATCTGATTTACTAATTCTGATCTGTTCATTATTTTTGGTGTTTATAAAGATGTCAATATGATGAGTGTTGCAAATAATGCTTTTGATAGACTTATTACAACTCGTTCTCCTTCATCTTCTCGGCATTTTCAGCCACAGTGAGTGCGTCAATCATCTGCTGGATGTTGCCGCCCATGAAGCCAGGAAGGTCGTAAATGGTCATGCCGATGCGATGGTCGGTGACACGGCCCTGCGGGAAGTTGTATGTGCGAATCTTGGCTGAACGGTCGCCGGTGGAAACGAGAGTCTTGCGGCGGTTGGCTATGTCGTCGACATACTTCTGGTGCTCCTTATCATATATATATGTACGCAAGCGCGCAAGGGCTCTTTCCTTGTTCTTGGGCTGGTCGCGGGTCTCGGTACATTCTATAAGGATTTCCTCTACTTCGCCAGTGTTGGGGTTCTTCCACATATAGCGTGCACGCACACCCGACTCTACCTTGTTGACGTTCTGTCCACCTGCACCCGAAGAACGGAATGTGTCCCACTTGATTTCGCCCTCATTGATGCTCACCTCGAACGGGTCGGCCTCTGGAAGTACGGCAACGGTTGCAGCCGATGTCTGCATACGTCCGTTGGATTCTGTGACGGGGACACGCTGCACGCGGTGAACTCCCGACTCATACTTCAATGTGCCGTAGACGTTGTCGCCACTTACGGCAAAGCAGATTTCCTTGAAACCGCCTACCGCACCTTCGCTCTCGCTTGTAACCGACACGGTCCATCCCTTAGTCTCGCAATACTTTTTGTACATCATGAATATCTCGCCGGCAAAGAGGCAAGCCTCGTCGCCACCTGTTCCTGCACGAATCTCCATCTGTACGTTCTTGCCGTCCTCCGGGTCCTTAGGCACAAGCGCAATCTTTATCTCTTCCTCAAGTTTGGGTTGAAGCTCTTCGTTTATGGCAAGTTCCTCACGCGCCATTTCCTTCATGTCGGCATCCTGCTCATTCATGAGGATGTCCTTTGCCTCTGCAATGCCGTTAAGGCAATTGATGTACTTCTGGCGAAGCTTCATGATGTCCTCAAGGTCCTTGTATTCCTTTGTCAGTTTGACGTAACGCTGCTGGTCGGCAATTACAGAAGGGTCGGTGATGAGGGTTGACACTTCCTCATAGCGTGCCTCCAGTCCGTCGAGTTTCTCTAATATATTATTGTTTTCTGCCATTTGTTAATTTTTTAGTAGACGAGTACTAATACTGCTCAATTTTTCTAAAATTAATATTCGAATTCACCATATTCCGACTTGATGAGCAGCGAGCGCTTGCCTTCCTCGATGTGTCCCACAATCTGAGCGTCGATGTTGAAACTCTTGCTAATCTCGATAACCTTCTCGGCAACCTCAGGACGCACGTAAATCTCCATGCGGTGGCCCATGTTGAACACCTTGTACATCTCCTTCCAGTCGGTCTGGCTCTGCTCCTGAATGGCGCGGAAGAGTGGGGGAACGGGGAACATGTTGTCCTTCACCACTCTGCAGTTGTCGCCTACGAAGTGGAGCACCTTGGTCTGTGCACCGCCAGTGCAATGCACCATGCCGTGGATTTCTGGACGCAGTTCGTCGAGCAGACGCTTGATGACAGGAGCATAAGTGCGTGTTGGCGAAAGCACAAGTTTGCCTGCGTTTACAGGTGCACCCTCAACAGCATCGTCAAGACGATAGCCGCCACTGTAGACAAGCTCTTCGGGCACAGCGTGGTCGTAGCTCTCGGGATATTTCTCGGCAAGATATTTTGCGAACACGTCGTGGCGGGCACTTGTCAATCCGTTAGAACCCATTCCGCCGTTATACTCCTTCTCGTAGGTGGCTTGTCCGAAAGATGCAAGACCCACGATGACGTCGCCCGGACGGATGTTGGCATTGTCGATGACGTCCTTGCGCTTCATGCGGCAGGTGACGGTAGAGTCGACAATGATTGTGCGCACAAGGTCGCCAACGTCGGCAGTCTCGCCGCCTGTGGCGTAAACGCCTACGCCCATCTTTCTAAGGTCGGCAAGCAGTTCGTCTGTTCCGTTGATTACGGCAGAGATTACCTCGCCTGGAATAAGCATCTTGTTGCGGCCAATAGTGCTTGACACGAGGATGTTGTCTACAGCACCCACGCACAGAAGGTCGTCGGTGTTCATCACGATAGCATCCTGAGCCACACCCTTCCATACGCTGATGTCGCCAGTTTCCTTCCAGTAAAGGTAGGCAAGCGACGATTTTGTGCCTGCGCCGTCGGCGTGCATAATGTTGCAATACTCTGGGTCGCCACCGAGGATGTCGGGGATGATCTTGCAGAAAGCCTTAGGATAAAGACCTTTGTCGATGTTCTTTATGGCGTTGTGCACGTCTTCTTTAGCTGCGCTTACGCCGCGCATCATGTATCTGTTGGATTTGTCCATTATTGTGGTATTTTTTTATATTGTTTTTTATTTATAGTTGTTCTTCTCCATTCCAAAAATCCCAGCTTGCGAAAGCCTGAAGCAGCAACATCTCAAGTCCGTTCTTGGTGCTTGCTCCATATTTTGCTCCCTTCTTTAAGAACAGGGTTTTGTCGGGATTGTATATAAGGTCGTAGAGAATGGTGTGGCTGTCCATTGCCTCGTATGGCAGGTTGGGACATGTGTCGGCTTTGGGGTACATGCCGAGTGGGGTGCAGTTGACAATGACGTTGTAGTCTTTGACAATCTGTGGTGTGACTTCCTCATACGTTATGCACCCGTCTTTTTTGTTGCGGCTTACGAACAGGGTTTGCAGTCCGAGCGATTTCAGTCCGTACTCTATAGCTCGTGATGCTCCTCCAGTTCCAAGGATAAGTGCTTTCTTGTGGATTATCTCAAGCATTGGCTCAATGCTTCGCGTAAAGCCAATCACATCGCTGTTGAATCCTTTGAGGATTGTATTTTTCCCCTTATGGGTGATTCTTATTACATTCACCGCTCCTATCGCCCTTGCTTCTGGGCTAAGCTCGTCGAGGTAGCTTATAACCTTCTGCTTGTAGGGGATTGTTACGTTAAGACCTTTGAGCTCTGGATTTGAGGCGAGCACCTCAGGAAGGTCTTCAATCTGCGGAATCTCAAAGTTGATGTATCGCGCCTTGACCCCTTCGTTGGCAAATTTCTCGTTGAAGAAACCTACCGAAAACGAGTGTCCCAGCGGATAACCGATTAATCCATACTTATCCATAGTTGTAATGTTTAATTTCTTGTGACTGGAAATGTTCGATAATTACTTTGTAGCGAAATACATAGTGCAGATACCGAATGTGAGCCTTTTGAACGAGGCTTCCTCAAATCCTGCTTTCTTGAGGATTTCCACCATTCGTTCTCCTTGTGGAAACGCTTCTATTGTCGCTGTGAGATATGAGTAGGCGGTTTGGTCGCCTGAGATGAGTCTGCCATAGATAGGCAGGACTGTGTGCGAGTAGACTTTGAAAAGTTGCTTCATGGGGAAGTGCACGGGAGTGGTAAGCTCTACAATGCAAAGATGTCCACCCTTTTTCAGCACTCTGTGCATCTCGCGTAGCCCTTTGTCGAGGTCTTGGAAATTGCGGATGCCGAATGCTGCTGTCACCGCGTCGAATGTCGACTCCTCAAACGACAAGGCCATGCAGTCTTCCTTGCTGAACGAAATGGTTTTGTCAAGTCCCAAGGCTTTGGTCTTTTGTCTGCCTACCTCCATCATTCCTTCGCTGATGTCGGCACCTACAAGTCGGGCAGGATGCAGCATTTTTGCGGCCTGAATAGCAAAGTCGCCTGTTCCGGTGGCGATGTCAAGCATAACTTGCGGATGGTATGGCTTCAGCTGCTTCAGCGCAAAATGTCGCCATGCCTTGTCGATGTTCCACGACAGACGGTGGTTGAGCTTGTCATAGGAGTGGGCTATGTTGTCGAACATCATCTCAACCTGCTCTCCTTTTTCCTGGTTGTCGTTGTAGGGCTTTATTTTTTCTTGTCCGTAAGACATGGGAATTGTTATTTATTAATTATTAATTTTGTTTGAGGGTGTTTCTGTTCTTGCAGCATTTACTGTTCTTGCAGCATTTGTGCCATTATGCCTGTTTTCAGCTATTCAGCTTCTAAAGCTATTTGTTTATGAGGAAGTTGAATATTTTGGGGTGATTAAGTTTGAGTATAGTGGGTTTATCCCATACCCTCTTACTTACAAATATTGGGTGTAGAATACCGGTTGCTGGATTTTCTTCATCCGGCAACAAGTATTCTGCACCCTATTGTTTCCTTGCTACTTGCGTGTGGCAAGGTATTCGCTTACGTTCTTCTCAATGCGAGCGGCGATGTCGCCATCTTCGGCAGTCTTGTCGAACTTCTCACCAGTGATGTGCTCGTAGAGCTCGATGTAGCGGTCGCTAACGCTCTCGGCATATTCATCGGTAATTTCAGGCATTACCTGTCCAGGCTCGTTCATGAAGTCGTGCTCGATGAGCCACTGGCGTACAAACTCCTTTGAGAGCTGCTTTTGTGGCAGGCCTTTCTCAAACTTCTCCTCGTAGCCGTCGGCATAGAAGTAGCGGCTTGAGTCGGGAGTGTGGATTTCGTCGATAAGGTAAACCTTGCCGTCGCGCTTGCCGAACTCATACTTTGTGTCGACAAGGATAAGTCCGCGCTTTGCAGCCATCTCCTGTCCGCGCTGGAAAATCTTGCGTGTGTAGTCCTCCATAACGGTGTAGTCCTCAGCACTTACGATGCCCTGGGCAATGATTTCCTCCTTTGAAATGTTGAGGTCGTGACCCTCGTCGGCCTTGGTGGTAGGTGTGATGATAGGCTCTGGGAAACGCTGGTTTTCCTTCATGCCCTCAGGAAGCTTAACTCCGCACAACTCGCGGCATCCTTCCTTGTAAGCACGCCATGCAGAACCTGTGAGAATTGAGCGAATGATCATTTCTACGCGGAATCCCTCACACTTCAGACCTACTGTCACCATTGGGTCGGGAGTGGCGAGTTTCCAGTTAGGGCAGATGTCGGTGGTTGCGTCAAGGAATTTGGCTGCAATCTGGTTCAACACTTGTCCCTTGAAAGGAATGCCCTTAGGCAGAATCACGTCGAATGCAGAGATTCTGTCGGTGGCTACCATTACGATTACATCATCGTTGATGTCATACACGTCGCGTACTTTTCCGTGGTACACGCTCTTCTGTCCTTCGAAATGAAAATCAGTTTGTGTAAGTGCTTTCATAATTTTCTAATATGTTTTTATATTTGTTTTATGAATCCTTGTTATTGATGCCTGAGTGTTGATGTTGGCCTTACAACCAATTGCTCGGCATTATTGCTGTGTATTCTCCTCAGCCTTCTTCACCCCTGCCTTTTTCTCCTCAGTCTTCTTTTCTTCGGCCTTGCTGTCGTGGGCTTCGTAGGCGTTGACAATTCTTGTCACAAGTTTATGGCGCACAATGTCCTTTTGTCCAAGGCTTACAAAGCCAATGCCTTCAACATTTTTTAGGATGTTAAGGGCTTCGGTGAGTCCGCTTTTCTGTCCTCGTGGCAGGTCGATCTGCGTCATGTCGCCCGTAATAATCATCTTCGTGTTCCATCCCATACGTGTAAGGAACATTCGTAGCTGCGCTGGAGTTGTGTTTTGCGCTTCGTCGAGTATCACCACTGCGTCGCTCAATGTTCTGCCTCGCATGAATGCCAAGGGAGCTATCTGAATGACATTCTTTTCCATCATGTCTTGCAACTTCACCGCTGGCAGCATGTCCTCAAGCGCATCGTACAAGGGCTGCAGGTAGGGGTCGATTTTGTCTTTCATATCTCCAGGCAGGAATCCCAACTTCTCGCCTGCTTCCACGGCAGGGCGCGAGAGGATAATCTTGCGGATTGTCTTCTCCTTCAAAGCTCTTACTGCTAAAGCTATGCTGAGATATGTCTTTCCTGTACCTGCAGGACCCGTGGCGAACACCATGTCGTTTTCTGCGTAAGCGTCGATCAACTTTTGCTGATTCTCGCTTTTGCATTTGATGGGTTTGCCTGATATATTGTATACAATGACACCTTTCACTCCATCAGCCTTGGTCTGTCTGCCCTTGATGATGTCGAGAATGTCTTCTTCGTTTATATTGTTGAATTTCAGTACATGACGGCGCATCTTTTCTACGTTTTCTTCAAACGCAGCCATCTCTTCCTCATCTCCAAGCACACGTATCACGTTGTCGCGAGCGACAATACGTAGCTTGGGGTAGAGCGACTTTATTATTTGCAGATGCCCGTTGCCCGCCCCGTAGAAAACCACGGGGTCAATGTCTTCCAATATGATATGCTTTTCTATCAAAATCTGTATATATGTTGTTCTGTTTGCAAAGTTAGTGAAAATCTTCCGATTATAAGCGAAGTGTAAAAGATTTTTTATTATATAAAAATAAACAAGTTTGTTTTGTGTTGTCTTCGATTTGTGCTAACTTTGCATTTATGAAAATAACAAACAAGAGATATTTGCAGGGATTGAGTATTGCTGTAGTGGTTTTGGCGATAGTTCGCAGTGTGTTTCCGCAAGTTGCAGAGCATGATTCGGCGAAAGCTGTGGCTAATAATATTGGCGCAATATCAAGTGTAGGTAACGACAGTTCGACGACTGTTGCAAAATATAATAAGGTGGCGTCAACTCAAGATGTTGATGTGGCTAATGATTCTGCTCAGTTGGTTGCAGATGTGGACAACGCCGCTATGATGGATAGTCCGCGTCCTATTGGTCGTCCTTCTTTGTTCTTCAATGCCGACGGCACTCAGGTGAAAAACCGTATTTATAGTGTGCCCAACTTCGGCAAGGCTTTCCCCGACCAGAACGATGTGCAGCTTGTTGCTGCCAATCGTCATGGTGTGAAGGCCGTTATCGACCGTAATGATGCTGAGTGCCGCAAGTCGGAACTTGTGTATGTGGGCAGCAGCCCGTTCTATCATGTCGACAATCTCAAGAGCAGCATTCCTTATCTCGTACCCCGTGCTGCTGTCTTGCTTCAAGATATTGGCAAGAATTTTTTCGACAGTTTGCAGACAAAACAAATTCCGTTGCACAAAATTATTGTGACTTCCGTATTGCGTAGCAAGGCCGACGTGGCAAAACTTCGCTCGCACAACGGCAATGCCACTGAAAATTCGTGTCATCTTTATGGCACAACCTTTGATGTCTGCTACAATCGTTATAAGACAGTTGAAGACCCCGAGGGCGTTGCCCGTCGCAAAGTGCGCAATGACACTCTAAAGTGGGTGCTCAGCGAGGTGCTCAACGATATGCGCCAAAACAACCGTTGCTACATTAAATATGAGGTGAATCAAGGTTGTTTTCACATTACTGTTAATTGACGGCGTTGTTACAGGTCTTTCAGCATCACCTCTCTTTGTTGCGCAAGATAGTTGGCTCTTTGAGCCATTATCTGTTTCCAGGCAGGTGTGGCTATCTTTTTTATGTCGATGTCGAGAGCCCATTTGCCATAGGCTTCCATTCGGTCGATAAGTGTGCCTACTGACAGGCGTGAGAGACATTCTGCCGGCTGGTAGTGCACGGTTTCTCCCTTGTCGCCGTTTGATATTTCTGTTAGAATGTGAATCTGGGTAAGCTCATAGAGCAATTCGTTCACAATTCTAATAGGTATTCCCGTTTGCAGCTTCAGTTCGAGAGCCGAGAAGGGTTTGCCGCCTTTGGCAAACCTTTTGCATATTTGGCTTGCAAGCACAATACATAGTAGCATTTTGTAGCGGTGGCTTATTTCCTCTGTCTTTGTTTTGAAGGCAAATTCCTCCATGTTCTGGCTCGCATAGCATAGCTCAGCCCCGAACAAGCATATCAGCCATGAAATTTGCACCCAAAGCATGAACAGAGGCAAGGCGGCAAACGAACCATAGATGGCGTTGTAGCTGCTCACCCAAATCTGCGAATGAATGTAGAATAGCTGTAGCCCCTGCATAGCAACACCTGCAAGCACACCTGGAGCAATGGCGTAGCCAATCTTCACTTTAGTATTGGGCATGAACACGTAGAGAGAGATGAAAACCCCCGACATTAGAATGTATGGCATTAGCTGGATGAAGAATTGCATCAGCGGACCGAGTAGCATAGTGTCCTCTATTTGCTTGAATATTGTTGCGAAGAAGATACTTATACCCGAGGTGATTACTATCACCAATGGCACAAGCAGGAACATTGATGTATAATCGGTGATGGTGCGAAACAGGCTGCGTGGTTTCTTCACCTGCCAGATATAGTTGAAGGTCTGCTCAATGTTGCTCACCAGCATTATTACCGTGAACAGCATGAATATAAGTCCTATGCCAAGGAATAGTCCGCTCTTTGTATGCACGAGATAGGAGTTTACGAATCCGATGATTGTCTCTGCTGCCTGTGGCTGGCTTGAGAAAGAATCTCTAAACCATTCCTCTATGTATTTGTTGTAGCCAAAGCCTCGCGCAATGGCAAACACCACGGCGAGAATTGGCACTATGGCGAGTAGGGTGGAGTAGGTAAGGGCTGCGGCTGCACTTGTTATGCGTTTGGTGGTGGTAAATTCCACGGCAAGAATGAGTTTCTTCAGAATTGAATAGATGAAGTAGCGCAATGGCGACACGCTGTCGCGCTTGATGCTCCAAATTCCAACTGTGAAGAACTTATATAGATAATTGTATGTAGACTTAATATCCATTCTGCTAATAATTTAAATTGTTCAATCATGTTAAATGAAGAGTGGTGTTTAGTACTTCATCATTTATTATACTGTACCAGTATTTGTAAGCTTCCTTTTACTATCGTATATTAGTATTCCAAATACGGTTGAATTCTCTTAATGTCGTTGTCGGTGAATTCCTTCATCAGTCTCAACTCTTTTATATCTTTTATTTCTCCATGCAAGCGTCTATAGTCGGTTATTGCTCGTGCTTGGTAATAATTGATGTATGGATGATTGCGCAACTGCTTAAGGCTCAGCTGGTTTACCTTCAGTTTCTTTATGTGGCCGCTGTCAATATTAATGAAGTCAAGGGCTTCTTTTGGAAAATCCTCTATGTCCAACAGCTGTTCTTTATCAAAGAAGCCACCAAGCTGTTCGCGGTAGCGCACAATCCTTCGGGCGAAGTAGCTGCCTATACCCGGTATTGTCTTTAAGGCAGTTGTGTCGGCTGAGTTTACTGACAGGTGTTCTCCAGCATGGAGTTTTGGTGAATAATTGGCCTGATGTTTGGGAGAAACACCTGCAGGAGTTCCGTTGCCGGAAGGGTTGCGTTCTGAATTTCTGTTCTCGTGGTTTTGGTTTGCCGAAGAACTGTAGGTGGATTTGTAGTATGTGTTTGGGCGTGAGTAGTAGTTTTGTTGTCTGGCTCTCTTTACTTCTGCGAGTTCATAAGCAGGGCGGTAGTCTTCGCCGATGCGGATGTATGGAGCCAGCCGTTTATAATCTTTTGCTGTCAGTCCGTAGACATAGGCAAAGTCTTCTTTCTTGCGGTAGATTCCGCCTTTTGCACGGTATTTGTATATGCTTCTCACCTGCCACGGTTGCATACCGAGTTGCAGCAATTGTGTGCTGTCAGCAGTATTCGGGTCGAAATAAAAAAGTTTTGTTTCTTTATTTTCAACTTTATAGTTGTATTTTTTGCCTTTGTATGCAGAATTTTGTTTTGCCGAAAAATCCGACTCTTGCTTATTTGATTTGTCGGGATTTTCTGGAGTATTACTTTCATTGCCTACAAAGTTCAAAGCATATATCGCAATGCCGACAAATGTTGTGAGCACAAGTATTGCCAGTATTGCGCGACGGTCGCTTTTGGGTATGTAGAAGTATTTCTTGAACAGCATAGTTTGTCGTTTGTGAGTTTGTAGACTAATATCTATGCAAAAATAGGGAAATAAAACGAGAAAAACAAGTCTGAACTTGAAAATAACGAAAAAAAGTATCTGTAATATATTAAACAAAGCTCTTTAAAAGTGCTTGTGGTTAAATAAACGGTAGGTTTTGTAGAATTGATTGTAGGATGATAAATTGACAGTTGTAATAAAAAATAATGGTGAGAATAAAAATGAGGGTGAGTCAAAACCCTAATTGTTGAGTTTTGTCACACCCTCACAATAGCCCTATTGCGTGTTGTTTATAGAATTTTTACTTAATCAAATCAACTGAACGCTTGAGGAACGAGTCAAGAGCGGCTCCCTTAAGCATTCCGTTCTGAAGAAGTGCAAGGTCGATGAGCTGGTGTACAATCTTGTTGTTCTTAGCATAAGAAGCTATTATGCCATTCTTCTTTGTGCGCTGCTCCTCTATAGATTTCTCTGTGTTCTTTACGTCGTCCTTCTCCTCCTGAGTTATCTCCTCTGGCTTCTTCTTGCCCTGCTCCTGGTGGAGTGCAGCCAAGCGTGCCTCAAGACCCTTGAGTTCGCTGTCAACAGGCTTCAGCTCTTCGGCGCAGTTCTCCTTCTCATTGTTCAATACAATTCTGATGAGCGGATGGTCGCTGTTGAGCACGAGGTTGAAGGCGTCAGGCATCTGTGCATAGAACGACATTCCTGGCTGGAACTTGCTCGCCTCCTTCATTCTTCGCATATATTCGCTCTGAGTGATGAGCACAGGCAGTGCCTGCTCGCCAAGACTCTGAACGTCGACGTAGAACTCCGTCTTGTCCAAGTTTGGCAGCTGTGAACGGAAGGTCTCTGACAGATTGTCCTTGTCGTCCTTTGGCAGTTCGTTGCCCTTGTTCTCTTCCTTCACGATAAGACGGTCGACGATGTCGGCGTCAACGCGGCTGAAGCGAGTCTTCTCCAATTTCTGCTCAAGCATCGAAACCATAGGTGTGTCGAGCTGTCCGTCGAGCAGCAGCACATTGTAGCCCTTGTTCTTTGCAGCTTCAATATAGCTGTATTCTCCCTCCTTGTCGTTGGCATAGAGGTAGATGATGTTGCCTTCCTTGTCGGTCTGGTTGTCCTTAACGAGAGTCTTGTACTCGTCGTAGGTGAAGTATTTTCCGTCAACGTCCTTCAGCAATGCGAAATCCTTGGCTCTGTCGTAGAAGTCTTCCTGCGAGAGCATTCCGTAGTTGATGAAAATCTTGAGGTCGTCCCACTTCTCCTCATATTCTTTGCGGTTCTCCTTGAAGATGGAGGCGAGGCGGTCGGCAACTTTCTTTGTGATGTATTTCGAGATTTTCTTCACGTTGGCATCGCTCTGAAGGTAAGAGCGGCTCACGTTAAGAGGAATGTCTGGAGAATCGATTACTCCATGGAGCAGAGTGAGGAACTCAGGCACAATACCTTCTACCTGGTCGGTCACGAACACCTGGTTGCAATACAGCTGAATCTTGTTTCGCTGTAGTTCAATGTTCGACTTTATGCGTGGGAAGTAGAGGATGCCGGTGAGGTTGAACGGATAGTCAACGTTGAGGTGAATCCAGAACAACGGCTCATCCTGCATAGGATATAATGTGCGGTAGAAGCTCTTGTAGTCCTCGTCCTTAAGTGTGCTTGGAGTCTTGGTCCACAGCGGCTCTACATTGTTGATTATGTTGTCTTCGTCGGTGTCCACCTGCTTGCCGTCCTTCCAGTCGGTCTTCTTGCCGAAGGCCACTGGTACGGCCATGAACTTGCAATATTTGTTGAGTAGTTCCTGAATCTTCGACTTCTCGAGGAATTCCTTGCAGTCGTCGTCGATGTGGAGCACGATGTCCGAACCGCGGTCTGCCTTCTCGGCGTCGCTGATTTCGAACTCAGGGCTACCGTCGCAGCTCCACTTGATTGCCTTAGCGCCTTCCTTGTAGCTGCGAGTGATGATGTCCACCTTCTTGCTCACCATGAATGATGAGTAGAATCCCAAGCCAAAGTGTCCGATGATGGCGTTGGCGTTGTCCTTGTATTTGTCAAGGAAGTCGGTTACACCAGAGAATGCTATCTGGTTGATGTATTTGTTGATTTCCTCTTCGGTCATGCCGATGCCTCGGTCGCTGATGGTGAGAGTGCCCTTGTCGGTGTCGAGGCTTACGCGCACGGTGAGGTCGCCAAGTTCGCCCTTGAAGTCGCCACGCTCAGCGAGGGTTTTGAGCTTCTGTGTAGCGTCGACAGCGTTTGACACCATCTCGCGAAGGAAAATCTCATGGTCTGAATAAAGAAATTTCTTGATAACCGGGAATATGTTCTCGGTTGTTACTCCAATATTACCTTTCTGTGCCATAATAATATTATAATAATGTGTATTTTTATTTGTTTATTTCATATTTTATGTTGACATTGCCAATTGTGACAACGCAATTGTCTGTTGCGACAATACACTGGCTATATTGCAAATAACATGCCAAAAAATCTCTTTATTCAGATTGTCACATTCTTTTCTCTATGAATTTAGCACACAATGTCGTGCAGGATTTCCGACAGAGTGGGGTGGATGTGTATTGTGTCGGCAAGCTGCTGTGTAGTGGCTCCAAGGTTGATAAGAGTTGAAACCTCCTGCACCAAGTCCGAGGCGTGAGCGCCGAAGGCGTGGCAGCCTATGATGCGATTGTTGTCGGCTGTGTCGACAAGCAGCTTCAGCATACCGTCGGTCTCGTTCATGGCGAGAGCCTTGCCGTTGGAGCGGTAGAAGCCCTTGCGGCATTCGTATTGTCTGCCTTCTGCCTTAAGCTGGTCTTCGGTTGGACCAACGCTTGCGGCCTCAGGATTGGTGAATATTGCCGAAGGCATAATGTCGAACTTGATGTTGTCGGTTTTGCCGAGAATTTTGTTCACCACGTGCAGGCCCTGGAATGTGGCAGCATGAGCGAGCATGCATCTTCCGTTTACGTCGCCAATTGCATAGATGTTGGCTGTTGTTGTCTGAAAATCGTCGTCCACATTAATACCCTTGGGCGAATATTCCACGCCAGCCATCTCCAGTTCAAGCCCTTCGGTGTTGGGCTTTCTGCCAGTGGCTATAAGCACAAGGTCGGCGTCGGTATGTAGCGGTTTGCCCTTCTTTTCATAATTTACGGTGAGCTGACGATTGCCCTCAGCGTCTGTAGTCTCTGTAATCGACTTTACGGCCGATTGCATTGAGAATTCCACACCGCGCTTGCCTATTGTCTGGCGCAGACGTTTGGCTATGTCGCTGTCAAGCACAGGCAGACATTCTTTAAGAAATTCCACTACCGTGACTTGTGTGCCGAAGCTGCTGAACACAGAGGCAAACTCCATTCCTATCACACCTGCGCCAATGATGCACAGACGTTTTGGCAGATGGTCAATGCTGAGCAGTTGTGTTGAGTTGATAACTCCAGGGAGTTGCAAGCCTTCAACAGGCGGGCATTTGGAGTCGCTGCCTGTGGCTATGATAATATTGTCGGCTGTGTATTCCTCTTCGTTCACGACCACTGTTTTCGAATCCTTGAATTTGGCAAAGCCGTGAACCATGGTAATGTTTGGTTGCTTCATCAAAGCTTCAACACCGCTGCGCAACTGATTGACTACTTGGTTTTTGCGCTCCATTACGGCAGCGAAGTTCAAGGCGTAGCCCTCACCCTCAAGTCCGAAGGTGTTGGCCTCGTGCAGTGTGTCTATGATCTCAGCATTTCTGCATAATGTCTTGGTTGGGATGCATCCACGGTTAAGGCAAGTGCCGCCAGCGTCTTCTGCCTCGACTATTACCACCGAGAGCGAGTGTTGAGCGGCATATTGTGCGGCGCGGTAGCCGCCAGGGCCTGAGCCGATTATGAGGAGGTCGGATTTTGTCATGTTATAAATAGATTTTTTGATAAGCTATTAGTAAGGAGGAGTCCTTGCTGTTTGTAAGATGTTCTTTCGAATAATGGAGTGATGCAAACTATAGGATGTAAGGATAAAATGTAGGAGACTAAGGCTGGGAATCCGTAGCCTCCTACATTTTGATGTCTAAATTCTAATATAAAGTACTTTCACACCATTTTACGGATGAACATTCTTTAATTGTTAAGTTGTTTCCACGTCAGCACGGGCTGCTTGGCTGCAGCCACATCGTCGGCACGTCCGGTTGGTGTGTTGTGAGGAGCAGTCTTCACCACTTCCGGATTTTCTTTGGCTTCCTGAGCGATGGTGCGCAGTACACCGATGAACTGGTCGAGAGTCTCAACGCTTTCGTTCTCAGTAGGCTCTATCATCATCGACTCGTGGAAGAGCAACGGGAAGTAGATAGTAGGAGCATGATAGCCATAGTCGAGCAGACGTTTTGCCACGTCCATAGTTGTCACGCCAGTAGACTTGTCCTTGAGTCCGTCGAACACAAACTCATGCTTGCAGACACGTGGAATAGGCAACTCGTAAACGTCCTTCAACGACTCCTTCACATAGTTGGCATTGAGTGTAGCCAATGGTCCCACCATGCGAATGTTCTCCTTGCCGAGGGTGAGGATATATGAGTAGGCACGCATCATCACGGCAAAGTTACCGAAGAATTCGCCCACATGGATGCTGTCGGCATTGCCGCAAACGAGACGGTATTCGTCGCCGTCCTTCTCCACCTTAGGTACAGGCAAGAATTGTTCCAAACCCTTGCGCACGCCCACTGGACCTGAGCCAGGACCGCCGCCACCGTGAGGAGTTGAGAATGTCTTGTGCAGATTGATGTGCATTACGTCGAAGCCCATGTCGCCCGGACGGCACACGCCGAGCATAGGGTTGAGGTTAGCTCCGTCGTAGTACATGAGTCCGCCGCATTCGTGCACGAGCTTTTCTATTTCGGGAATCTTGCATTCGAAGAGTCCGAGTGTGTTGGGGTTGGTCATCATCATGGCAGCGATGGTGTCGTCGAGCAGTCCCTTGAGGTCCTCCACGTCAACCACTCCGTCGGCTGTTGACTTCACCTCCACAATCTCAAGTCCGCAGACAGCAGCCGAGGCAGGGTTGGTGCCATGAGCCGAGTCGGGTACGATTACCTTTGTGCGTTTTACGTCGCCACGGCTCTGGTGGTAAGCTCTAATCACCATGAGTCCGGTGAGCTCGCCATGTGCTCCTGCGAAAGGATTGAGTGTGAATTCCTCAAGACCTGTTATGGCAGAAAGCGAACGCTGCATGTCGTAGTAAACCTTTAATGCACCCTGTATAGTGTGCTCAGGCTGAAGCGGATGCAGCTGTGCAAACTGTGGCATGGCAGCCACTTCCTCGTTGATGATGGGGTTATATTTCATTGTGCAGCTACCCAATGGATAGAAGCCGTTGTTCACGCCGAAGTTGTTGTTGCTGAGGTTGGTGTAATGGCGCACCACTGTCAACTCGTCACATTCGGGCAACTGAGCATCTTCTTTACGGCGAAGCTCGGCAGGCAGCTCATGATGACCGAACTGGTTGCGTGGGAGCGAATAGCCACGTCTTCCGGGATGCGAAAGTTCAAAAATCAGATTTCCATAAAGTCGATTGTTCATAGCTGTTCCTCCTTTGCGATATTTACGAGTTGGTCAATTTCTTCCTTAGTGCGTTTCTCGGTTACGGCAAACATAATGGTATGGTCGCCAGTCTTAACTCCTCCAAGTATTCCTGCTTCGATGAATCGGCGCTGCAAAGTGTCGACGTCGCCCTTGTATTCAAGGTTAAACTCATTGAAGAACGGACGGTTGTAACAGTCTGCAAACAAGCCAGTTGCCACAAGTGCATCGTGCATGTAGTGAGCTCCGTCGTAGGACATCTGCGCAGCCTCCTTTAGTCCCTCCTTGCCCATCACCGACATATATATGGTGACGAACAGAGCCATGAGCGACTCGTTGGAGCAGATGTTTGAAGTAGCCTTCTGACGGCGTATGTGCTGCTCGCGAGCCTGCAGGGTGAGCACAAACACGCGCTGTCCGCGGTTGTCTGTAGTCTTGCCCACGATGCGGCCCGGCATCTTGCGCATGAGCTTTTCGGTGCAGCACATGTAGCCCACCGATGGTCCGCCCATCGACATTGGGATGCCCAGCGACTGTCCGTCGCCTACAGCTACGTCGGCTCCCCATTCGCCTGGAGTCTTGAGCAGGGCAAGGTCGGCAGCCACACTATTCATTATGAACAGGCCCTTCTTTGCGTGGCAAGAGTCGGCAAAGCCCGAGTAGTCTTCCACCACACCATAGTAGTTGGGTTGCTGCACAATAACGCCAGCCACGCCACCTTTCTCCAGACGCTCGTCCATCTTGGCCTTGTCGGTAGCGCCATCGTTGGCGTCGATAAGTTCTACGTTGAATCCGTGGAAATGAGCGTAGGTCTTCACCACGTCAATCACCTTCGGGTCGACGGTAGAGGAAACGAGCACGGTGTCGGTCTTTTTGGTTGAAGCCATTGCCATAATGGCAGCTTCGGCTGTGGCAGTAGAGCCGTCGTACATCGACGCGTTAGAAATGTCCATGCCCGTAAGCTCAGCCATCATGCTTTGATATTCGAATATATAATGAAGCGTACCTTGTGAGATTTCGGCTTGGTAGGGAGTGTAGCTCGTGAGAAATTCCGACCGCTGGAGGATGTTTGGCACTACGGCAGGGGTGTAGTGGTCGTAGCATCCAGCTCCGGCAAACACGGTGAGACGGCGGTTCTTGTCGCCTAACTTTTCGAAGAGGTTGCGTATTTCAGCTTCGCTCATAGCTTCGGGCAGGTCGTATTCGCCCTTATAGCGTATCTGTTCGGGCACATCGCAGTAGAGGTCGTCGAGCGACTTCATGCCGCAGCGTGCGAGCATCTGCTGGATTTCCTCCTCGGTATGTGGAAAGAATTTGAAGTTCATAGTAGTGTGGATGGTTAATGGTTTAGGATGTGGGTTTAGGGGGAATTAAGAAATAAAAGACTAAGAACTAAGAAATTCTTTTGTCTATTGCTTGCTTAGTTGTTAGGGTATATAGGGGAAAGTTCTAACTATGAAGGTTTTTTTCACCCTGACCACGCACATTTTTTACCCTTTTTCACTTCTAAACTTGCTATAGTGGAATCCTTAATTCTTAGTCAGTAGTTTCTTAATTCTATTTGCAGATTTCCTCGTAGGCAGCTGCGTCCATGAGGTTGTCAAGCTCGGTCTTGTCCGACAGCTCCACCTTCATGATCCAGTTCTCAAAAGCGTCCTTGTTGATAAGCTCAGGATTATCCTCAAGAGCCTCGTTCACCTCAACCACGGTGCCAGAAACAGGAGAGATAAGGTCGCTTGCTGCCTTCACGCTCTCTACTGCGCCAAAGTCCTCGCCAGCTTCCACCTCGTCGTCCACCTCAGGCATGTCAACGTAAACCACGTTGCCAAGAGCATTCTGAGCATAGTCTGTGATACCTACATAAGCGAAATCGCCTTCTACCTTAACATATTCGTGTGACTCTGAGTAGTAGAGTCCTTCAATTACTTTTGCCATTTTGTTAATTTGTTTGTCGTTAGTTATTATTTTTTTTTATTTATTTTCTATCTTTATTCATGTTCCGCATGTATTTTTTTCACATGCAGTCATTACTTCTTGTAATGTTTGTCGTAGAACTTCTTCTTCACCACAACGCCTGGGAATGTCTTCTTGCGAATCTGAATCTCAAGTTCGGTTCCGAGTTTAGCGAATCGGGCGTCAACAAGCGCCATGCACACCGACTTGTCGGTAGAGATGGTGTGGTAGCCAGTGGTCACATAGCCTATTTCTTCGCCCTCGTGCAGCACTTTGTAGCCATGGCGCGGTATGGCACGGTCGGTCAGTTCAATGCCGACAACTCTCTGCTTTGCGCCCTCGGCCTTCTGCTGGGCCAGAGCCTCCTTGCCAATGAATTCGGGCTTGTCGAGCTTGCAGAACATGCTCAGTCCGGCCATTACCGGTGTGATGTCCTTCGACAGTTCGTCGCCGTAGAGCGGCAGTCCCACCTCAAATCTCAAGGTGTCGCGGCAGCCCAGTCCGCAAGGTTTGCAGCGTCCCGAAGCCATGAGCTTGTCCCACTGCTTGTTGATGAACTCGTGTGAGGCATAAATTTCGAATCCGTCCTCGCCGGTGTAGCCAGTGCGGCTTATGATGATAGTCTCGCCGTCGATGTCCACGGTCTTGGCTGTGTAGAACACGAGCTCCTTGCATTCTATGCCAAGCACTTCCTCCACAACCTTCTCGCCTTCAGGACCCTGCACGGCCAGCTGTCCGTAGTAGTCGGAGCGGTTGGCAAACTCCACATTGTATCCCTCCAGATGGCTCTTCATCCACTCCACATCCTTGTCGATGTTGGCAGCGTTGATAACGAGGAAGAAGTCCTCTTCGCCCATTTTGTAGACGAGCAGGTCGTCGACTGTTCCGCCGTCCTCGTAGCACATCATTCCGTAGAATATTTTGCCCACAGGAGCTCCGGTCACGTCGTTGGTGAAGATATGGTTGACGTAGCGCTCAGCGTCGGGACCCTTAACGGTCACCTCGCCCATGTGCGACACGTCGAACACGCCGCAATCCTGACGCACAGCGTTGTGCTCGTCAGTTATGTTGGAATACTGGATAGGCATGATGAATCCGCCAAAAGGTTGCATCAAAGCTCCGAGAGCCACGTGCTTGTCGTAAAGACAGGTTTTCTTTTCCATATTGTTTCGGTTTTATTAATAGATTAGTCTGATGAAATCCTCCTTTTTCAGGTTCAGGATAATGTCGTCGAGGCGGTCGGGCAGGGCAGCCGCCAAGCTTTCGGGGTTGAGCCGCTTGCCTTTCAGAGGTTGTATTATACCCTCGCCGATGTCGCCCACAAGGAAGAAGTCGCCCTTCACGTCGATGTCGTGAATTATGTCGTTTTTCATCTCCAGGCTAACCGCGAAGTCGCCCACGCCCTCTATCCTTCCCTTGCGGTTGATGTTGTAGCGCGGGTTGTTGCCGTAGATAAATTCCGGTGTGGTGTACTCCTTTTCTATTTCCTCCACTCCGGCTATGTCGTTGCCAGTCAGCGTGATTTCGCTGTCGCAAAGGTCTTTTTTTACGAATTCCTTAAACTCCTCGATGTCGAGCGAAATGTGGTCTTTGAGCAGCGTGATGTGCTGTCTTACGCTCTGTATTCCCTTCGACACGAGTTTCTCATCGGTAGGAGTTATGGCCCCCACCATGTTCTGCATGTTGGTGTCGTAGAGCATTGTGCCGTGCACGATGCTTCGCCCTGGTATGTGGTAGAAGGCGTTGCCCGACACCTTGCGGTTGTCTATCATGATGTCGTTGCGTCCGCTTGCCTTGGCGTCTACTCCGAGTCGGCGTAGAGTCTCGGCCACCATTTCCACGTATCGTGTGAATGTAAGGCTCACGTTTTCGTCGGGTGTTATGTAGGAGAACATTATGTTGCTCATGTCGGCGTATACGCATCCTCCGCCACTCTTTCTTCTGAAAGTGTTGATGTGGTGGTTTCTGCAGTAATCAATGTTCACCTCGTTTTCTATCAGTTGGTTTCGCCCGAAAATCACGGTTGGCTGCACTTGCCACAAGAAGAAATATTCATTCTGTGGCAGTTTTCTCGCCACATATTCCTCCATTGCAAGATGGAAAGTAAGTTTTCGTTCGCCGATATTCTCAGGTAAGGCTACATATATCATAGATTATTTCGATTATTATTTTTAGTCTTAAGTATTCTCTGCAAACTTACACATTTTTATTCATTATTCTACCATTTATTCAAAGGATTTTTTCGGCTTTAAGAAACTTTGACACTTTGACATTCTTACGTAACTATTCAGCGAATGCCATAGCATAGCTGTCCGTGCTCCCCCAAAGGG
>ERZ1026888.185-NODE-185-length-37594-cov-18.017369_pt1 | contig 37594 bp, 26 predicted proteins | sample MGYA00380174_ERZ1026888 | MGnify/ENA primary metagenome ERZ1026888 (study PRJEB33269, sample SAMEA4719810) | human gut metagenome | biome: human-associated habitat; feature: organic feature; material: feces | place: Cameroon | collected 2013-10 ...
AGGCTGGTATCGAGATCAACCGTAAGGTTCTCGCTGACCTCGCTGTTAACAACCCTGAGGCTTTCAAGGCTATCGTTGCAAAGGTGAAGTAAATCCGACGCTAGGCTCTTTTCTTCCGTGATTTTTTCTCGTAAGAAAGTGTTTAGCCTCTAGATTAAAGAAAACTGAAGATTGCATTGGTTGGAAGTATTTCCGCTGATGCAATCTTTTTTTGTGCCCGGGAAATTGGACGAAAAGTCTTCTCACGCCCTGAAAGCAGCTGTTCCAGAAGATGGCAAAGGTGGCTCCACCCGCCCTTTCTGGGCGTGTGGGGGGCGTTGATTATGCACGAATAAAAATCCCCAGCTATCCATCAAAAAGATAGCTGGGGATTAGTGCATTATAAGCTTTCTACTTTACTTGATCAACTCAAGACCTGCCTCGAACTTGGTGGTCTTATCCATGATGGCAGGAAGCTGGTTTACAACAGTCCTCAAAATCAGGAATCCTGCCAAATCATCCTTGTCCATGCCTATTGTAGGAATCTTGTTAACCTGGGCATAAAGCATGGCGATGATAGGAGCTACGAAATCCTTGTCAACATAGAAATATACCTTGTTGGCTGCTGGATAAGATACGTGTACTGGAATACCGGTCTTAAACTGATCCAACATGCCGGCTACCATAGCCTTCTCCTGAGCATCGTCGATGTCTTCTGTAATCTTGGCTGTGTTCAGGAACAAGGTAATCATATTCTCGTTAACCACCTTGTATGTAGCGTAATCGTTAGCTACCTTCCAGTCCTTGTCATCAGCCTCTTCCTTGTAGGTTGCAGAAATCTGACCCTTCTCATTGAAGGTTACATCCTGCAGAACGCTTCTGAGCTGGCTGTTGAGCAGCATTGGAACCATTGAGATGGCATCCTTTACTGGATATGGCTCATCAAAGAGACCTGGAATTTCGATAACTGCATCGTTAGAACCTTCCCAGTTTAATACTATTGAACCTGTTGCCTGGTAAGTTGTTGGATCCATACCAGCCTCCTGTACCTTCCAGGTGCCTTCAATCTTCTCGTTGCGTACAAATCCCTTCTCGTCATTGTCATCATCGCTGCTACAAGCAGTGAAGAAGCCAAGGGTGCAAACCATGGCCATCAAATAAATAAACTTTTTCATTTTTCTTCTCTTTTTTTGTTAATGAATAATTGTTGTTTTTTATCTTTTTATCTCTCTTTGGCTATCTATATATTAATGTACGCGTACATTATTATATAGATAGCTTCAGCAGAATATGATCTGTTACTTCAGCTGATACGTGATGCCGATGCTGCCGTAGATAGGATACATCGTCTGCTCGATGGTCTCGAAATCCTTCTTGAAGATGCCGTTCAGACCCCAGCTCAGATCAGCACAGATGCCCCAACGGTTGTTCAATCGCCAGTCTATTCCGAAATCTACGCCTACCTGCCAATTGCGCATATCGTCGCTGAAATCGTAATCACCACGTTCGCCTTCCTTTTCGCCCAGCATCACCTTCTGTCCCGTAGGGTCTCCCTTGGGATGACCCTCCTCCTGGCGGCGGAGATAACCATTGTATGCCCAGCCCTCAAACTTCTTCGAGGTAACATAACTTACGTATGGACCCAGCTTGAAGCGGAGATTATCGCAGACATCGTATGTTGCCAGAATCGGAACGGTGATGAGACTCATATCCACCTTGGTCACTACATCGCCCGTAAAGATGCCCTGCAGCTCCTCGCCGCCACGAACTATCTTCATATAGTAGTTCTTAACGCCCGCATCGGTCTTCATGCTCTTGTTCTCGAAGCGGATTCCTCCCACGAAACCCCAGTTTCCGGAGAGTGGGTGATAGGCATCCACGCCCAGACTGAAGTTAGGGCGAAGGGTGTAGTTGTGAAGCGTGCGGATGGTGGCAGGCATGCCGATAGGGGCGGTGCCGCCCAGGTTATACGCCACGCGTGCCTGATACTCATAGCCGTGGAGATATTTGTTCCAGGCACTATTCTTGTCTCCTGCCCATGATGCGGTGCCGCATGCCAGCAGGAGTGCCAGTACTGTTATCTTTTTCATTTTTCTTCTTATTTGCAAATCAGTTTGAAACTATCCACCCAGAGGGTGCTGCCCACGGCTCCCAGGAAGTTGGCGCCATCAGAACTTGATGAGCAGACGATGGTAAGACTGTAGCCGCCGTTCTTCAGCTTCAGCGGATCGATGGTCTTGCCGTAGGATTGATAGTCGAAATCTACGCTGAAGAGATGCCATTCCGGCGTGTTTCCGATTGCCACCTTGCCGTTGTCGTCATGGGTTTCGCCTACCAGGGCGAGAGCCAAAATCTGCTTGCTGCTCTGTACGTTATCTCCGTAGAGTACTACCTGGTTTCCCTTCTCGTCGATGTTCTCGTAGAGCACGGCGTAGATGGTTCCGTAGTCCTTGCGGTTCAGCTCCTTCATTTCCTTGTCGGTGAATTTCTCTCCAGCCTGATACTTGTACCAGCCTTCCAGCTTGAGGGGTTTGCTGCTGAAGCTGAACGGGCGTCCGAACTTGGTAGCCTTCATCGCATCGCGCAGGGCATCGGTGGCATCAAACTGTCCGATAAAGAGATTACCGGCAGCGATAGGCTTCTTCACCATGTCAGCGAGCTTGCTGGTGCGCTGTGTGGTGAGCTTCACGCCCTTGCCCTGATAGCCGTCTTCTATCATAACGGAAGGATATTCCTCCGGTTTAGCCGAACTGTTGCTTATCTTGAATCCCGGGTTTCCGGTTGCCCAGATGTCGAGTTCTTCGCCGTTCCAGTTTTCCTTCCAGTTGTAGTATCCCTTGTTGAGGTAGGCGTTTTCGAATTCGAATTCAAATTCGTTGCTCATGGCGGTCTGTCCCTTCTTGATGCTCACCTGATAGGTGCGGGTCCATTGCTTGTCTTCTGATGTAACCACGTATGTAACAGGACCTTTGGAGAAATCGTGTACGCTTCCGCTTTCCGGCTGAATGGTGGCGCCTGGGGTGAGTCGGAACTCCGGTGCCTGCCTGCTGAGGATGGCAAACGGACGCATGGTGAACTCTATCTTGTCCTGGTCGCTCTGCACGTTGACGAGGGTATCTGCCGCATTGGCAAACCACAGTTTCAGCAGTGGTCCGGGATGGATATAAGCCTGTTCGATGTCGCATTCGGCATTGAGGGGCTCATCCTTGAAGCAAGATGTCAGCGAGAGGGTGCTGGCAGCGGTGAGAGATGCAATTATAAATTGAGATAAAACCTTTACTTTCATTTTGTTAGAACTTTTACTGTCTATAATCGATATATAAATCCGTTGGCAAAGATACGATGAAAACTTGAAAATGCCAAATATTTCTCGTTTTATTTAACTAGTTAACAGAGAATTTGAATATTTCTGTTCGTTTTTTGGATAAAAGAAGTGCCCTGAAGGCGGGAAAAGCATCTTGTAATCAATGCTTTCCCTCTTCAGGGCTTTAGGATGATTCCCGCTGGAATCCTTCAAGCTTCTCTGGGTGTAGAATTCTTTTTACAATCCTACGTCTCCTGAGTCAGTCTTGCCAGAGTCAGTGTTGCCCGGATCGGTGTTGCCTGGGTCAGTCTTGCCTGGATCGGTGCTGCCTGGGTCAGTCTTGCCTGGGTCGGTGGTCTTGCTGTTGTCGAGACCCGTGTACTCGGTCATCTCCTCAGCCTTCACGTTGCGGAGCATGTTCTTCACGCGCTTGCCCTGTTCCATCTCGGTGGCAGGCAGGAAGATGACGTGCATGCCCTTGATGTTGGCACTGGTGAACTTCTTGGCGCTGTCGGCTGGAGTAGTGGTGAGTCCTACCTTGAAGGAGCCGAATCCGTCGAGCACTACTCGCTTGCCGTCGGCGAGACCGTAGCTGATCTCGGTTTCCAGGGCATTGATTACTGCGATGATGTCTGGCTCGGTCAGGGTGCATCGCTTGCTGATCTTCCCGGCAATCTCCTTGGTGTCCATAACACCGTCTACTACTGCTCGTCCATAGACTTTACCTTCGGTCTTGGAGTTCTTGCGGTTGTTAACTACTTTTCTGTACTTTACGCTCATAGTATTAAAAATTTTAAAGGTTAAAATAAAAATGTGTTTTTCTTTCTTTTTCAGCCCAGGACTTGTCCTTTTTGGCAGCCCTGGGCTGTTTTACTGTTTTCCATATCAGTCGTCGGCTTAGCTCATGCAGTTGGTCAACCCCAGTGAGGTTGCGATGGCAGTGAGGATAGCTGCGGCGATTTTGATGATGGTCTTGATGGTGTCTTTTTTCATAGTATTAGATGATTTGAAATGTTTGGTTATTTCAGTGTCTGATGCCGGTTGGGTCGTCGCATGGTATAGCTTACGTGCAGCCAGCGTTTCTGTGGTTGTCCGCGCGGTTCGAGAATCATCTGGTCGAAGTCGCAGTTCTTCCGGATGAATTCCATGTACTTGAGCAGCACCTCGCTGTTGGTGACGAAGATGTCTGCAGCCTCTCCCAGTTCGTGCTGACTTCCTATAGCTCCTCCCACCTGCAGATTGAGCAGGTGGCACCTGTAACCGCTGGTGATGCGGATAGCACCGAACTGTCGGCGAAGAGGTTCCAGAATCTTCTCGCAGAGCGTGGTGAGTCTCACTACCACGATGATGTCGTGTGGTGTGTTATCAACGCCATGTTTGATGGCCGTGCCCGATTTGGTGAATTCCCCGAGGGCGAAGTGGGGTGAGAGTAGCATCTTCTGCATCTTCTCGTTTTCCTGTTCTGTGTATTCCATAACTATGTCAATTAAAATTGTTTATACTTTTGTGTTTTTCTTTCTTTTTATTTCTGATGCAAAGATACAACATTTTTCCGGTTTTTGCAATAGGTAGAGGGTTGCAGCAAGGGTTGTCATCGGGGTTGTTTTGAAAAAGAAAACCGCCTGTGGGCAAATCGGATGTCCACAGACGGTTTTTCTTTATGATATACTATACTTTTTTATTTCTCGCTCTTTACTCGCAAGAACTTATCTACCATCATCAGGTTGCTGAACTTGAATGATGGCTTGCATGCCTTCCTGGTCTTCAACTTGATGGTGAAGAGGTCGTGGGTGCCTTCTACTGCAGGCTGTTCACCGATGTTGACGAAGGTAGGGTAGATCAGCTTGCTGCCGTCAGAGTGGAGGCGGTCCTTGGAGATGTTCTCCATCTTGCCCATATCCTTGACGTCGATGCCGATGAACTCGAAGTCGGTGGCATTGTATGGCAAGGCAAAGCTCAGGGCATTGAGAGATACGAGATTCTTGCCCTTCACGGTGAGGGTGATGACGTCACCTGCCTGGTATGCCTTCTTGTCGGCTACGAGCGAGATGCTGCCTGCAACAGGAGCCACCTGCTTGCTGCTTACACCGCTCTTCAACTGGGTGGCAACCACCGAGATGTCGTAGGCATCAATCAAGCCGTTGCGGTTGATGTCGCCATTGCTTACATAGCCCTCGAAGTCCTTGTCGCCCTTGCGCAGACCGCAATAGTTGAGATAGGAAGTGAAGTCGTTCTCATCGATGCGGTTATCGTTGTTGATGTCGCCCGGCTTCTTCATCTTGCTGCCTGGGGTCTTGAATACATACAACTCAGTACCTGACGCCTGTCCGCCTTTGGTCTCCTCAACGGTCATCTTCACATACTGTGCCTCTGGCTCACCCTTGAACTTGTATTCCTTTACACCCCCATCCTTGTTCCACTCGAAGGTGCCGTTCTCAGTCCAGTTGCTGCCATCGAAACTTGTTGCGATGCGTCCCTTGTAAATCTGTCCGTGACTGTCACGCTCTGAGCTTGGCAGATACTGAATCTTGTCGAGCTTGGCGATGCCATGCAGGTTCATCGTCATGTCGAATGGCAATACGCCTTCCTTCTTGTAGTAGTCGGTGTGCCAGTAGTTCTTCTCGTTGAAGTCGAACATCTTGGCTACCTCCAGTCCTTCCCAGTCTGGGGTGGAGTTGGTGGCTGTGATGTCACGGATTGCCTCGTCGAGAGGGTCCTTGATGGTTCGTCCCTTCAGGGTGGTCCACTCTGATGCCCCGTCCTTGTTCACCGCTCTCACCTGTATGTCATATTCGGTTTCTGGTTTCAGATTCTCGATGGTGAATTCAGTGCTGCGGATGGTGGAGTGGAGCATACCGTCAATCTTCACTTCATAATAGTCTGCGTTTGCCTGCTTGTCCCATGCTGCAGTGATGGTGAATGCCTTGTTGGCTCCCTCTGCGTCCTTCAGGCTAGCTTGAGGGGCGTTCAGTGCGCCTGCTGATTTGAGCAGGGCATCGCTGTTGTCGAACTGGTAGCCGTCCATGCGAAGCTCGATGGCATTGGCTGTCACGTCGGTTTTTGCCAGATGGATGCATACCATCGGGTTCTTTGTGATGTCCACTTTCTCGAAGTCGCTGCCTTTGGTGGCAAAGCGGTTGAACTGTGGAGCCTTGTCGTAGAACCAGGCGTTCTCTGTGGAGCGGAGAGCCTCCATCGTGCTCACCTCGGTCAGTTTCACAGTCTTGCCACCCATCTTGGCAACCAGCTTCTTGGGAGCCTGGCTCACGTTGATGCGAATCTCTGTAGACTGGTTCTTCTCCTGTCCGGCAAAGTTGCCCTCGGTCTTGTCGATATTGACGGTGAGGCGGTCTTTAACCAATGAGGAGTGGATGTGGGTTGTGGCGTGCTCACCGATGCGGTAGAGCTCGGTCTTGCCATCATCATCATAGAGACTGTAGTCAGACTCTCCGTATGGATAAAGCTCGAAGATGCGGTTGGTGTTGTCTATCTGCGAAACGTTGTTGTTAGGGTTCACCATCGGAATGATGGCCCCTCTCTTCACGAACACAGGCAGTTTCCAGTAAGGCGCATCAAACTCGTTGATGATTCTTCCGCCCTGGTATACCTTTCCGTTGAAGTAATCCACCCATTCTCCCTCTGGCAGATAGATGCCGTTACGGATGTCGTTGCCCTGCTTGTCCATCCTGGTCTCCTTGTAGATAGGAGCCACGAGGAAGTAAGGACCGCACATAAACTGATATTCCGTAGCCTTGCCCAGGGTGTAAGGGTTCGGGTCGTCGAGGAACATCGCTCTCATCAACGGCTTGCCGGTCACAGCCTCATGGGCTGCGGTGTAGATGTATGGCATCAGTTCTGACTTCAGCTTGAGGTAAGTTCTGTTGACGGATGCTGATGGTTCGCCGAGGATGAACGGATACTTGGCATTGGAGCCCCAGCCGTCCATGTTGAGTCCCATCGCAGTGAAGGTCTTCCATTCAAACTCACGCATGTTCATGATTGGGTTCTTTCCGCCAAAGATACCGTCCAGGTCGGAGGTGATGTTGGAGAGACCGGAAAGACCTGCGCCGATGAAGGTAGGGATATGGAAACGGATGTATTCCCAGTCGCCACCCGTCTGGTCGCCCGACCAGATGGATGCATATCGCTGTGTGCCTGCCCATCCGTCGAGAGAGATGATGAATGGGCGTGCGTTGTTGCCATAGTAAGGCATGATCTGCGCCACGTCGCTCACGCCGTTGAGTCCGAAGGAGTAGCCGTCGCCCACCCATGCCACGTCGGTCTTGAGCACTCTCACTCCTGCGGTGCCCACCTCTTTCACGATGTCGCGCTGCAACAGTGCCTCGATGCTGTCCTTAGGGTGAAGGTCTGACTGGGTCCAGAGACCAATCTCCACGCCGTGCTTGCGGGCATAGTCGCCAAACTGCTTCAGGTTCTCGATGTTGCCGTCGAGGGTTGATTCCTGGCCATAACCGGCTCCGTATCCATCGTTAGGCAGGAACCATCCCAGAGGCATGTCGTGGTTCACGTAGCGGTCGATGGCAGCTCGGGCAGAGAACTGATAGTTGTTCTTCTCGCCATTGAGCGACTCCTTGATGCCCGTCTTGTCGCTGGCACTCTCCTTGTAGCTCTTGCCGTCCTCGAAGGTCATGGTGCGACCCTTGTCTGCCTCTTTCCAGTAGTCACGGTTGTAGGCATTGAGGTGTCCCTCATAGAAACCGAACTTAGGCAGCAGCACCGGGTTGCCCGTCAGCTGATAGTATTCGCCCAGCAGGTCGGTAGGCTTTTCGCCCACCATGAAGAATACGTCGAGGTTCTTCGATTCGTGGGATAGCTTCACGCTGCCCTTCTGGGTGGAACCGAAGTCGTAGAGTCCCGGCTTGAAGGTGTACCACATGAAGCCATAGCCTGCTGTAGACCAGTAGAATGGGGCAGGTGAAGCCACGCCGCCATCCACCCAGTTGTTGGTGTTCACGATTTCAATCTTTTCTCCCTTGTGAGAGAAGCGTCCGTTCTGCACGCCACCGCCGAAGTAGTATTCGTCTGGCTGCTCCTGGAGGGTGAGCGTCACCTTCTCCGGAGTGAAGGTGGATGGTGCGCTCTGGGTAGCCACGGTCTTGCCGTTCTCGGCGTTTACAATCCTGAACAGTCTGGTGGTCTTGTTGAAGATAACCTTTGCCTTGCTGCTGGCGAGGGTGATTTCATCGCCCTGCTCGGTAATCTGCAGGTTGCCCACCTTGGTGCGTGGGTTGTCCACCAGGATGTGAGCCTCAGGCTTTGCCTCCGGGTCTCTCATCACGCCACCGTTGTGGTCTTCAAAGATTCTGAAGATGTTCTCGCCGTAGAAGTCAACTGCCACTCTGCGGTGGTTGGCGAAGCAGAGTTCTACGGTTGTTGGGTTGATTCTTAGAATCTGCACGCCGTCTGCTTGCGCAGCCTGTGCTGTGATGGCTGTCGAAGCAGACGGAGTTTCGTTGGTAGCGTTGGCAACCATAGGCAGGCTTACAGCCACTGCCAATGCATTGCCAACGTACATTTTTCTATAGATGTTATTCATTTCGTTTTATTTGAAACAGATGTTTTCTGTTATCCCTTCAGTGGGTTACTTCAGAATCACACCGCTGTTGTCGGTAGGGTTCTGGGTAAGAGTGCCAGGATATGCGTTGATGGCATTCTGAGGGATATAGTATGTTACGCGATAGTCAGATGCCTTCACCTCCTCGTGCTGGTTGTGAGGACCTGGGTAGTCGCGTGTCAGCGAGTGACCGTTGCGGAACACGTCATAGCTGCGCTCTGCCTGGTAGGCAAGTTCCAGCTGGCGCTCCTTGTCAATCAGTTCGAAGGCGTTGTCGGCGTTGAGCTTACCTGCTGGATAACCACCGTTTACGATGGAGCGGTTGCGGATGGTGTTGAGGTCGGTGAGCGCCTTGTCATATTCGCCGAGCTTGGCGTATGCCTCTGCACGGTTGAGGTAAATCTCGCCCAGACGGCTGATGACCGGTGAGTGAAGCTGAGAGTCCTCACCCTCGCGCGAACACTTCACGATGTAGAACTGTGGATACTCACGGTTCACGGTGATGTAGTTGTCGAGCATGCCCTGATACTCTGTGCCATTATAGTTGATGGTATAGTACTCGTCGTCGGCACTGACCAGAGTGAGGTCGTAGGAGTTGCCGTTCTTGTCGGTGCAGGATACCTTGTCGCCATTGTGCTTGGTGTCGAACTGGGCATAGTGCTTGTTGCCGTCGCTGCCCACATATACGAAGCGGAACACTTCCTTGTTGTCTTCGGTGTAAGTAGGCTCGATGAAGTTGGCACGTGCATCTACGATCTTCTTTGATGCAGGACGCCAGTCGTTGCGGCCTGTTTCGTTGAGCAGGTCGATGTATTTCTCGCTGGCGTACATCTCGCCCCATCCCATACCACCGATGTTGGAATACATACCGCCGATTCCATAGTAGTGGTCCCAGCCTGAGTATTCAGAAGCCACGCGCTTCACCACGAAGATGTCCTCCTTGTTGTCCTCAGGAACGATGGTGTTGTACTCCATGAACTCCTCGCGTGGAAGCAGAGAGTAGTCGCTGTTTTCGATTACCTTGTTGGAATAGTCAACGGCGAGCTGTGCATACTCCCGGTTAGGGTTCTCGTAGGTGCCGCTCATATAGAGATAGATGCGTGAGAGCATCGCCTGGGCTGCTGCCTTTGATGCGTAGGCTGGACCACGGTTCGTGCTGAGCAGCTGCTCTGCCTTCTTCAGGTCGTTGATGGCCTGCTCGTAGGTCTGCTGCACGGTGGCACGGTCGCCGAGCTGCAGGTCGAGGATGTTGTCTGGGGTACCGTTTACGATAGGCACGCCCAGGTTCTTCTCCGGTGCCTGGTAGTAAGGACGACCGTAGGCACGGCAGAGGTAGAAATACATCATGCCACGCACGTAGTAGCATTCGCCGAGTGAGTTGTCGATTTCGGTGCTTTGTCCCTCATTTATCATGTTGATGATGTTGGAAGCCTGTGCGATGGCCTTGTAGCCTGAGTCCCAGAAGCTCTGCAGACGATAGTTGTTCGGTGTGCGTGAATAGCTGATGAACTCGAAGAAGGCATCGGTTGAAGAACCACGGATCACCATGTTGTCACCTGCATACTCTCCGCAACGGTGCATAGGGTCAGACCAGCTCTTGAGCTGAGCATACATACCGTTGAGCAAGGCATCGAGGTTGCTCGCAGGATTGTTCTTTATCTGTTCGTCCGACATGCTGTAGGTCGGGAAACGCTCAATGTCGCAAGAACCCAGGAGGGTTGCGCCAAGCATGAGCATCAATATACTTTTATTCATTTTCATTGTTGTCAAGAATTTAGAATGTTAAGTTAACACCAAGCATAAACTTGCGTACGGCTGGATAAACTGAGGTGCCTCCAGTGCTGGTTACGCTCAGCACTCCCTTGTCGTTGGTGCCTGCTGGCAACTCTGGGTCAACGCCAGAATAGTCGGTGATGGTAAACAGGTTCTCGCCTGATACAGAGAGGCGCAGGGTCTGGATGCCATACTTCTTCAAATCGAAGTTGTAACCCAGGGTGAGTGAGCGCAACTTCAGGTAGTCTGAGCTTTCCAGATAGCGTGATGATGCCAGGTTACCCTTGTCCTGGTTGTTGTACATGGCACGTGGGTGAGTGGCGATGTCGCCTGGCTTCTCCCAGCGGCTCCAGCCCTTCTGCAGCTTCATCTGGTTGCGGTCGCCGGCATAGGCTCCGTCGGAGTCGAACTCCTGACGGTAGTAGCTGTAGATCTGGCCGCCAAGTGAATAACCGAAGTTTGCCTGCAGGTCGAAGTTCTTGTAGAACAGAGAGGTGGAGAAGCTGCCATATACATCAGGAGATGCCTTGCCACACTTGTAGTATGAAGCCTTGGAATAGCTGTCGGTTACCACCTTGTTGCCATTCGCATCGTCCATATACCACTGTGGCTTACCGTCCTCTGGGTTAACGCCAGCCCATTCCTTCATATAATAGGTGTCTACAGGCTCGCCAATCTCAAGGATGCGCTGTGCTGTACCTGCAATCGATGTACCGTCGCTGATCAGCACTGGCTTCACTACATAGTTGCCGTTGGCATCACGCTGCTTGTAGAGGTCTCTCAGTTCGTTGCTGTTGTGGGAGATGTTGGCTGTAACATTCCATGTCAGGTCCTTTGTGCGGATGATGTCTCCGCCGACGGTGAGCTCGATACCGGTGTTGCGCATCTTGCCGATGTTCTTCCAGATGGATGTCACGCCCACCAGTCCCGTTACAGGCACCTGGTAGAGGATGTTGCTGGTGTTCTTGATGTAGTAGTCGAGGGTGGCATGCAGGCGGTTCTGCCAGAAAGAGGCATCCACACCCACGCCTGTGGTATAGGTCTTCTCCCATGTCAGGTCCTTGTTTCCTATCTGAGAGATGAGCGCACCTGGATTCTCATTATAGGTGGCACCCACTGAGTAGAGAGAGTAGGATGGATAGAGGGAGGTAGGCACATTACCAACAGAACCGAAGGCGGCGCGCAGCTTGAGCTGGTCTACCCAGTCTGCCTTGAACCATGACTCGTTGTTGATGTTCCATGCTCCACTTACGGAGAAGAAGTTACCATAGCGGTTGTTGGAACCGAAGTTGGAACGGCCGTCACGGCGCAATGAGAGCTCTCCGTAGTAGCGGCTGTCGTAGTCGTAACGCCACTGTGTGAAGTAAGACTGCTTTGCCCATGCCGTGCGGTAACCGTTGGCCATCTCCGGCTTGGCAGCTGTCATGAAGTCCTCGAATCCTGAGATGAATCCTGTGGCATACACATCGGTATACTTCATTTCATAGTCGTTGAACTCGTAAGCGAGCAAAGCGTTGACGTTGTGCTTGCCCCAGCTCTTCTTGAAACGGAGCAACTGGTTGGTATAGCGGCGGGTAGAAGTATAGTTGTACTCTGTGGTGCGGCCATTCACTCCCTCGCCTGAACTTGACTTCGGATCGTAGTAGCCGTGAGTCTGGCTGTTGTAGTAACTGTAGTTGTTGACAGATGAGAATGTGAGCCAAGGAGCTATCTTGATGTCGAAATCCAATCCGCCAGACAGGTCGTAGGTGGTACTTGTTGAGTAGTCGCCTGCGGCAAGGTCGTTCAGATAGTTGGTTGCCTTGGAGTTCACCCATCCGGCATAGTAGTTTGGCACCAGGTTGCCGTTCTCATCGTAAGGGCTATCCCATGGCATCATGGAATACATGGCGCCCACGCTATACTGCTTGTCCTTGTCGTTGGTGCGTGAACCGCTGATGTTCGGCTTGATGGTGAGCCACTCGTAAGGCTTGTAAACCACCTTGATACGGGTGCTGTAGCGGTTCATGTCATAACCCTTGACGGCACCTTCTTCCTTGAAATAGCCCAGGGTGAACATTGACTGTATGTTCTGGCTTCCACCATTCAGGGTCAGGTTATAGTCCTGGGTGGAACCGGTCTTCTTGGCAAGCTTGAACCAGTCGAAGTTGGAGTTTCTCAGGTCTTCGTTCCAGCGTGGGAAGTTCACTGACTCCACATTTTGGAACGACTTATAGTAGTCGTAGAATTCCGCACCGTCCATCATCTCCAGGTTGCCACGGTTCAAAGTGCTCAGACCGGCCTTGGCAGACAGGGAGATAGACATCTTTTCGTGCTTGGCTTGCTTGGTGGTGACGACAACGACGCCGTTGGCACCCTCTGAACCATAGATGGCTGTTGAGGCTGCATCCTTCAATACGGTCATCGTCTCGATGTCGTCAGGGTTGAGGTCGCCGGCACTGTTGCCTACAATGACTCCATCCACAACCCAGAGAGGAGCTGTGGCACCATTGATGGAAGTCTGTCCGCGGATAATAATGGCTCCCGTAGAGCCAGGACGACCAGAACCAGGAGCTACATACACACCCGAAACCTTGCCGTTGAGCATGTTTTCAACGGTGGCAGATGTGATGTCTTTCAGTTTTTCTCCCTTGATATTTGCCATGGCACCAGTGAGGCTCTCTTTCTTCTGAGTGCCGTATCCCACTACGACAACCTCTTCGAGCGACTCGGTGTCTTCCTCCAGTGAGATCTTCATGCCGTTGCTGGCTTTCACCTCAGTCTCCTTGAATCCGACATACGAAATCTGTAGGGTAGCGTTGGCGTGGGTATTAAGTTCAAACTCACCATTCAGGTCGGTTACGGCAGCCAGTTTGGTGCCTTTTACTTTCACACTTGCTCCAATGACAGGTTCTCCTGTTTTGGAATCGACGATGGTTCCCTTAATCTTTCCTGTTTGTTGTGTAACAGTCAGTAGCTCATTAGATGATGGGTAGTTAGCGTATGCAGCATTTGCAGCCAGGATAGAGGCGCATACGAGCATACCTACCTTTAGATTTTTTGCCATACTTTGTTCTGTTCGTTCTTGCAGGCTTTTCATTTCTTAATTCCGTTGTAAGCTGCTATTTATATTATTAAGGTATATAGTCAGCTTGTATTTATCAGTTTTCGTACCTATATTAGTGCCTGCTTAGATAAACTTCAAGGTTTAAAAGCTGATAATTGGTGCAAAGATAAATTAAATTTTTGATAAACTGACAAGTTTTTACGAATTTCTTTCGTATTGATGAGGATTTTATTAAAATTGTTATAAAATCCTCATTTTTTATGATTAAAATTTACGAATGAGAGTAGGGTTTACAATTATTTTATACTTATCCCAGCCAGTTGGTAAAGATAAGTATGCACTCATGCACTTTCTCAAAGAATCTTCCTATTCTTTGTTTCATGCTTTTATGGTAAATTCCGTTCATGACTTCATTATTTTAGTTGTATCAACTGTTCTCGTGTTAACCCAGTTATTTCCATGATGGTAGCATCATCCATGCCTTTTGACAGCATTTTCCTGGCAATTTCCAAAGCTTTCTCATTCTTGCCTTTTTCCATACCCTCTGCAAGTCCTTCTTGCTTACCTTCCTGCTTGGCGGTATCAATGGAATTCTTGATATCCCTATATGCCTTCTTACTAGCTTCATACTCCCTCAGTTCCTGAGGAGTAAACTTGGCAATCTCGGCTTCTTCGAAAAGACGGTCGAAAACCTTATCGCACAGCTCCTTCGGGCGCTGGGTAAGCTTGTAGAGGTTCTTCAAGGCATAGAGCCACTTCTCGTAGAGTGTCTCCAGTTCTTCCAAGGTCTTGTTGAACTTGGCAATCTCTACATAGATAAACTCCAGCTTATCGTAGAAAATCTTGTGGGTGGCGGTATCGCACAACTGTACATGATGGCGGATCTTCTCCTTGTCGAAGGCATCCTCGTTCATGTTGAAGTTGAGTAGCGCTACGGTATAGACATGGTTGAGTTTGAAATCCCAGTCACTCCCCTTTGGTGCCTGCTCACGGATAGGGAAAGTGGAGTAGAAGAGGGAGCGGTCCTTGAAATAAGCCTGGTAGGCATTCTGCATTTCAACGATGAACTTCTCGCCGTTTTCTCCTTCGCAATACACGTCGAAGATGGCCTTGCGGTCGGTATAAACATCACCGACGTGCTCCGGATTCAGATACGAAACGTCCTTCACAACCTGTCTGCCATTAAACAAGCTGTTGAGGAAGCAAATGAGCAAATCCTTGTTCATTGCCGTTCCAAAAATGCGCTTGAAGCCGAAATCGGTCAGCAAGCTGATGTATCGTTCTTCTACCTGTTTCATACGATATTCATTTAGTTTCACTGCAAAATTACGCTTTTTTCCTGAAACGACCAAATAAAAAGTGGGAAAACTGCCTGATAGACATTCATAAATCTCTCTATAACATACCTTAGAGGAATGTTTTAAGAAGCTATTCTGTTGCTAGGCTGGCGAGCGAACTGGAAGGATCTAAAGCTCCAAATACTACGTTGTCGGCGATGCTGATAATGTATTTGTTCCTGGCCAAAGCGCTTTGCTTGGAGTTGCGGGGTAGATGGGAGAGGGAGAGAATGAGGGCTTCATTGCCATCGATGGCAGATTGAATTTCGACATGCAGTTCTTTATACATTCTTCTAGCCAGCACGATGATGACGGGGATGTGGCGCTTCAGGAGAAGTTGCAGAACATCCTTTTCCAGTTTTGTCTGGAATCCGCTGATGATGCAGGAATCTTTAGGCACGCTTGTTGCCCAGTCGAAACTTTTAAGGATGTCTCGGCTTGTAGTCTTGCTGGAACAGAGAAACGCAGTCTTTGGACGTTTCAGCAAGTCTAGGTTTCCTATATGGGATAGTATCTCTGGCATATAAAGATTTTATATCTATAACGATGCAAAAATAGCAATAATTCGTTGAAAATCAAAGGAAACTACAACTTTTTTTGTAGATTCTCTATAAAATATTTGTTTTTTTGAAAACTTCTGTGTATTTTTGCACAAAAATAAATATTAAAATAAGATATAAGTAAACAAGAAAGGAGTAAATTATGAAGAAAAAGAAATTAAAAGTATTCGCTCTTCCTATTGAGGAGTTTGAAAAGAAATATCCTGTTAGCTATTCGATAGTAGTACCAGGAATTCCTGAGGGACATGTGGCAAAGGTAGTTTCTGTACGCCCTTGCTAGACTTTTATAATCTCTGTAGATATGCAAAAGATTAGTAAGAAGCATCCATGTAGAGTAAATACAATCCAAACAGATTGCGTTATTACTCCTTTTTTTGAAAGAAAGAAGGGGGTATTGGTATCAGGATGTGAGGTAGAATCTACTGTTTGGGATACTGGAGCTACCAATACGATTATTTCGTCAGCCGTAATTGATGCTTTGGGATTAAAACCTGTTCGACAAACACAAATCGAGGGTGTCGGAGGATGCATGGACTCATCTGTTTACAAAATAAACATTTATGTAGATGGATGTTTGGAATTCACAGGTATTGAAGCATTGTCTGGTGACATCGGGGATTATGATGTTATCATAGGGATGGACATTATAACTTTAGGTGATTTTGTTATTACAAATAAAGATGATCAAACTTGGTTTGCTTTTCGTTATCCTTCTAGTGAGCATATCGAGTTTTAAAATGATACAACGAAGACTCCCTGTTGCAGATACTACTTGACAAGCATCAGCAACAGGGATTCTTCGTTTTACTCCTCGTTCTTGTTCAGCTCATCGCCCATACGATACTTAATGTCGTAGTTGATGATGAAGTCGAGCTCTTCTTCTGTAAAGCCGTAATGCTTCGCCAGAAGCTTATCGATTTCGTCGATGATGGGCTTGGAAAGCTTTGGGTAATACTCATCATATATGACGCTGTTACCTGTACTTTTGTAAAAAGTATTTTTTCTGTACTTGTTTTTCTCATATGACTTAAATAACTTATTTCCTTCAGACACAAGATCGTTGTCTTTTTTAAGTTCGTCAATATTACACGGAAAATTATCTATGAATTTTTTCTGCAAATTTCGGCAATCAGTCGAAGCAATATACAGCCAATAGAATAGAGTAGAAGACATAATCGAACCAATAGAAACATTTGAATATTCCTCTTTGATACATATTCTTTTTTCTGCCTTTACTTTTTCTTTTATACCATTAATTATGGTTTCACTTTCCTTAATTTTGATCAAATTAAAGTAACCTCCACCTGCAGCTCGATAATATGCACTGTCAGGCGTATAACTATTAGCAAATGTTAGTCCTAATCGACCTTTACTTTTATTTATTTTGTCATATATTGATGCCTCTACATCATAAGATATTTTGGGGATGATGTACTCCTTGACTATATTATAAACATCTTGATAGACAATATTATTGAACAATGAAGCACGACATTCAGAATACCAACGATTATATTTGGTACTAAAGAATTTTTCATTAGAGTTAGTCCTTGGAGTTGTCTTTGCAATAAATATGGTTGCTCTTAGATGTTGTATCATTTCAAATAACTTTCCTGGACGATCATCGAAATTTGCAAAATATGTTATAGAAGATTTCTTATTGAAGAAATCGATAACTTTTTGCATACGTTTAGAACATGTTATAGCAACTGGTATAATAAATCCAAAATAGCCTTTTGTTTTTAAGGTAAATCCCCGTTCTATGCAGTTTCCATACAAATTGCCGCACTTACTAGTAATTAATTTATCGAGTGAATAAGGTAAGTTTTCGTTAACTTCCACATACGGCGGATTACCAATGATAACATCAAAGCCACCATTGCTATGCATGATATGATAATACTCCGCCAGCCAATGGAAAGGCTGGTGGCTGGAGAGCCATTCTTCATACGAGATGCTGGCATCTGATACCATTGAAGAAAAAAGCTTATGATTCAGCAAGTCATTAAGTTCTGAAAGCTTTGCCTTGAGCAGCATCTTGGACTCCTTAAACTCGCTTGCCTCCTCCTGCGAAGTAAGCTGAAGGTCCTTGAACTGCTCGTAGGCACGAGCCACAACCTCCATCTCCAATTCTACCTTGTCCTTGAACTCCTGCTTGGCAAATATGTCGCCATAATTTAAATCATTATCCAATTCCTTTTCCGTAGCATATCCCACCAAAGTGTTGCCGCAACGAATGTTGAAGTCGATATCCGGCAACGGATCCAGACCAAGATTATCGAGTCTTGGATTTACTTCCACTACCGCTACCATCTTCAGGAACAGACGCAGCTTGGCAATCTCTACAGCCTCTTCCATGATATCAACGCCATAGAGGTTGCGGAGAATGATACTCTTATAGATAAAGTACTGAATGTTACTGCGATACTTCTTGCTAATCTCTTCAAGTTCAGTAACGAATAACTTCTCGTTCTTCTGGTGGAACTCCTCCATGCGGGTAATGCATATTTCATACAATGGTTCCAGGATGTTCATGGCAGCAAAAAGAAAGGCGCCACTGCCGCAGGTTGGGTCTAGGATAGAGACGTGCTGCATTGCATGATAGAAATGCTCTACCAAGAGATGGTCTTCCGTATGTAACAATAAATCGTATGTAAACTGACGGATATCGAGATTGTAGGTGATGAAATCGTTGATTTCGTGAATCTCGCCAGCAGTAATCTTCTGCAGCAGATCATCGCAGCGCTGGAATCGCTCGATGGTTTCTCGCCATATCTCCGTAGGCAGATTGAATGGCTCCGGAGTGCGCTCGTTCCAATGAATTCTGCGCTCCAGAAGTTGAGGTTGGGTGGTATCCACACCTTCTGCTATCTCGCCCGGGATGAGCGAGAGCCAATCTGCAGTATATCCGTGCTTCATGGCATCATAGATGTATTTGTCGCCGCTCTGCTGCAAAGTTTGCCAGATGTATCCCTTTTCCTTGAAATCCTTCTCAGAGGTGGTCTTCTTAACGCTGTCGAAAAGGAAGGGCAGGATGCAGTTCTTGCCTATGTATTCCGTAATGTCTTCCTTGGTGTAGTAGGCTCCCATCTGGGCACGGTCGTTGATGTATTGCTCAAAAATGTAGCCCAGCACGTCGGGGTTGATGTCTTTACCCGATGCCGTGATGCGGGTATCCAGATGCCAGCGCCATTTATCGAAGAAATCGAAGAGGTGAAGGAATGCCTCGTCGTCGATGTCAATATCCTTGAACATCTTTTCGATGTCGTGAAAATCGAACATGCCTCCGTTCAGATAGGGTATGCGGCCATATTTGCTGAGGAAAGCCTCGTTACGCTGGTGTCCATTCAGTCCTTCATGGAAGAGGTGTATCAGGAAACCCTTGTAGAATGACTGGAAGAATTCGTTCTCGCCACGCTCTCGCTGCACCATGCTGAGCTTGTCGCGCAGATAGTTCTCGTTCATATCCAGGAAACCTTTCTTCTGGATAAAATAACAGAACATCAGGCGGTTGAGCATCACGGATGCATACCATTGCTTCTCCTTGTTCTTCTTGTCGTCGGCTATCTCGTCGTTGATGCCTGTGATATATTTCACAAACTGGGTATGCTCTTTCTTGAATCCTGCGTAGAAATCCTTGGTTATCTTCTCTGAATTCACCATGAAGGCTCCCTGGATGCGCTGCTTCACATCCATGATGGTGGTGTCTTCGTTAAGATCGAAGCTCAGGTCGGGAATCTTGGTGTAGAGAAACTCTGCCTGGGCAACGCTGGCATACTCGATGGTTACGATGTCGCGCTTTTCCACTTTGTTTACCGGGGCAACCCACTGGTGGTGGAAGCCCTGCTGCTCTATGTAGATGCAGATGTAGTCGTGGGCTTGCTGGCGCAGTTTGATGTCTATCTTCTTGCAGGTTGAAGCTGTCGGTATCTTCTCTACCAGGCAGGTAAGTATCTGGAAACCATTGCGCTCGGCAATGGCCTCCATCTCGTAGTCTGTATCGTCTATGTGGGACACGAGGATGTCTGTCATGCCTTTGGGGTTGTTCCATCCCATTTCTGTGACGAACAGTTCCTGGAAACTGGCTTCCTGTATATATTGATTGAATTCTTTTCTTGTCATGTCTTGAATTATTATGAATGTGATTCACTCCATCTCAAACCCATCGAACAGATGATTTTCGGCTCTTTGTTGGAGTTGGTATCTTCGTCGATGATGCAGAGTTGGTTATTTTTGCGCATGTCGAGCACATACTCCACCAGGTCGTCGTTGCTCACGTTGTTCTGTCGCATCATTCTTCCCAGATTAAACTTGGCGGTTTCCTGGAGTGGATAGTTGTAGATGTCGTTGATGGCATATTTCAGCTCTTCCTTGTTCTCGTCGGAGAAGAAGAGATCTACAGGCTTTTCGTAATATCGCTCCAATCGCTGGATGATCTTGTAGCGGGTACTGAATCTGCTGCCCAGAATGCCGCCCACATGCGTGTTCTCGTCGCCGATGTTGTCTATGGCTTTCTTCACCAGGTCGTAATGCTGGTCGGCTGGTTCCACATTCGGCTCGTCAGCATCGCATTCCATGGCCTGGAGAATGCGCTTCTGCGACTGGCTCACGATTTCGCCTTTGCTGTTGTACCAGGAGAGCACATCGAATCCACTGCGTGTCTGGGCGTAGGTGATAACGCCATCGTTCAGCCTGTCGGTGGTTGCCTTGGTGGCATTGATCATGTTGCTCAGTTGTGGGATGATGCGTTTCAGTTCGGGTTTGGCATCGGTGGCATTCTTCCATATCTGGTATGCCTGTGAAGCCAGGTCCACATCGTTGTCATCCACATCGTCGAGCGAGCCGCTCTTTTCGTTATACATATCTCGCAGGTTTTGCTCGTTGCCCTCGAAGAACACCTCGTCGCTTCCCACTACGTTGGCTGCCTCGTTGATGCGGTCGTTCAGGCGCTTGCGCAGCTTGATTACCTGTTCTACACCGTCGGCAGGGAAGAAGGAATAGCAGACGATGTGGTCGCTCTGCTGTCCGATACGGTCCACACGTCCGGCTCTCTGAATGAGTCGGATAATCGCCCATGGCAGGTCGTAGTTGATGATGATATACGCATCCTGCAGGTTCTGACCTTCGCTCAATACATCGGTAGCGATGAGGATTCGGCTCTGCTGGTCGGTAGGATAGCTCTTCTCGTTGCTCACTGGCGAGAAATGTTCCACGATGCTGGTGGTGTTCTTGCTGTCGCCTGTAGCGATGTCTATCCGTTCTACCTTCTTCTTGCGGAGTTGGCGGCAGAGATACTTGGCGGTATCGGAGTACTGGGTAAAGAGCACTATCTTGTCTTTCGGATAGGTTTCTGTTACGAGCTTGTACAGTTCGTTGAGTTTCTGGTCTTCCTTCGTTTTCCATTGTCCGCAGAGCTGAATCATCTTGATGATGCATTGGCAATCTTTCTTGAGATTCTGCTTGAGTGTTCGCTTGAAGTACTTGCTGTTGAGCCAGTTTACATTATTCTTCTGCATCAGCAGTTCATAGTGTTTCTTGGCTTTCTGCTCGTAGTATTCCATTTCGGTTGGGATGATGAGGTCATCGCTGTCCTGGTTATCATCATCCGTATCAAACATTCCGTTAGCATCTTCATCTTCCACGAAATCATCGGGTAGGGAGTTCTCGTCCCCGATAGGCAAATTGAGCTTATTGTCGATGGCATAGAGGAAGATGGCGTTGCGCAGAATATGGCGCTTCAGGGTGAGCAGAAAGGCAAATCCGCTGCTGTCCATTCGTTTGAAGAAGGTGCTCTTGCAGAATCCCATGATGCGCTGACCTGCTTTCGAGAGGTTCTCGATGAGCTGTTTCTCGGCTCGTGATGCTTCTTCTGCCTTGGCTTCATTCAGATATTTGGTAAGCCCATAGCGTGGCAGCAGCAGTTCTTCCATCATCGCTACCATTTCTTCTGAATAGAGGCGGCTATACTGGTCGCCATGTTGTGTCTTGAACTTCAGGGCTTTCGGTATGCGGTCGGGGAAGTACGACTTGCTTCCATCCGGGAACTGCAGGTATTTTCTGCCATTGCTCTCGTCGGTTAAGGCAAAGTTATCCTTAATGAAGGTGCGGGTGCGGCGAACCAGGAAGAGCTTCATCAGTTCGCTCCAATCATCTGTCTTGTCGCTTTGTTCAAACGATTTGATGCTGCGGATGTGGATGTCGCTATGCCTGCGCTGAAACTCTCGTTCGCCTCCCAGACTTTGGATGTAAGCTTCTGGGCGTATGCCAAGGTCCTGGTCGTCGCTTAGGAAAAGTTTCAGCTGGTTGGCCAGGTCGGAGAAGTCTTTGTTGTATGGAGTAGCGGTAAGCAGCAGGGTTTTGCAATCCAGTTTATGAATCAATTCCTGGATGTTGTGATATCGCTTTCCGCTGCTGTTGCGCAAGTTATGGCTTTCATCTACGATAATCAGTCGGTAGTTCCAGGTGTTCTCCACATCAATGGGTTTCTGCATCGAGACGATGTCTGCTTTGAGATCGTATTTCTGCTTGTATTTTGCCCACATGTCCTGCAGGTTGGCTGGACAGATGATGAGGGTGCTGCTGGCGTAGGTCATCTCGTAGATTTTGGCGATGGCGCAGGCGGTGATGGTCTTTCCCAAACCCACCACATCGCCTATCATGGCTCCGTTTCGCTTGTCGTTGTTAAGATGCTTGGCTGCAATCTTCACCGCATTCTGCTGGAAATCGAAAAGGGTGTTGCGGAATTCGGGAGGAAGCGTAAACTCCTTGATGCCCGAACGTGCCTCCTGACTGAGATGATACACCGTCTTGAGATAAATAAAATAAGGTGGGATATCTTCTTCGCCTGCCCAACTGTTGTCGATGGCATCAATCAGTTCTTTGGTGATGTCGATGCAGAACTTGTCGTTCCATCTTGCATCAAACCATTCTGACAGTTTTTCAGCGCTGTCGCTATCAGCAAATTCTGCATTCAGCTCTCCCTGTCGGGTTAATCCAGAATAAGTGAGGTTGCTGCTTCCCATGATGGCCTGGATGGGGTTGAAGTTATCGTCTGGTCGATGTGCTAGATATAGCTTGGCATGGAGTGGTTCTCGAAGATAGAGTTTGACGCATACTTTCTCTTCTTTCATCTGTGCGGAGAGGCGGCGGAGCGTCCATTCATCGTTTTTCGATGGGAGTCCCAGCAGGAGCTGCTTCTTGAAGTCCCGGGCTATGGCTATTCTGCATTTCTGCACATACTCGGCATCGGGCAGTTGTTTCTTGCCGGAATAGAGACTTCGAACGAGGTCTTCGTCTGGTCGGTGCATACCGATGAGGAGTCGGCAGGTGCGGAATATGCGGTCGTTCTGTTCATATACGAAATCACCGGATAGCTGGTCAACCTCATTGACAATAAGGTTCCAGCCACGCAGGTTGAAGTAACCCACGCAGAAATCAACGCGTTTTACGCCCACGTTGGAAATAATGCCCTGGAGCCCATCGGTGAACTTGGTTTCCAGGTTGTCATAGATACGAGCCATGTGATTGCTGTTTATAGGGTACAACAATCTCTAGCAGTTTCAATCTTTAGATTTGTTTGCATAATTGGTAGGAGCTTTAAATCTTGTTACTGAAATCTGTAAAATTCTCAAAATGTCTTTTCGGGGGAATAAAAAGAGCGTACCCGTCATCTCGTTGTATTCCTAAACAAGGCTGCTCCTACCACAGATGGCCCAACTACGAAATACAAGAGATGAGGGTACGCCATATCATGGCGCACCGTCTCATACTGTACGTTCGTAGTTTGAATTTTGCTTTGGTAGGAGCTATTCTGTTTAGAACTTCCAGTCGAATCGATACGAATCTAATCGTTAACCCACGAAAATAGAGCAGGTTTGGCATTTGCCTCGCCATACTTGGGGACAAAGGTACTACAAAATCCTGGATTGACAAAAAAATAATCTCATTTTTCTTTGCGATTTCCAAATAAAAGCGTAACTTTGCAAGCGTATATACGTTTTTAAAAGGGAAATATATGGGTGCAGTATATGTAATACAAGGTATATTGATTTATATTTATGCTTTTGACCATTAATAAGAAGATTATGATACTAACAGTTAAAGATGTAGATTATTTAGGAGATTATACTCTTCTTTGTACATTTAATGACGGGGTGACGAAGAAGGTTGATTTGCAGCCTCTTTTGAAATATCCGGCATTTGCTGAATTGAAGGACAAGAAAAAGTTTGTTCAATTTGGACTCGACCAAACTATCTTCTGGTATAATGGAGCTGATATTGCTCCGGAATATCTCTATGATAATGGGGTTATTGCTTAAAGGATTTCTTTCGCAGGTGAGGACTTTTAATATTCAAGAAATTTGCCTGTGTTATCGAATCTGAAACAAGCCTCTTTTGAGGTTGGTTTAAGCCTTACGTAACGTTTATTTCAGGCTTAAACCAACTCCAAAAGAGGCTTGTTTCAATTGGTAGGGAGATGCTTTTGAGAGGCAAAAGAGCCCTACTTCCGATGAAGGAGCTTCTCGATGATGTGGCAGTTGAGCTGCTTGCCGATGAACTGCATGTAGTAGTGCGTGATGCTGTCGGGCTGGATGTCGCGGCGGCGCTCCATGTTGCGAAGCTTGCTCAGCTGTGTGGAGGGATGGTTCGGGGGCTTCGTTCCGATATGGGTGAAGAAGTCATGGTACAGGCGGGTGAGCGGGATGTCGCGCTGCCATTCGTCTACCGGACGGTCCTGATTGGCATTATACACCAGTTCTATCAGCCAGCGCTGAGGACAGCGCCAGGTATATTGCGCAGGACTCTGACTCATCAGCCAGTGATAATCTTCCACCAGCTGCTGGTGGGCCTGCAGTTTCAGATTGCGATATTCTTCGTTCGTCATAATTCCAAGAGATTTTACGGAACTTTCGCATATCAGGAAGTTAAGGAGTAAAGGAAGTTAAGGAGTTAAGACGTATGTCTTGCAGTTTAAAAACTACGCCCAAAAGACTGTTGTCTTAACTCCTCAGCGACCGTAGGGAGCGATAACTCCTTTAACTCCTGAACTTGCGAAACTAGAATGTTTTAAAAGATTCCTATACCGCCCACGGCTCCACATCCTTCGGCAGTATCTTGCGCTGAAGGCGCTCGGCGATGCAGTCTTCCTCCGAATCGCGCTCGTCATACCTGCCGCACGGCTGGCGAACATACAATACCTTGCCCGGCTGGCAGAACTCCTGATCTCTCACCTTCAGCATTTCTACGATGGTATACGACTTGCCCTCTTCCGGCTTGTTCATGCGCCTTACCGTGAACAGAAAATCGGCAAGGTTGGCCCACTGCGCACTGCCCGCAATGGAATAGATGTCGAGCGGAGGAAACGACTCATGACCGTCCTTGTACTGGATTCTCGGATGAGCCACCACTATCGTCCATACCCGTCGGGCACGGCTCCATGCCTGCAGCTTCGTCAGCATCAGCCTCACCTTCTCCGTCTCCGTGGCTCGGCTGCCGCCCTCCGTCATGTCGATGAATACGTAGGGGTCTATCACCAGGAAGTCGAGGCCGTGCTTGCGCATGTCGCGCTCAGCCATCGCTATGATGTAGTCGCTGTCGGGCAGGCGCGTCTTCGTGTCGAAATCCACCATGTGCTGCGTCAGGTAGCTGATAACCTTGCTGTTCACCTCCCTGGCATCTCTCTCCTCCATCGTCTGGTCCATGCTGGCGGTGTCTTCCACTCCCAGTGCCACCCTCGCTATCTCCCTGACGTGCTTCGCCTTGACAGGTTTTTCGAAGGAGAAAAACGCCACGCGCTTCTGGCGCTGGAACATCAGATGAGCCATCATGCAGTTCAGGAAATCAGTCTTTCCGGAGTTCGGGATGCCCGTCAGGATGATGAGTCCGCCGTCGGAGGTAGGGTGGAAGATGCGGTCGGTCAGCATGCCCATGCCCACGTCATATCCCTTGTCGTAGTTGCCCATCATCACCTCCAGGATATCAGGTTCGTGCTGGTGCAGGTCGTAGATGTCCTGCGCCGCCACGTCTTCCGCCTCCTGTATGATTCGCCTCACCTCGTTGGCTCCGAAGTCGGCATAAACGTCGCTGATGTCCTTGCGGTTGCCGGAGAGATGCACCACCTTGGCGCGTGCGGTATAGGCGTTGAGCAGCGCCTTCACCATGCCTCTGCCGGGTCGGTCGGTATCTCCGCAGATGATGATTTCCTCCACCTGGGCTATCCATTCCTCGAAGGCCTCGTGGCTCTCGTCGATGTTGGTCTGGGCGCCGTTGGCGATGCTCAGCACGTAGGGGAATCCGCAGCTCATCAGCGTCAGCCGGTCCTTCTCGCCCTCGGTGATGATGAGCTGGCTGACGGGTTCGGCATCGGGACGGATGGGGTTGATGCTGTCGATGCCGTAGGGGGCGCAGGGCTTGGTGGGCGACTCCTGTGCGAAGTCCTTGGACCATTCTCCGGTGATGGGGTTGAGGACGACGGAGCGGAATTTCACGTTGATGATCTTGCCGTCCAGATAGTTGCAGTAGGCGATGGCTGGGACGAGGGTGATGCCGTGAGGGTCTTCGCTCTTCTCGTCGTCGGCTTTCTTGTGCATGTAGGCGCACATCACTCCCGCTTTCTTCACCGTTTCGGGGTCCAGTTTCATCGCCAGGATGTAGCTCTTCACCTGGTTCTGCAGGGCTTCAATTTCCTTGGGCTGGAGCAGGGGGCGTGCCTTGGGACAGGTGATGGCGAGCTGGGGCGAGTGGAAATGCTCCAGGAACTGCTGGCGTTCCTCGTCGCTTTCCAGGGGGTAGATGGGGTAGAGCCAGGAGCGCACCTCCTCGTTGATTTCCTTGTAGTCGCTGGATACCATGGGCACGTAGTTCTTGTCCTTCTGCTGGTTGGCTTTCTGCTTGCTGGCTCTGGCGTAGTAGGCTCCGTCGATGCGTGAGGATTCCTGGTGGTTGAGGGCTTTCATCTCCTCGAGCATGCCGCTGCAGTTGCATCTCCAGCAGTGGAAGTATCCGTTGCTTCTCTTCACGAAGCATCTGCGGCTGCTGCATTTGGGGCAGGTAACCTGGACGTCGAGTCCGCCCTTGGTGATGAGCTGGATGGCGTCGGTGGTGATGGCCTGCAGGTTTTTCAGGGTTACGGGTTGCTCTTCGGGATTGCCGGAGTTCTCGTTTGTGGCGTCGATGTCATCGGAAGCTTTTTGGGCGATTCCGTTGTGCTGCTGTTCGTACTCGAGATAGAGCTTTCTTTTTTCATCAGGAATCTTTTCCTTGATTTCGGGGAAGTCGGTAGCGTAATATCGTGGCTTCTCATTCTGACAGTCTTCTTGTTTCATAGGTTGATATTGAATTTGCGTTTAATGATTGTTGTTTTTAGGCACGGATTACACGGATTACACGGATTTTTTTCTGTGATTATAGTCGCTTTACTTACATTAGCGTCATAAATCCGTGCAATCCGTGCCTTATCTATGTCCTAGGCTACTGGTTCCACTTCTTGGCAAATTTGTTCCATGCTGCGGAATCCGAAGGTCTTGGCGGTGCCTCATTCGGTATTCGGATCTGCTTGATGGTTCCGTCTTTGTTTCTGACGTCGTAGAATCTCTGTTCCGTTTCCTTGTCCTGGTATTCGTAGGCGGAGACAGGTCGGTTCTGTCGAATCATCTCGGCAGCGTGCTGCATCATGTAGAGCCGGGTATCGCTGACGGCAGCAGAAATCTTCTTCTGCATGAAATCTTTTTGGATGAGATTCTTGATCCAGCAGCTCTGCCCCAGCAGCGTAGGAATCTTCATCATTCTTTCGCTGTGCTCCAGGAGGTAAGGGTAGAGGTAGGCGTTGAAGAACTGACGGGTAGCCATGGTTGCGGGGCATGCCGCCTTCTTGTCGATGTATAGCTCCGGCATCAGTTTCAGCGTAGTTTCGTTGATGGTTTCCACGATGTTGGTGTAGGCATCCTGATCGGTAGCGATGTAGTTGATGAGCGTCAGGGCAGCGGCATTGATTCGCTTCTTCTGTTCGGGAGAAAATTGATTGCCCGGATTTCCATTTTGAGCAAAACGGTTTCGGCTAACATTATTGCTATTATTCTTTTTAATATTTTTCTTAATATATATATTATTATAATTATAATAGCCGACGCCGTTTTGCATGTTTTCGTTCGAATTTTCGTCCGAAATCTGCTCGTTTTCCACCTCATTTTCCTTCGCCACATGCCAGATAGGAGAGTAGAAAGCCATAAGATTCTGCTCGGTATGATAGCACCTTTTGTTCTTCCAGATGAAGCCGAATCCCGTACTTTTCAGTATAGCCTCGATAAAGCTGTGACGGCTATGGAAGTTCATTCCCTTAGCTATCTGACCGAACATGTTTCGGTCGTATACTTTGTCGAGATTCATCCACGCTGGTTCCCCGAAGTAGAGCAGCAGGATCTTGCGGATATTGGAATCCGTAAGTCCATTCGTATGCCATGTTGCCATCAGTCTGCGTATCAGTTTGATGTCAACTGTAGTAGTGATCGGCTTGATTGTGAAGTCGTTCCCGGCACTGTATCCCGTGCCTCCGGAATTGTCATTTGTTTGTGTTGTCATCATAATTCAATTTATTTATAAATTTGTATAAGATTGATAAAAATCATTACAGACTTTCATCGCTTCGTCTATATCCTTCAGTTCTTCCACCAGATACTGTCCGAAGCTCCCGAATGCTGCGATAAACTCGGCTCTCAGCTGTTTCTGCTGGTCGGTATCATCTATTCTGCATACAGCATAAGGACAGGTTTTCTTCTTGGTCATATGCAGTAATGCTTCATGCTTGTTCAAGTCTGGTATGAGCGTGATAATGGTGATAGCCAATCGTTTAGCCATGTTTTGATGAATCACTTTATCAGTATTGCATTTCAGGATTCTTCCTATCTGCCCATTTCCCATTCCAGCCCTCTTTGTGATAGTCCCTCTACAGATATTGTTCAGTTTCAGAATCCTCAGTATAAACTGTATGATTCTGTCTGTCTGTGCTCTTTCTGCCTTCCATTCTATCATATAAGCTGGTGATTTTTCTGCTTTTTTAGCATCAAAATTATTGAAAATATTTTCTGCCATATTCTTTTGTTAGTTGTTGTATTTTTTGTCTTTTTATCTACTGCAAAGTAACAAAAAATAGCTGAACCGGCAACGATTCTTTCCACTTCCTCCCCTAGGGGCGTAAGTGGAAAAACTAATTTTGAAGGATGGCTGGTTATCCCGAAAAGGCGATATTTGGGTTGGATACAACCTCTTCTCTGTGTCTTGCCACGTTCGACATAAATACGTCGATAGAACCCGTATTGATGATTGAATATTTTAAGTCCCACAGATTTCACAGATTTACACAGATTTTTTTCTCGAACATCAGAATGAAATCTGTGTAAATCTGTGAAATCTGTGGGACTTTTGAATAATATCTCTGTGGGGTATAGGTAAAGATGAGTCGCGATTATTATGCAATGGCAGGAACCATCGGACCGTATAGGACGACAGGCAAACTGTTAAGAAACCTCCATATATTCAGTGAAAGTTCAAAATCTATTTGATTTTTCAACATGTTCTGAAACTTTTCCCCGATTTCCTTGCGTGTTTCAAAATAAAAACTTATCTTTGCGGTGACGTTTTAAAAAGAAAATAAAGAATAATACTCATTAATAAATTATATGATTATGATGGATTTTACTTTATCAAATTGTAAGGACTTGGATGTTCGCAAGGTTACTTGCGGCATCACGAAGCGTTTTGCCATCCTGCTGGTCATGATGGTTATGATTACGAGCAAAGCATTGGCTGGTGATAACATTGAAGTGATTGATGGTTTTAGGTATTTACTTGATTCGGATACAAAAACAGCAACACTTCTGCCTAATACTGAAAAGTATACAGATGATAATATTGTGGTTCCAGGAGGCGTGAAAGCGAAAGATGGAAATATTTATAAGGTTACGGCATTTGGTGATGGGTGTTTTGAATACTACGGATTTATAACTTCCATCACGATTCCTTCATCTGTTACTTCATTGGGAAAAGAGTGCTTCCTCAGATGTAACGGTTTGACTTCCATCATAATTCCTTCATCCGTTACTTCGTTGGGGGAGAGGTGTTTCTCAGGTTGTAGCGGTTTAATTTCCATCACTCTTCCTTCATCTGTTACTTCGTTGGGGGATTATTGCTTCGAAGGTTGTAGCGGCTTAACTTCCATCACTCTTCCTTCATCTGTTACTTCGTTGGGGGAGTATTGCTTCTTTGGTTGTAGCGGCTTAACCTCCATCACAATTCCTTCATATGTAACTTCATTAGGGAAAAGGTGCTTCTATGGTTGTAGCGGCTTAACCTCCATCACGATACCTTCATCTGTAAATTATTTGGGGAGCTTATGCTTCTATAAATGTAGTAACCTTGAAAGTATATACTTTAAAGGTAAAAAACCTTATCATATAAGCGCAGCTGAAATCCCAACAAAATGCATAATATATGTTCCTGCAGATTATCTTCAGGACTATAAAGACGCTTTAGGATTTGGTTATGACTATATTTATACTTGGAATCCAAACGAATCAGGCGATGACGACAAGCCTGGTACGCCATGTGCTACTCCATCCGTCTTTTATGGCGCAGGCAAGTTGAAGTTCTCTTGCGAAACTGCTGGAGCAAAGTATCATTATACTATCAGCGATAAGGATATGGCTATAGATGCACTAAGCGAAGATGGTAATGTATCCCTTTCAGCAGCTTATGACATATCAGTATATGCAACAGCTGATGGCTATTCTTCATCTGAAATGGCGATGGCAACACTATATTGGGTTAATGCCAACCTGGAGAATGCAACCAATATCAACCAGGCTAGAACCCGTGGCGTTGTGGCTTCTGCCCATGACGGCATCGTCAGCATTTCGGGTCTTGATAATGGCGAGGTGGTTAAGTTCTATGCAGCTGATGGCAAGCTCATCGGCTCCTCTTCTGCCGTAGACGGTACCGCATCCTGTGCTGTATCAGAAACCATGGTCATCGCAAAATTCGGTGATAATGCCATCAAGGTTGCCGTAAAATAAGCCTTTAAGGTCACAAATTGTGACCCTAAAAATAAAGATAGAAATATGGCAGATAAAATAGAACATCAAGATAAAGGAGAACCGGTCACAAATTGTGACCGGTTGGTTGCCGTGGATAATATAGAGACTCTAATAAAAGTGATTAGAGGACAGCAAGTTATGCTTGATAAAGACTTGGCAACACTGTATGGTGTAGAGACAAGAACTTTGAACCAAGCAGTCAAACGTAATATTCAGAGGTTCCCTGCTGATTTTAGGTTTCAGTTAACAATGGAAGAATGTTCAAAATCACAGATTGTGACTTTGAACGCAGGACGAGGACAAAATATCAAGAAGTTACCTTATGCCTTTACAGAGCAAGGTGTGGCTATGCTTAGTAGTGTTCTTCGTTCACAAACTGCAATAGATGTGAATATTCAAATTATGCGAGCCTTTGTTTCCATGCGTCATTTTATGGTGAACAATGCTTCTGTGTTCAGCCGCTTGGAAACAATTGAGTACCATCAACTGGAAATGCAGCAACATCAGCAGGAAACAGACAAACGCATTGACGAGGTATTCCGCAGATTGGACGAGGGTAATGCAAAGCCGAAGCAGGGTGTGTTCTACAATGGGCAAGTTTATGATGCCTATACTTTCGTGTCTGACTTGATTAAGAGTGCGAAGAAACGTATTATCCTTATCGACAACTATGTTGACGAGACAGTATTGACATTGCTCGATAAAAGAGAAAATGGTGTGTCTGCGGTCATCTATACTCAGCAGATAAGTCGTCAGTTCCAGCTTGACATAGAGCGTCATAACGCTCAATATGCGCCGATTGATGTTGAAACATTCCGTTTATCACATGACCGTTTCCTTTGTATAGACGATGATGTGTATCATATAGGAGCATCTATCAAGGACTTGGGCAAAAAGTGGTTCGGATTCTCAAAGATGGAGATACTTACACCAGGTGAATTGGTGGAAAGAATCAACAGAGAGTAAGACAATAGCTAAAGAATTACAGACTGCCGTAATTTGAAATACGACAGTTTTCATATAATGATAGGAAATAAAATTAAAAGATTTCTGAGCCCCTGGTGCGTGACGCATCGGGGGTTTTTTCCCGTTAGGCGTTTTGACGGATTGTTCTTTAAGTCACGCAGATTTGGCTTTCCCTTCGGCCGCCGATTTTCAATTCGCAGATGACGCAGAATCATTCTTGCTTGCGGGGGCAATTATGCATGGGAAATCATCGGAACTTTCTGGATGACAGCGAAGATAAATCTGCGCCATCTGCGAAATCTGCGTGGGTTTAAAAAATAGCAAGAATGTTCCGATGAATAAACCAATCCTCCGATGAATAAACAAAAAAAATCCCGGCACTTCTCACGAAGAGCCGGGAAAAAGCAATCTATTAAACAAAATTATTAACAATAGGGAATGTAAAACAACAAACCCTTATTGGTGTATTTTGTACATCAAACTTATGCCTTGCCTTCCATCTGAGCCTTGAGCTTAGCAAGAGCATCGATGTCACCGAGGGATGTGCTAGCTGCTACGTTGTTGATTGTAGGAGCATCGCTCTTGCGGCCACCGTTGTTGTGCTTGCGTGCTGGCTTAGATATAGGCTCGTCCTTACCCTCCTCGAATGTACGAGAGTGAGAGAGGATGATGCGCTTGGTCTCCTTAACGAACTCAATTACCTTGAAGTCGAGCTCCTCGCCCTTCTTAGCCATTGAGCCGTCAGCCTTTGTGAGGTGCTTTGGAGTAGCGAAGCCTTCGCCACCCTCGTTGAGAGCAACTACAGCACCCTTATCCATCATTTCGATGATCTTACCAGTGTGAACAGAACCTGGAGTGTAGATTTTCTCATACTCATCCCATGGGTTCTTCTCCAACTGCTTGTGACCAAGGCTCAAGCGACGGTTCTCCTTATCGATTTCGAGAACTACTACATCGAGAGTTGCACCAACTGTTGTGAACTCTGATGGGTGCTTGATCTTCTTTGTCCAAGAGAGGTCAGAGATGTGGATCAAACCATCAACACCTTCCTCGAGCTCTACGAAGATACCGAAGTTAGTGAAGTTGCGAACCTTAGCAACGTGCTTGCTGCCTACAGGGAACTTAGTATCGATAGTCTCCCATGGGTCTTCCTTGAGCTGCTTGATACCAAGGCTCATCTTGCGCTCAGCACGGTCGAGAGTCAGGATAACAGCCTCAACTTCGTCGCCAACCTTCATGAAGTCGTTAGCAGAACGGAGGTGCTGGCTCCAAGACATCTCAGAAACGTGGATCAAGCCCTCTACACCTGGAGCAATCTCAACGAATGCACCGTAGTCAGCCATAACCACTACCTTACCCTTCACGTGATCACCTACCTTGAGGTTTGGATCAAGTGCATCCCATGGATGTGGAGTGAGCTGCTTCAAACCGAGAGCGATACGCTTCTTCTCCTCATCGAAGTCGAGGATAACAACATTGATCTTCTGGTCGAGAGAAACAACCTCGTGTGGATCGCTTACGCGGCCCCAAGAGAGGTCTGTGATGTGGATCAAACCGTCTACGCCACCAAGGTCAACGAATACACCGTAAGTAGTGATGTTCTTAACGGTACCTTCGAGAATCTGACCCTTTTCGAGCTTGCCGATGATCTCTTTACGCTGCTGCTCCAACTCCTGCTCGATGAGCGCCTTGTGAGAAACAACAACGTTGCGGAACTCCTGGTTGATCTTTACAACCTTGAACTCCATTGTCTTGCCTACGAATACGTCGTAGTCGCGTATAGGGTGAACGTCGATCTGGCTTCCTGGCAAGAAAGCTTCGATACCGAAAACGTCAACGATCATACCGCCCTTAGTGCGGCACTTGATGTAACCCTGGATAACTTCCTCGTTCTCGAGAGCTGCATTAACACGCTCCCAAGACTTGCTGAGGCGAGCCTTCTTGTGAGAGAGTACCAACTGACCCTTTGTGTCCTCCTGGTTCTCTACGTAAACCTCAACCTTGTCGCCTACCTTGAGGTCTGGGTTGTAACGGAACTCAGAAGCTGGGATGATACCGTCGCTCTTGTAGCCGATGTTTACGATAACCTCTTTCTTATCAACAGAGATTACTGTACCCTCTACTACCTGGTGCTCAGTTACCTTGTTCAATGTTTCGTCATAGGCCTTCTCGAGGTCCTCTTTGCTGACGCCTGCGTTTGTACCCTGCTCAAACTCTTCCCAATTGAAGTCGTCGAGTGGCTGTACGTTCTTGAAATTTGACATAAAAATTAATTAAAAATTTAAATTTAATAAAGTTTGACTTTATGTGAATTATATAAAACGGCTGCAAAATTACTCATTTTCTTTGATTTACAAGCGTTTATCTCCACTTTTCTTTCTTCTGTTAATAATATTTAACTAAAAAGGCTCTCTTTCCCTCTCTGCCGGATGCCTTTCGCCAGCTTTCTCCCTTATGGAGCCGTTAACTATAAATAATGTATACATCTATTAATGATTACTTTCATTTTGTGCGCACACAGTCTGCTTTTTGTTTCGTTTATATGAAATTTGCGTTAAATACATTAAAAAAAAGATTCGAAATGCTTGTTGTATCAAATAATTTGTTACCTTTGCCATTGAATTAGTAATTATGAAAATAATGATTTAACAGTAGAGAATATGACGCTGGTCATCCTTACCATATTGATACTGGCTTACGTGCTCATCGCAACTGAGAACGTGACCAAGGTGAACCGTGCTGCCGTGGCTATCTTTGCCGGAACGGTGGGATGGGTCCTCTATGTGTGCTTTGGTATGGACTTCGTTACCAGCGAACATCTGGCTGACTATTCCAGGTTCCTCCATCTTGGAGACGCCGATTCCACCAGCACTACTGTCAAGTACTACATCTCCCGCAACATCTTCCTCCCATGGGTGGGCAGGGCAGCTGAAATCGTGCTGTTCCTGCTGGCTACGATGACCATCGTGGAGATTCTCAACAACAATGGCTGCTTCGACTTCGTAAGACAGCTGTTGCGCACTCGCAGCAGCAAGAAGATGCTATGGACGCTCGCCATCGTTACTTTCCTGATTTCAATCAACCTCGATAACCTGACCACTACCGTGATGATGCTTACTATGATGCACGCCATCATACCTAGCCGCCGTCAGAGAATGATCTATGGCAGTGCCATTCTTTTGGCTGCCAACTGTGGCGGAGCACTCACCGTGATAGGTAATCCTGAAGGACTGGTGCTCTGGAATTCCGGAGCCGTCACAGCCACCGTCTTCTCTTTCTCCCTGCTTCTCCCTTGTCTCGCTGCCTGGCTCATCCCGACGGCGATGATGATGCGCATGCTGCCAGAGAGGGTAGACAGCGAATGGATCGTGATGCCTTTCAGAGGCGATGATACAAGACTCAACGCATGGCAGAGACAGCTGATGCTCTTCGTGGGAATCGGCGGACTCTGGTTTATCCCTACATTCCATAACATCACCAAGCTCAGTCCATTCCTGGGCGCATTGTGCGTGCTCAGCATCCTGTGGATTGTGAACGAAATCTTCAACCGCAAGCTCATGAACATGGATGCGATGGTGGAACGTCGCACCCCTAGAGTGCTGCAATATGGCGTGATACAGATGATTCTCTTCGTGATGGGAATAATAATGGCTGTTGGCGTAGTGAAGGAATCAGGCGCCTTCGACGACCTGATGAACCTGCTGGACGGGGGAGGGGAGCGCCCTAACGTATGGCTGCACGGCATTGCTGCAGGCGTACTGAGTACCGTGCTCGACAACTTTGCCACCGCCATGAACTTCTTCTCACTGCACGACGTAGTGGGACTGGGCGACCCATCCATGGTTCTGGATCCAAACTACAGCACCAACGGACTCTACTGGCAGGTAGTAGCCTACTGCGTGATGGCAGGCGGCAACGTATTGGGCATCGGAACCATCAGTGGCCTTGCCCTGATGAAGATGGAACACATGCACATGGGATGGTTCTTCCGCAACATCGGCTGGAAGGCTCTCGTGGGTGGCGTGGCAGGCCTCGCTATCCTCTGGCTCTCCCATACCCTGATGGGCGGAACCATGTACCTGATGATTTAAACCATATCTGAAGAAGAAAAAGGGGATGGAAACACGCATCCCGAAGACGAAAAGGATAATTGTATCTAAGAGAAAAACAGAAAAAACTATTAATAAATTTATCATATATATATAATAAGGTAATATAGTTATGGCAAAGATTAAGACTATAGGAATTTTGACTTCTGGAGGTGATGCTCCAGGTATGAACGCAGCAATCCGTGCAGTGACCCGTTCGGCTATCTACAACGGATTCAACGTGAAGGGTATTTACCGTGGCTATGACGGTCTCATCAATGATGAAATCGTACCATTCACTACAGAGAACGTGAGCGGTATCATCGGTACCGGAGGTACGATGCTGAAGACAGCCCGTTCCAAGGAGTTCATGACCGTGGAAGGACGCCAGAAGGCTTTTGAGAATATCCAGAAAGAGGAAATAGATGCACTCGTTGTCATTGGAGGTAACGGTTCGCTTACCGGAGCGATGAATTTCGCAAGTGAGTTTGATGTCTGCTGTATCGGATTGCCTGGTACCATCGACAACGACCTCTACGGCACTGACAATACCATCGGATATGATACAACCATGAACACCATCGTAGAGTGCGTGGACCGTATCCGTGATACTGCACAGAGCCACGAGCGTATCTTCTTCATCGAAGTGATGGGACGAGATGCCGGCTTCCTGGCTCAGAACTCGGCCATCGCCAGCGGTGCAGAGGCTGCCATCATTCCGGAGGACTCTACCGACGTAGACCAGTTGGCACAGTTCATGGAGCGTGGTATCCGCAAGTCAAAGAAGAGCTGTATCGTCATCGTGTCAGAGAGTCCTAAGTGTGGTGCGCTCTACTATGCCGACCGTGTGCGCAAGGAGTTCCCTGAGTTTGACGTACGTGTATCTATCCTGGGTCACCTGCAGCGTGGCGGCCGTCCTTCAGCCCGTGACCGCATCCTTGCCAGCCGTACCGGTTGCGGTGCCATCGAGGCAATCATGCAGGGTCAGCGCAACGTGATGATCGGCGTGCGCAACAACGAGGTGGTATACGTACCGCTTTCAGAGGCCATCCGTTCAGACAAGCCGTTCGACCGCAAGCTCATCAAGGTTCTCGACGAGTTGAGTATCTAAAAGAGACGGGTTGAGTATCGTGAAAAGGCGGTTGGATATTCGGAAGAAGGATTCCCAATTTGAAAATTGTCTTAAACGGTACAAATGTGTTTTAATAAGGTATAAAAACCGTATAAAACCACAAAAAAATTTGCGGCTTTCATAAATTATTGTTACTTTTGCCGCCGGGAATTGAGAGAGCAGAGCCATGGGCGAGGTTCGTCAGTTCCCGGGCAAAACAGGGAAGAAGCCGCATGGCAGATTCCCACTATCTACTTGATCAAGAAAGAAGCTGAAACAACTCCTATTCCTGATTTCGAGCGAATAGAACAATAGAAAAATAATATAAAAATATCCTTTAAATTAATAAAGCTTATGTCACAAATTAACGGACGCATCTCGCAGATTATCGGTCCTGTTATCGACGTTTACTTCGATACCAAGGGCGAGAATCCAGAGAAGGTGCTTCCTAAAATCTACGAAGCTCTGAAGGTGAAACGCCCAGACGGACGCGAACTGGTCATCGAGGTGCAGCAGCACATCGGTGAGGACACAGTGCGCTGCGTTGCTATGGACAACACCGACGGCTTGCAGCGTGGCTTGGAGGTTGTCTCTACAGGCAATCCTATCGTCATGCCGGCAGGTGAGCAGATCAAGGGCCGTATGATGAACGTCATCGGACAGCCTATTGATGGTATGAAAGAATTGGACATGAAGGGCGCTTATCCTATCCACCGCGAAGCTCCTAAGTTTGACGAACTGTCAACCCACAAGGAGATGCTTGCTACCG
>ERZ1026888.187-NODE-187-length-37363-cov-17.846655_pt1 | contig 37363 bp, 28 predicted proteins | sample MGYA00380174_ERZ1026888 | MGnify/ENA primary metagenome ERZ1026888 (study PRJEB33269, sample SAMEA4719810) | human gut metagenome | biome: human-associated habitat; feature: organic feature; material: feces | place: Cameroon | collected 2013-10 ...
GGAAAATGAACCATATTAGTACTGATATATATAAATAATTTAGATCACTTACTTACACATTTATTCATGTACTTCTTCTCCCAAGTAATAACATTGGCAATGCCGACATTATATTTACGGCCAATTTGATAATAAGAGGCACCACTCTCATAATAATCCTTTAATACAGACAAACGGAATTGATCGTCAAAATGACGAGCCGGTTTACGTTCTTTTTTCATTGTTACACTCATTTTTTAATTGTTAAAACGGTGTAAAGTAAATCTGTATTAAGTCAATGTGTTTACATGAACACGTATTTCATCACAAACAGTACGGCAAGGACGTATAGCGTGATGTTGAGTTTTTTGAAGTTGCCGCAAAGCAAGTTGATGGCAACGTAGGCTATCACTCCGCAGAGGATACCGTCGGAGATGCTGTAGGTGAGCGGCATCATTACGATGGTGATGAATGCGGGGATTGACTCGGCAAAGTTGTCGAGATCGATGTCCTTAATAGGCGACAGCATGAACAGGCCCACGATAACCAATACCGGTGTTGTGGCTGCCGATGGGATGGAAAGGAATATCGGAGCGAAGAACAGGGCTATGGCAAAGCAAATAGCTGTGGAGAAGGCTGTCAGACCAGTGCGTCCGCCCTGTGCCACACCCGAAGCACTCTCCACATAAGTAGTTGTGGTACTTGCGCCGAGACAGGCTCCTGTCATAGTGGCAATAGCGTCTGCCATGAAGGCCTTGTTGAGTCCTGGGATGCGGCCATCCTTCTGCATCATGCCAGCCTTGGTGCAGACACCCACGAGTGTGCCCATTGTGTCGAACATGTCGATGAACAGGAAGGTGAACACAACGATGAGCATGTCGATGGTGAGGATGTTGTGGAACTCAAACTTGCAGAATATAGGTTCGATGGAAGGGGGAGTGTCCACGATGCCAGAGAAGTTGGTTATGCCCATAGGAATGCCGATGAGGGCTGTGCCGAGGATACCGATGAGCAACGCTCCAGGCACATTCTTTATTACGAGCACCGAGGTGAAGATGATGCCAATAACGCCGAGTAGGGCAGAACCGTGGGTCATCTCGCCTATGCTTACGAATGTGGCTGAGTTCTCAACGATGATGCCAGCGTTCTTCAGTCCGATGAAGGCAATGAACAGGCCGATACCAGCTCCGATGGCTCGCTTGAGTGTTGCCGGAATTGCATCAACGATAAGAGTGCGTATGCGCGTGATGGTCATAAGCACAAACAGGAAGCCTTCGATGAGAATGGCGGTAAGGGCAAACTGCCATGAATATCCCATGGTGAGGCATACGGTGAACACGAAGAAGGCGTTGAGGCCCATACCCGGAGCCAAGCCGAAAGGCTTCTTGGCGTAGAATGCCATGATGAGTGTTCCGGCAATGGCTGCCAAGGCTGTGGATGTGAACACGGCGTTGGTGTCCATGCCTTTAGACGCGAGGTTTGAGAAGATGCTCGGGTTCACGGCAAGGATGTAAGCCATGGTGAGGAATGTGGTGATTCCCGCCATTACCTCGGTCTTGATGTTGTGCTTCGCGGAGTTGAAGCCGAAGAGTTTTTCTAACATATCGTTCAATGTTTCAATTGTTCAATATATGGATTGTTCAATATTTCAATTGTCCAAATTTTCCAATAGTCTATATTTCCTATGTTAGAAGTCCCACTTCACGCCCAAGCACGGACGGCACTTGAAACCATCGGTAGAGCCGAAATTGTTGGAAAGCTCCACCTCGCCACCTATGCTGAGGTTGTCGCAACCGATGTGCTGGCCCACGTTGTACCAAAGCTGAGGCTCGGTGATGAATACAGTATGGGCATCTCTTGACTTAGCGTTGTCGTCAGTCACGAAATGGGTTTCCCACCAGAAGTCGGCAAATCCGTCGAACTTCAAGCCCTTCACGCCAAAGATGTCGTTACAGGTCCATACGGCAGTAAACTGCATAGGTACGTTGGAGTCGGTCTCGCGGATTGTCTTGTACAGGGCTTCAAGAGTAAGCACGTTCTTGAACGACTTGTCGTGCATGAAATACTCCACACCAAAGAGCCATGCGTTGTTGATGGGATAGTTCTTTGTGATGCCGCCGTTGTACTCAACGTGCAGGCTCCAATTCTTCATGCTTGAGTTTTTCCAGAAGTTCAGCGCGCGTGAAATCTCGGTGTAGGTGCCGCCTTGTGCCACGTTCTTGCTGCCCTCAACCATTTTGTCGTAGTTGAAGTCGTGGTCGACGAAGAAATAGGTGCTACCCCAGTTGTCTTGCTTGAACATCTCAAGGGTGAGAGTGACATACTTACGGTCGGAACCGAAATCATACAAAATCTGTGCATTTGTCTGTGCCTTGACCTTTGCCGATAACATCATGGCAAAGAGCAGAACTGCCATAATGGCGAGTTTGTTGGTCTTCATTGTTGTGAATTAAAATTTTTATTTTAGTGAAATCTGCTAATAATTTGCAAAATTATACATTTTTTTCGGAATAATTTGGGATTGTCGGGATTAATACCTATATTTGTAAAAATTAATCATTAAAATAATCAATATAATCAAAAATAATCAAACGGAATGAATACTAAGACATTTGCTTTAGGCTTATGCCTCGCGCTCGCCGCATCAGCAGGCGCACAGACAAAGCAGGGCGGAATATCTGCCCAAATGCTTCAGACAATGGAGAAGTCGCAGGGCAACGCGACCGTGAACAAGGCTCTCGTCAATGCCCTTGCTGCCAACAAGATTGACGATTTGGCCAAGAACTTCTCCAACAAGACAACATTCGACACTCACTTCAGTGTGGAGACTCCCAAGCAGTCTATTCACAATCAGAAGAGCAGTGGCCGTTGCTGGATGTTCTCAAGCTTCAATGTGTTGCGCTCCAACTATGCCCGTGAGCATGGCGACTCTATCGCTGTAGAGTTTTCTCAGGACTATCTCTTCTTCTACGACCAGCTTGAGAAGGCCAACCTTATGCTCCAGGGCGTGATTGACAATGCCAAGAAGCCTATGGACGACCAGCGTGTGCAGTTCTTCTTCAAGAGTCCGCTCAACGATGGTGGCACATTCTGTGGTGCTGCCGATTTGGCTCCTAAGTATGGTCTTGTGCCTATGTCGGTGCAGCCTGAGACTTACTCTGCCGAGAACACATCGCGCATTTCGGCTCTTATCTCTTCCAAGCTCCGCGAGTATGGTCTGGAGCTTCGCAAGATGGTGGCTGATGGCAAGAAGCCTGCCGCTATCAACCAGCGCAAGACAGAGATGCTCTCTACCGTCTACCACATGCTCTCTGTCACATTGGGCGAGCCGGTGAAGGAATTCACCTATCAGTTCCGCACAAAGGACGGCAAGCCAGTTGGCGAGCCTCGCAAGTTCACTCCTAAGTCGTTCTACGACGAGGTGGTGGGCCATCCGCTTGAGGGCACATTCATTATGGTGATGAACGACCCGCGTCGTCCTTATCACAAGACTTATGAGGTGGAATATGACCGCCACGTATACGACGGACAGAACTGGAAATACCTCAACCTTCCTACCGAAGAGATTGCCAAGCTTGCCATCGCTTCGCTTAAGGATGGCAAGAAGATGTATTCTTCTTACGACGTGGGTAAGCAGTTCGACCGCACTCTTGGCTATCTCGACACCAAGAACTACGACTATGGTTCGCTCTTCAACACCACATTCCCCATGAACAAGGCCGACCGTATCGCTACATTCGATTCGGGTTCTACACACGCTATGACCCTTACTGCTGTCGACCTCGACAAGAATGGCAACCCCGTGAAGTGGAAGGTAGAGAACAGCTGGGGCGCAGACAATGGCGTTGGCGGCTGCCTTGTCATGTCAAACGACTGGTTCAACGAATACATGTTCCGCCTTGTGGTTGACAAGAAGTATGTGCCTGAGAACCTTCTGAAGGAGTTTGAGCAGAAGCCTCTCATGGTGATGCCTGAGGATCCTTTGTTCGGACAGGACGACTAATAAGTTAATAATATGATGTCTTTTTACAACAAGGTTGAAGACTGAAGCCTTGTGATTGTAATTGAAAAGACAGTGGAATAACCCTTAATATAATGAAGTAAAGGTTTGGAATTGCTTCATTATATTGAGGGTTAAGCTAAAATGGATTCTTAAAACAGGAATTATTTCTCCCAAAACCTACTTTGTCTAATAATATATAATAAGGTAGATTGCCTTTTGTTTTATTGTTCTTCTGAAATATTATAGTTAACTTTGCACAGCATTTAATAATTAGCAAAGCTAACAAATATATAATGAATCTCCCAATAGATTTCGAGAACTACACACAACAGCTTCTTGGCGACGAGCTTTACAGTAGGCTCAAGTCGGGACTTGAGTCGGATATTACGCCTACAAGCATACGCCTTAACCCGTTTAAGGCTGCTGAACTCGACGTGACAGAAGAGTTGCAAGACGCCATTGTGCCTTGGTGTGGCTCTACAGGACGCTACCTAAAGGAGCGCCCCAACTTCACTTTCGACCCACTTCTGCATGCAGGAGTATATTATGTGCAGGAGGCAGCGTCGATGTTTGTCGACCTTGCTGTGCGCACATTGATAAAGCAACCCGTAACAATGCTCGACCTCTGTGCCGCTCCTGGCGGCAAGTCAACAGCCTTGCGTGCGGCCCTTCCCGAGGGTTCATTGCTCTTCAGTAATGAGCCAATGCGTCCACGAGCACAGATACTAAGCGAGAATCTTCAGAAATTCGGTCATGAGGACATCGTCGTGACCAACAACTATCCACGCGACTACCGCAAGTCGCGCCTGATGTTCGACGCTATTCTTGCCGATGTGCCTTGCTCGGGCGAGGGAATGTTCCGCAAGGATGATGGGGCACGCCAGGAATGGAGTCTGCAGAATGTTGACAACTGTTGGCATTTGCAGCGTGAGATTGTCAGCGACATTTGGCATTGTCTCCGACCTGGCGGACTGCTCATTTACTCCACATGCACATTCAACGCACATGAGGACGAGGAGAATGTGGAGTGGATAGTTAGTGAACTCGGTGCCGAGTTTGTAGAACTGCCCATTGACGATTCGTGGAACATCACTCCAGCTGTGGTTGGTTCGGCTCCCGTCTATCGCTTCATGCCTGGCATAAGCCGCAGCGAGGGACTCTTCCTTGCCGTGCTTCGCAAGCCAGCCAACGAGGATGTGGAACTTTCTTTATCGGCTAAAGACAATACATCTAAAGTCGACCGCCAGAAGAAGCAAAAGAAAGCTTCAGCCAAAAAAGGCGCACAACAGGCAAAGATGCCTAATATACCAATTCCGCTCGTAGACTCTGCTCGTTTCACCTTGCGTCAGATAGGCGACACATACATTGCCGTGCCATCGCGTTGGCTCGACATGTTTGATGCAGCCAATTCTTCGCTACGCATAATGCACGCCGGTGTGGGCATAGGCACAATGAAGGGTAAGGACATTATCCCCGACCATTCTCTCGCCTTATCACGTCAGCTTTCCAATGATGCTTATCCGCGTGTGGAGGTGGGCTATGCTGAGGCTATAAGTTATCTCAGAAAAGAGGCTGTGGTGCTTCCGCCCGATACTCCTCGCGGCTTTGTGGTGCTCACCTATCGTGGCACTCCCATAGGCTTTGAGAAGAATATTGGCAACCGTGCCAACAATCTCTATCCACAGGAATGGCGCATCAAGAGCACACACGTGCCCGACGCGGAATGTCGTGTGCTTGCCTAATATAAGAATTCACCTTTTTACACTCAACATTAAAAAACGAAATGCAACAATATCTCAATCTCCTAAACCGCATCCTCACCGAGGGTGCCACAAAGACCGACCGCACAGGCACAGGCACAATGAGTGTGTTTGGCAATCAGATGCGATTCAACATGGAAGACGGTTTCCCTTTGCTCACAACCAAGAAATTGCACCTAAAGTCGATTATCTATGAGTTGCTGTGGTTTCTGCGTGGCGACACCAACGTGAAGTATCTTCAGGAGCATGGTGTGCGTATATGGAATGAGTGGGCTGATGAGAATGGAGACCTCGGACCAGTGTATGGTCATCAATGGCGTTCATGGCCCGACTACAACGGAGGCACTATCGACCAGATACAGAATGTGCTCGACCAGATACGCAATCATCCCGACTCGCGCCGCATGATTGTGTCGGCATGGAATCCTGCCGAGGTGGAACAGATGGCTTTGCCTCCTTGCCATTGTCTGTTCCAGTTTTACGTGGCCGACGGCAAGTTGTCGCTTCAGCTCTACCAGCGCTCTGCCGACACCTTCCTTGGTGTGCCGTTCAACATTGCCTCGTATGCTTTGCTCTTGCAGATGATGGCTCAGGTGACAGGACTAAAGCCTGGCGAGTTTATCCACACCACAGGCGATACCCATCTCTATCTCAATCATCTTGAGCAGGCCCGCCTTCAGCTCACACGCACTCCGCGACCGTTGCCAAAGATGAAGATTAATCCCGACGTGAAGAATCTTTTCGACTTCAAGTTCGAGGACTTCACTCTTGAGGGCTACGACCCATGGCCACACATCCCAGCCACCGTAAGCGTGTAACAAACAATTAATAATAAATAACCAATAATTAATAATTATTGAAATGATAAGCATCATCGCCGCCGTAGCCGCCAACCGTGCCATCGGCTTTCAGAACAAACTGCTGTATTGGTTGCCCAACGACCTTAAGCGTTTCAAGGCTCTCACCACAGGTCATACCATCATCATGGGACGCAACACGTTTGAGTCGTTGCCCAAAGGAGCATTGCCCAACCGTCGCAATGTGGTGATAAGCCGCACGAAGACAAGTTTTCCGGGTTGCGACACTTATGCCTCGCTTGAAGAGGCTATAAGCCATTGCCAGCCCGATGAGGATATATATATATTAGGTGGAGCGAGTGTGTATGAGCAGTCGCTAAAGATTGCCGACCGCCTTTGCCTGACAGAGATTCACGACACTCCGCAGCAAGCCGACGCTTTCTTTCCAGAATACAATGGCTGGAAAGAGACGTGGCGCGAGGAGCATACTAAGGATGAGAAACATCATCAGGAGTATGCTTTTGTGGATTATGTGAAGGAATAGAGAAGTCCTACCTCCAGCCACTCCCTATGGGGAAATGGGCTGGGGGTAGGGCTTTTTCTTTCTTTTTAAATCAGCGGCATTCCCAATTCCGCACATTTCTTTCGCATATCGTCCGGCCATATTGACGCTTGTATCTCGCCAATGTGAGCCTTGTGAAGCAGCACCATGCAGAGTCGGCTCTGACCTATACCGCCACCTATTGACAGCGGCAACTCATCATTAAGCAGACGGCGGTGGAAATAAAGTTGCTCGCGCTCTTCCTCGCCCTCAATCTTAAGCTGACGCAACAGAGCCTCCTTGTCAACACGGATACCCATTGACGAAAGCTCAAACGAACGCTGCAATACAGGATACCAAATAAGGATGTCGCCGTTTAAGCCTGCCTTGCCATTCTCGGCAATAGTCGACCAGTCGTCGTAGTCGGGAGCGCGACCGTCGTGCTTCTCGCCATTAGATAGTTTCTGGCCTATACCTATTATAAATACTGCACCATACTTCTTGCATATTGCGTCCTCGCGCTCCTTGGGCGAGAGGTCGGGATACATCTTCAGCAAGTCCTCGCTATGGATGAAGTGAATCTGCTCGGGCAGGAAAGGACGTATCTGGTCGTAGGTCTCGCACACAAGGTATTCTGTGCGGCGAATGGCAGCATAGATGCGCTCCACGATGTTGGTGAGGAAAAGAAGAGAGCGCTGTTCGGGAGTGATTACAGCCTCCCAGTCCCACTGGTCTACATACAGAGAGTGGAGATTGTCGAGTTCCTCATCGGCACGTATGGCGTTCATGTCGGTATAGACACCATAGCCAGGCGACACACGATATTCGGCAAGTGTCAGTCGCTTCCATTTGGCAAGCGAGTGAACCACCTCGGCTTTCTTGTCGCCAAGGTCCTTGATGGGGAATGTCACGGGTCGCTCCACACCGTTAAGGTCGTCGTTGATACCGAGTCCCTGCATCACAAACAGAGGAGCTGTGACGCGGCGCAGACGCAACTCTGTTGAGAGGTTCTGCTGAAAGAAGTCCTTTATAAGTTTGATGCCCTGCTCTGTCTTGTTCATGTCGAGTAGGGCGTGATAATGTTCTGGTTGAATGAGTTTGCTCATTTAAATATATTCTTTTTGTTCTTGTATATGTTATTTGCAATGCAAAGGTAATAAAACAAAACAAGATAGCAAACGAATTAATCTTTATTTTAACAAAAAGACATGTTAATTACATTATTGACGACAATTTGAATGTATGAAGTGCCTTTGCGCATGTGTATTTCTACGTACTATATTTGTGCTTTTCGTTTTAATATACTAACTTTGCCCTCGGTTTGCATGGTGCAAGCCAAGGAAAACCAATATAAAACATCATGTCAACAAGACTTCTTCTTATCCGCCACGGTGAGACCGTGGACAACGTGAACAAGATTATGCAAGGACAGACACCGGGAAAGCTTACTCCCAATGGTGTGGAACAAGCCCGACAGCTCGCAATGCGACTGAAGCAGGAACATATAGACGCTTTTGTGTCAAGCGACTTGAAGCGTGCTGTAGACACTTGTGTGGAAATAGCCGCTCCCCATTTTGATGGCGACCGCGCCAAGGCTCTCGACTCCATCATGCAGACTCCATTGCTTAGGGAGCGCGACTGGGGCAGCTTTACCGGACGCTTCATCCCCGACCTGAAAGACGCTAAATGGACAGACGATATAGAGACAACAGATGTGATGCGCAAGCGTGCCCAGGCATTCATCGACCTTATGCGCAGCCGTTACGAGGGCAAGACTGTGGCTGCTGTGGGTCATGGCATCATCAACAAGGTCATTCAGTCGGTGTTCTTCAACAAGCCAATGCAGGATGTGCCGCGCATGGAGAATGCGGAAATGAGGGAGCTTATACTCTAAGAACCAGTATATACTCAGAGAATTTCTAATAATACAATTACCGAAAGAGTGCGGATGTGGTCGCTTATGACTACTATCCGCACTCTACGCATAAAAGAATAGTTATACTTTTAGTTTCCTTGAACAATCTTTTTAATTCCTATTACCTATGTCTTCAGATTCAGAATTCTCTCATTAAAGCGATGTTTAACATTTAAATATTTAACCTTTTATATATATTAGTATATGGCAATTATACACTCTCTGTTATCTAACTATTTTCATTATCTTGCTTATGTTATCTGCGGCTTCCAAAACCACTCTTTGAAGAACCGCTGTTGTTGGAACCTCCGCCATTAGAACCTCCACGTGATGGGGTACTAACTCGTGAACCACCTCCACGGTTGTTTCCAAATGAGCTTCCTCCACGGCTTCCACCAAACGAATTGCCTCCACGGTTGCTTCCGAACGAATTGCCTCCACGATTGCTTCCGAACGAGCTGTTTCCTCGGTTGCTTCCGAATGATGTTGAGGGCGATGTAGTCTGCTGGCGTTGTACAGATGGTCCGAATGTTGGGCGTGGACTATTGTTATTGCCACCACGGTTGCTGCCGAAAGAGTTGCCTCCACGGTTGGTGCCAAACGAGTTGCGCTGAGGCTCGTTGGTGATAGGTTGGCGAACAGTAGTGCGTGTGCTGCTTCCACGGCTGCCAAACGAAGTGTTCTGGCGGTTGGTAAGGGTGTTGTTCTGACGGCTGCCAAACGAAGTTGTGCCACGCTGCTGGTCGGGCAGACGGTTGCCGAAGCTCTGGCGATTGCCTTTACCATAGTCGCCACGGTCGAATCCATCACGCATTCCAAAGTGGCTGCTGCCTGGACGCGGACCGTAATGACGTCCGTCATACCATGAGCGTCCGTGGTTTCTGTGCCAAGAGTGTCCGCCGCAATAGCTTATGTATACGCGAGGACGATCGAAGTAGAAGTAGTCGCGATGCGGATAGCGTGCGTATACTCCAAAGCGCCAATAGCCACCGCTGAAGTAGAGCGGGCGGTAGAAGTAAGCTGCATCACAGAAGGCGCGATACTGCCAGTCGAGCAGCACGTAGCTCATGTCGAGGTTGCGGTAGCGCCAGTAGGAGCCATAAAGGTCGTCTACTGTGTTGACACTCATCAGATAGTCGAGGTTTATCTCATAAGCAGCCTCATACTGGTCGTCGGTGAGGTTAAGCTCATAAGCCATCTTGTCGGTGAGGAACAAAGCTTGCTCGCGAGCTTGCTCGTAGCTCATTGCGTTTGCCGTGAACGTAAGCGTGAACAGCAAAGCCATTATTGATATAAACCGTTTCATAATGCTGTGGTTTTATTTGTTCAACAATTTGTTTCATTTTTACGATTGCAAAGTTAGCGACAATATATAGCATGACAAAAGGATTTTCCCTAAACACATAGGGGAAAATCCCTAAACCAAGGTTTTCTTCGCTGTTTCTCGTTACTTTCTCGTAGGTCCGTAAATAAAACTATAGCTTGAAACGACCGTATCATGACTTGAAACGACCATGTTATGCCATGATACGATCTGTTTTATTTTTTACATTCTATCACGTTGCTCCTTTCCTGCTCCACTACCTTTATATTTATTCTTTATAGAGTTAAAGCGATAATTTATAGTTAATGAATACTCGGTTGTCGAGAAATTATGAAACCTTATTTCTCGCATAACTCCAGAATAAAGTCTACTGTTAGAATCCCCTGTTCCAAACACATTGTAGGCATCGAAATATATAGTCAATCGACGTTTAAACAAGGATTTATAAATAGACAAATTTGCACTAAAACATCCTTTATTATTATAGGTGGCCTTATCATCCCCAGTTGTTTGCACATTTATACCTAAAGTAGCCGTAAGGAATTTTGTATCAAATGTATTGGTCATACGGATATTAGCCATCAGATGTCCCAATTTATGATTATCATGAGTATTCATATTAAACCATTGTTTTTGAACCATCATTCGACAAGAAGGCGTCCATATACCTATTTTAGGACTAACATTAAAAGAAGCCGTAAATAAATTAAAAGAATCCCAGTTTACTGATTGTATCAGAGCTATTTGATGATTGTTTTTATATGGCTGAGAATATAGCAATAACGGGTCTGAAACATGCGAGAACATCATGTTTAAACTCATCCATTTATATGATATGTCATAATTTACGTTACGACTTATTTGTGCTACAAGATATGGATTTCCAGCCTCGTAGGTATATTTATTATAATATTGAATACTATTTCTCATTTCATAGTACGTTGGTCGTTGAATATCTGTTCCATAACCAAATTGCATCTGCCAATTACCCAGTGGCAATGAAAGCATAAACGAGGGAAGGAAATTCCGATACACATGGTTTTGCTTGAACTTATCAGATTCATTTTCATGATAGTTATAGTTTAAAAGCTCATAGCGTAATCCTAACTGAAGTTTTAAGGCTCCAATGCTCCTACCATACTCCATATATCCGGATCCCAATGATTCTTCTATATGCCCATATTTATCTTCAAGAATATCTTTTGGCTGGACTATATATTTATTGTCACGATTACATTTAGAAAATTCTCCCCCAACAGAAATAACACCTCCAAAACAAGGAATTGTTACCAGCAACTTTGAAGCAATAAGGTTATTCTTTGTCTTGTTTTTAGAATCCACAAAAATACTGCTCTCCTCTTTTCCTATTTCTTGACAATTTTCTTGAGTCTTAGAATATTCATTATTTTTGTTCCAAAGCCAATCTATGTTGAAATCAAAACTTACTTTGCCAATTTTCCCAACATAATACATATTGTTAATTACTGAAGATAGCTGTTCTTGAGTCCATATTTTGCTATATGAGTTTTCTGTCAATTGTTGGTCATTAAACACAGTTGACTTCATATTCGTAAAGCCTTTACTATTTGGCATACGATTATAGCTAATGCTTGTTCCTATATAATTATTCGAATTTATTTGATAAGTAGCTTCCAAACTATAAAATAGTTGTTGATATCTACTTTCATCTTCGATGCTGCTTAATTGATTCCAAGTATTGTCAGAAAAAGTGAGCTGTTGCAATTCCTTATTGTTTTGACGATGGCTCTCCCTTGCATAAAGAGTAGCTGAAATGCCGAATCTACCTTTGAGGTAATTCAAATTTAAATGTTCAAAACCACTCGTACGATTATTTTCATTAATCGCACCATAACTTCTTACATTTGCACCAAATCCTTCTCCTGCTTTTTTCTTCAGTGAGATACGTACAACAGCTTTTGTACTTGCTTCATACCTTGCTCCTGGATTGTTGATTACCTCAATAGATTTTACATCTTCTGGTTGTAAACGTTCCAATTCAGCCATGTCCCTAACGAGTCTTCTATTTATATAAACAATCGGCTCACCTCGTCCAAAAACTTTTATTTTATTTTCTTGAACAATCAATTGTGGTATTTTATCAAGTAAATTATAGATGCTGCTTGTTTTTTCCAAAATCGTACCTTGAACATTTGTTATGACACCACCATCTTTCATAATGGTCTTTGGTAGTTTCGACTTAACCACAACAGTAGCCAAGCCATGAATATCATCTAAAAGCGTTATTTCTCCAAGGTCAGATTCACCATTGTAATCAAAATATGAAGTATGAAAACCAACCGAAGAAAACTTTAGGACTCCATAAGACTTTACATTATTAATAGAGAAACAACCATCTTCCATACTTGTTGTTCCAGTTATAAATGATGAGTCTTGAGCGTTCAGTAAAACTACATTGACATATGGCAATGGTTTACCTTCTTTATTCACAACTTTTCCGATGACACCTTGTGCCATTAGAAAAGTTGAAATAGATAACATGCTAAAAAACAAAACTATTTTCTTTATCTTCATAGTTCATTCTTGTTTATTAATGATTGTACTAAAAAATAAATTTTTCATGATTCTCAATGAATAACAAACATTTCCTCGTCATTCAATGTCATTCCTTTGAATAAATCAAGTTTATCCATATTCGATTTTGGTTTAACCTACACTTTATTATTAGCCTTTCGGTACTTGCTCCTTTTGCCTGTTTGGTCAGTATATATAACATTGTCGACTCTGTTATAATATTTAGATTGTGCAAAAATACAAACTTTTTTCGAATTAGTGTTTACTCTTTGGAATGAAAGATAATATGTTGGCAATATTTTATTTATTTATGAGGAATTTCTGCATTATGTTCGCGGCTTGTATGTCTTGTATAACAAAATGACACGAAATATGCTTTGTTGTAAACGAGCGTAAAGTAAATGCTATATCTCATACGATTTCCATATCACGCCCAATGATAACTGAAAGGTGAGTGTCAACCACAAGTAGTAGGAGGGTATGGTATCCTTGCCATACCCTCCTACAGATTGCCGTTAATATATAAAGATGAGCTATAAATGCTTACTTATCCCAACTGGCTTATAATTCGATAAATCTGAATAGCGGCTTATTGTACTCCAGTCTGTAAGTCGCTATTGCTTAGTGTTCTATCACGTTTGATGTCCACCTTTTTGCCCTTGCTAAATGAGTAGAATATATTTATTCCAAATGAGCGTGCGGTGATATAATTGTTCTGCCGCATAAAACTGCCATCTTTCATGGAGGTGGTAGTGCGTGACAGGATATATTTCTCAAATGGAGAATTAGCCACAATGGATACTGTTAGTTTGCCTTCCAAGAAACTTTTAGCCATGCTAAACGAGTATTGGTTTAATGTGGTCTTCTTTTCCCAAGGATCACAAAGATTCTTGAACATTCCATAGCTTGCGCTGAAATTCCAGTTGTGAGGAAAATAAAAATCCATATGAGGGGCAAAGGAATAGTGGAATTCTTTTTGGTTCAATCCCATCTCCGATGCTGTCAGCCAGCGATGTCCAAATTCAGCAGAACATGATGTGCTCAGCCATTTCCAAGGATTCCATTGGGCGTAAACACTAACAACTGCGTCATCTGTTTTTCCAAGATTCTCATACGTATTCGTCACAATATCTCCCTCTGTCTTATTGTATGGCAGTATAGGGTTGTTGCTATGCTGATATTCTGTGGATGTAGAAAATACGCCGTTTGTGAATGATGTTATCAACTGCAAGTCTATGGAGTGAGTCGTTACAGGGTTGAGTTGTGGATTGCCAACATTACGGAAATAGTCTGTCAGTTTTCCATTGAAAGGGTTTAGCATGTTAACGGATGGTCGTGTCAGACTTTCCGAGTATGTCAATGATATCTGGGTGGAATTGGATGGTAAGAAGTATACATACGCATCGGGTAGGATATTGGTGTTGTCGCGTTTGTAGTTAAGCTCTGGGCTCATCGGCAGTTTCATGCTGATGTGGCTTTGTTCCAACTGTATGGCACCTCCCCAATAAAACTTACCGGAATATCCTTGGTAGTTGGCTGAGACGTTGTATATTCCCATATTGTAACGCATACGGTCTATGGCATTCTCTTCGTCGGCATAGTTGTAAGTGGAATTGGTGCGTCCCAATCTAAGGATACCCTTTGCTTTTACTCGGATATTATGGTTTTTCGCCAATTTGATGAGATAGGCCGATGTTAGTGTATGTTCACTCATACCACCATCTGTGCATTGATTGGTTTGGCTTTCGCCTTGTTCGGCATCATACGATGTAGTATAATAGTGGCGACGGTCTGGGTTGTATGTATAACGGTAGCCTAACATAAATCGCATCTTGTCAGGTGAAAGTCTACTATAGTTGCGCCAGATAATGTTACTTTCTATTGTGCCACTCGTGTTTTTATTCCTAAGGCTGTATTCTTTGGACAACACTCCTGCAGTATAGTCTTTTGAGTTGGATGTAGTGTTCACAGGAGTAATATTGCCATTGATGTCTGCATACAAAGTGTTGACGCTATCCATTCTCCATTCCAACATACCGCGCAGGGTGTGAGATTGCCAGTTGCCGTCTCCTTTGCTTTCTTGGTGAACATCAACCGACTTGTCGCCAACAGAGTTTAGCAGATTATAGTCTATTGTGTAAGGCTGATGGCGCTGGCCGTTTAGACTATAAGCGTAATCCACAGAAATATCCACATTCTTTTTCTTAATGAGCAATGTTATGCCATCATTGGTGGTTGGTTGTGTGGTGTAGCCCAAGGCAGATGACACAGAGATGCCATCGACATTTTTTTTATCCCAACTGGCTTATAATTCGGAAATTTTATCTACCTTTGAAACTTCAAAGTATAAACTAACGTCTAAACATCAGATACTAAATATAAAAAACATAAATATATGAAGACATTGCTCAGTTCGCTTCTTCGTGCTGCCAGCGCAATAGCCGTAGGAGCATTGCTTGTGAAATATCGTGAGCAGACAGTAGAATGGATCACCATTGCCATAGGCGTGTTGTTCTTTGTGTCGGGTGTATTCTCGTGCGTCACTTATTTTGTGGCGCGCGGCAAGAGCAGCGACCTTGAGGTGTATGATACAGACGGAAAGCGTCTCACGTCTCCACGTCCGGTGTTTCCTATAGTGGGTCTTGGAAGCCTTATCCTTGGACTCATTCTTGCCGTAATGCCCACGGTATTTGTCACTTATCTTGTGTATGTGCTTGCCGCCATACTTATTCTTGGTGCTGTGAGCCAGTTTTTCAACCTTATCGTTGTCTCGCGCATAGCCCGCATAGGCTTCTATTTCTGGATTATGCCCGCACTTACCCTGCTCATAGGACTCGTTGCCATAATCTCGCCAAGCTCAATAGCTACAGCTCCGCTGTTTGTTATCGGCTGGACAATGATGGTGTATGGAGTTGTTGAAGTGCTCAATGCGGTGAAGATTTACCAGTTGCGACGTCTTGTGGAACGCAGTTTGACAAAGACAGAGGAAAAAAAATAAACTGATAACAATAAATTATCAATTAATAATTAAAAATGTGACCCCGTTGGGATTCAAACCCAAGACCTTCAGAACCGGAATCTGACGCTCTATTCAGCTAAGCTACGGGGCCGTGTTTCTGATTAACGGATGCAAAGTTACTAAATAAGTTTGAATTTCTGCCCTGTATTTGCAAAAAACAATGAGGTTGGAGCAAATACCTACTGCAGAAACAATAAACGAGTAGGTATTTTGAACTGTTACTTGACAATAAAATCATTAAAAATAAAACTATAACAAACAAAAACAACGATGAAACCTATTTATCTGATGATTGCTCTGCTGCTTGCTCTGTTGCCGGCAGGAGCAAGCGGTAACAATCAGCAACAACAGAACAAACAAGAGAATCAGCAACAAAGCAAGAAGAAGGAGCATACTGTCAAAATTTATGGTAATGTGAAGGACTCTTTCACTCAATTGGGGCTGAAAGCCTTTGTCACCGTGATGAACCAGGACAGTACAGTAGTAGACACCATTACCACAAGTGGATGGGAACGCGACTTATACTATGAGATTAATGTTCCAGCACGTCCTGCCACTTACATCATCAAGGCTGAGTGTGACGGCTATGAGACCAAATGCCTAAACCACACCATAAAATATATAGCACGCAACAAGTCGTTCGAGATTCCTGCACTCTTTCTGAAGAAGAAGGCAAACAAGGAGGTGATGCTCGACGATGTTGTGGTGACAAGCACCAAGGTGAAGTTTGCCTACCGTGGCGACACGCTTGTATATAACGCAAGCGCGTTCAACGTGCCAGACGGCTCCATGCTCGACGTCCTTATCAGACAGATGCCAGGTGCGGAGATAAAGAGCAACGGCGACATCTATGTCAATGGCAAGAAGATAGACTATCTGCTGCTCAACGGCAAGGACTTCTTTAAGGGAAAGAATCAGATTATGCTCGACAATCTGCCCTACTATACTGTAAAGGAGCTTAAAGTGTACGACCGCTCTTCGGAAAAGAGCCGACTCATGGGCAAGGAGATGGAGCAGAAGGACTATGTGATGGATGTTGGACTGAAGCGTGAGTACAACCGTGGATACATAGCCAACATGGAGGCGGCGGGTGGCACCAAGGACCGATACCTTGGAAGACTATTCGGACTCTACTACACCGACCGCACACGACTCTCGATATTCGGCAATCTTAACAACGTGAACGAGACACGCCGACCGGGAAGAGAGGGCGACTGGTCGCCTGCCAACAGTCCTCAGGGACAGAAGACCACACGCAAGGTGGGCATCGACTTCAGCACATCATCTAAGAATGACAAATTCTACGAGGTGGGCTATATAACGTTTGGTTGGGATAATACGCACGACATGTCGCGCATGTCGACGGAGAGTTTTGCCTCTGCCGGCAATATCTTTAGCCGCAACATCAGCGACTCGCGCACCAGCAACCATAATTTTAATCTTTATAACTCTATATCACTACAGGGAGAGACTGGATTTTTGTTTGATACACGTATTGACTATAACGACAACAAGTCGTTGTCCTCAAGCCGTAGTGCCACGTATTCTGCCGAGCCAAACCGTTGGGGCGACATCAACTCTACTATCGATTCCACATTCGCAGAGAATGTGCAGGGCACATTGCGTGACATTATCACCAACCGCTCGCTCAACCGTTCACGTTCAGAGGTGAGCATGTTGAATGTGTCTAACGATCTGATGACGTGGCACAAGTTGGCGTGGGGCGACCGTATCGAAATGTACATAAATGGAACCTACAGTAACTCCAAGCCAAACGAGAGTTTCAGTCTTAGCCGCAACGACTATTTTAAGACTGGCGACAAGGACCTGCGCAACTATTATAATGATAGAAAATCGAATAGCTATAGCTTGAATGCCAGCCTGAGTTATGGACTGGAGATACCGTATACAAAATGGACTGTGCTGGCAGGACCAACCTTCTCGCAGAACTATATCTCTACAACGGGGATGAACTACCGTCTCGACCAACTTGGCGGCGAGTGGATGGCTAATCCGGAAATGATGTATGCCACTCTCCCGTCAAACATGCAGTTGCTTGAGGATGTGGTTGACAACAACACAAGCAGACGCTACAATACATTGAAGAGAAATTCGGGCGGTGAGTTGAGGTTCCAAAGAAACACGGATGACTCGTATTTTCAAATATCACTCAAGCTGATTGATGAAGACGAGCGTATCAACTACCATAGCATGGCTCTCGACACCACAGCCACAAGAAGCCGACTCGTGTTCCGACCTTCAATGTTCTACAGTAAATTCAGTAGTAAGTTGAATTTGTACTTTAACTATTATGTGCGGAGCAGTTTTCCCGATTTTCTCAGCATTATGCCATATACGGATAATTCCAATCCGCTGTCGGTGACCGTGAACAATCCTAATCTGAAGAATTCGCTCTTTCACCACTACGACTTCAACTTGCGCCTTAGCGGACTCAAGAACCAGCAGTATGTGGGATTCTTCATTACGGGTAACTTCTACCACAATAATGTAAGTACGCGCACCAGATACAACACTCAGACGGGTGGCTACACATATATGAGCGACAATATCGGTGGAGGTGGCAACTGGGACTTCTGGTCAACCATATCCTATGGCACGGCTCTCGACAAGGCCCGCCTGTTCCGTCTCGACTATAAACTGTGGGTAAACGGATTGCGCCGCAAGGAATTCGACATTGCCTACGACGATGACCCTATGCAGATATGCTACACTTTCAACTCAGAGTTGGGCAACAGCCTCTACTTGCATTTCCAAAAGGATAAGTTGAGCATCAGCTTGGGTGGCAAGGTTGAATGGAAACACAGCGTCAGCGACCGCAGCAACTTCGATAAAATCAATGCCTACCAGTTTGACTATGGCGGCAACCTGACCTACACCTTGCCATTGGGCATAACGCTATCTACCGATATCAAGGAGTATTGCCGTCGTGGCTACAGCGACAAGTCGTTCAACACAAGCGACCTTGTATGGAACGCCTCGCTCGCACGCTCGTTCTGCAAAGGCAAGCTGACGTTCACAGCCGAGGCTTTCGACATACTGCAGAATCTGTCGAGCACACAGTATAATGTAAGTGGACAAAGCCGTTCGGAGACATGGCTGAACAGCCTGCCAAGCTATGCCATGATGAAGGTGGCGTATAAGTTCAGCAAGTCGCCTAAGAGCAAGAAGTAAGGGAGAGAGAATGGACTCCAGTTTATATCAATAAAAAAAATCCCCACCAAAGATTTTCCAAGTAGGAAATCTTTGGTGGGGATTTTTTTTATTCTTTAGTACCACTGCACTGCATTGCTATATCCCGAGCGTTTGTCATATTTCAGCGCATCGGTAAGTGTGGCAGCGTTGCATCGGAACGAGAAGTTGTAGCTTGTGTAAGGAGCAAGCACCACAGAGCACGACATGTTGAAGCAATGGAGGTCGCGCTGCAAAGAGGCGGTAGTCATTGAGAGGTCGTGCTGGTCGAAGTCGTAGCCTGAAGAGAACGAGATGTTCCATCCGTCGCTCAGTCTTACGTTGCCGCTCACGTTGAGGTTCTGGGAGAATTTGTAGGGATAGCGCATCGACTTGGTGTTGAACTTGCCGCTTGTGTTCTCGCGCATTGTTATGCCGTAGCCGAAGGTCAATGACCAAGGCATAGAGAAGCGCATGTAGCCGTCGGTGTCGGTTTCGGCCTTGCCGCCTCCGCTCTTCTTCTTGGCACCACGCTGGGCGTTGACCATAGTGTCGTCGACGTTCGACTCGATGTCGGTGTCCATGCCGTCCTCATCATCCTTGTTTTTATTCTTCTTGTCATCCTCGTCGCTGCCACCGCCAAACCATTTCTTCAGTTTGTCGGGAGTGAGAGTGAACGAGAAGTTCTGCGATGTTCCCTGGAATCTACCAAACTTGCCCATGCCCCACAATGTGCGGTTGCCCACGTATGGCCGGCCGTCCTTGTCGAGCTCGTAGGCGTAGGAGGCAAACACGGCAGTCATGTTGAACGTGTAGTTCTTCCACCACTTCAAGCGTATTCGCATGGTGAGGTCGGAGAGAGGTTTCTCCTTAGCCGCCATGTTGTAGCTCATGGCCAATCCAAGCTCGTCGATGAGGCTTACTTTACGGATGCCCGTAGAGTCCTTGTCGCTCTTGATTTTCATCTCCACGTTGTTGGATATGTCGAACGAGATATTGCCCGTCTTGCCCTTGCCAGGCACTCCGTAGAGCTGACCCGCATAGGGCGAGTATTCCACAAGCTCAACCGAGCCGTCGGCATTAGTCTTCTGGTAGGTCTTGTAGTAGCCATAGTGGTGGGCAGAGAAGTCGGGCGCGTAGCTGAAGTTCACGGTAGGAGTGATGACGTGGCGAATCTTCTGCACCTTGTCGCCGAAGAGCTTGCGTATAGGCACGTAGAAACCATAGAGTTTTGTCGACAGACCGATAGAGAAGTTATAGTCGTAGACATTGTTGAAGCCGTAGATGGTGTCGTTCTGCACTCGGTTGTTCTGTGCGTCCCACGACTGCTCTATCTTGTGCGTGTACATACGGTCGTGGAAGTTGAACGACGGCGACACATTGATATAGTTCAGCAATGTGAAGTTGCCCGAGATAGGAATGTTGTGGTTCCATCCGTTGCGCCAGTCCTTCACGAGGTTGGCGTGCATGAGCTTGTCCTCCTTGGTGTTGATGCTGTTGGAGATTTGACCCGTATACGACATAGAAATCTTCTCATACCATCGCTCGTCGCCCACCATGTGCTTGCGCTTGAAGGGATAGAATCGGCTGAGCGAGATGTTGAGGTCGGGCAGTGTCATGGCAATCGTCGAGTCGCGCATGTTCTGCGAGAGGTTGGCTGTGCTCGACAGCGACAGACCAATGCTCGAGAACGTAGTGCTCCACGACACTGAAGATGTGCGCGTCGACTGCGTCAGCGTCTGCGGATTGTAGAGCGAGCTGAGATTGTTGCGCTCGTAGCTCGATGTGGCGAAGTTGACGCTTGCCGACAGCGAGCTGTATGGATTGGCCTTGGAGTCCTGACGGTGGCTCCATTGCACCTTGAATGATGTCTGCTTGGCATAGTCGGGCATACCCTTGTCGCCCGTACGGGTGTCCTGGTAGCTGAAGTAGAAGCTGCCCGAATAGCGGTAGCGTTTGTTGTAGTTGCTTGCTGCCGAAATGCCCCACGAACCCTTGGTGTAGATCTCGCCGAGCAGCTTAAGGTCCACCTTGTCGTTGATGGCAAAGTAGTAGCCACCGTCGCGCAGATAGAATCCGCGGTTGCTCTCGTCGCCGTAGGTAGGCATGATGAAGCCCGAAGAGTAGCTCTTGGTGAAGGGGAAGAAACCGTAGGGGATTGCGAGCGGCAAAGGCACATCAGCCACCACAAGATAAGCCGGACCAAAGGTCACGTCCTTGCCCGGTCGCACCTTGGCACGCGACAGAGCTATGTAGAAGTCGGGATGCTTGGCGTCGCAAGTGGTGTAGCGTCCGTGTTGCAGGAAGATGTCGCCGTTGGCGTTGCGCTTGGAGAGTTCGCTCTGCAAGAAACCGTCCTCCTGCTGCGTGTACACCTTTGAGATAAGACCCTTCTTGGTCTTGAAGTTGAAGGCCATGGTGTCGCTCTCATACTTGTCGGAACCCATTGTGAAGACGGGAGTGCCCGACAGACCTTTGCTTGCCCGGTCGGTGGAGTCGGCCTTGCCCGTGGCATGAACAAGCGACGAGTCGATGCTCATGTGAATCTTCTCGGCAGAAAGGTCCATGTTCTCGTATTTCACCTTCGAATCGCCGTAGAGCCTTGCCGTCTTCGACGTAGCGTCGTAGACAAGCGAGTCGTTGGCAGAGTATTCCACAGGCGAGTTGATGCCGTTGGAGCGTTGTCGGTTGAGCGAATCGAGGCGTATGGAGTCGTCGATAGCCTGATTGTGGTGGTAGATGGCGAGTTGCAGTGAGTCCATCTTCGTGGTGTCTACAATTACGCGGCCAGTAGAATCGCGCATCAATGCGACAATAGAGTCGGCCGTAGAGTCGGCCTTAAGTTCTATAGAGTCGCGCTTTGCTGCCTTTCTCGCTTTCTTGTTTTGCTGGAAAGGCACACTTGTGGCTGCCATCACAAACATGACGGCAGACAGAAGAAGGGCTATGACGGTTTTGGTTCTCAATTTTGTTGGATTATTTCTGTTGTTCTTATGTTACAAATCCGGCTCAAACAGCCGTTTCATTTCGCGGAACCTTGCCAATGTGTCGCCTCCGAATTTGGCAAGGCTCTTTTCAGCCTGGGCGATAGTCTTCTCGCGTTCAAGATGAGTCTTCGAGAAGAATTTGTCGGCATAGCAGATAAGCTTCTCCTCGATGGTCTCCGGCTGCAAGTCGTGGTGGGGCAGGGGAAGGTTTTGCGAAACAATGTCGTCGAGAGTAAGTCCGGCTCCGGTGTGGCGTTCGCACACTCGGGCATATCTCTCGGGCAGGCCTTCGGCACGCAGAATCTCGGCTCCGCAGATGCCGTGGCGTATGTAAGGCTCAGTGCCGTGGCACTCGATGCCAGGAGCATCAACACGCACAATGCCAATGTCGTGGAGCATGGCAGCCTCGCGCACAAAGTCGGTGTCGATGTTTAGTTCGGGATGTAAAGCGGCAATCTGCAGCGCACGACGCGCTACAGACTCGCTATGTGTGACGAGGATGTGGCGCAGAGCGTCACATCCGTCGTAGTATTTGTCAATGATTTCCTTATACATATCTATATATTACTCGTGCTCGCGCTCGATGTAGGCAATCACGTCGCCCTTAGAAACCTTAGAGCCACGCTTAGCGTTAATCTCAACGAGCTTGCCGCCGAGGGCTGCGGGCACCTCAACAAACTCGCCCCAAGGAGCCTGGATGTAGCAAAGGATGTCGCCCTCCTTGTACTCCTTGCCGATGAACGGCTCAACAGTAGGAGCGCACTCGCCCTCGCCTGAGAATTCCCAATAGATGTCGCCCTTGACAGGAGCAACGATAGCGTCGGCCTTGGCGTGCTTGTAGGCGCTGAGCTGCTCGGGAGAAAGGTTGGCGCCGAGCTTTGCGTCCTTGAGCTTCTGCAGGTCGGCAAGGAAGTTCTTCTTGGCCTGGCCGCTCTTGAGGTTGCGATACTGCTCCGGGTGCATGGCAAGCTCAAAGAGTTCCTCGTCGTCCTGGCCATATTCCCAACCGTTCTCGTCCATCTCCTTGCGGAAGTCGTCGAGAGCGTCGGTGAGGAGAGTGTGAGCGTCGACATCAGTAAACTCGCGGCCCTGCTTCTTGGCAAGCTCTACGAGCTCTGGGTCGATAGTGCCAGGAATCTTGCCCGACTTGCCGAGAATCATACCCCACATCGACTCGTCCATCATCACGAAGCGACCCTTGCCCTGCTCGATGGTGAGGAGGTTCATGAGGGCGATGTTCTTGACATACTGCGAGAACGGAGTAACCAATGGAGGATAGCCTACGCGCGGCCATACATACTCCACCTCGTCGAAGAGCTTGATGAGGAGGTCGTCCATAGAAAGCTCGTCCTCACCCTTCTTCTTGCGTACATTATTAATAGTGGTGCGCATACCGCCAAGGTCGGCCATCATAGAGCCCATCATACCGCCAGGCAGACCGCAACCGAGAAGGAGCGACGACATAATCTTGTTGCCCGGGTTGATGAAGTAGCCAAGCCACTCGTCGATGAACTCCTGGGTGAGGGCGCGAGCCTTCATGTAGGCCGACATGTTGATTTCGGGCACTTCGAAGCCCTCGTTCTTCAACATGCTTATGACAGAGATAACGTCCGGATGAACCTTACCCCATGAGAGCGGCTCGATGGCTGTGTCGATGATGTCGGCACCGTTGTTGCACACCTCAAGGATAGAGGCCATTGAGAGGCCAGGACCTGAGTGGCCGTGATACTGGATGATGATTTCAGGATACTTGTCCTTGATCATCTTTGTCAGCTTGCCGAGGAATGCTGGCTGGCCGATGCCTGCCATGTCCTTCAAGCAGATTTCCTCTGCGCCAGCGGCAATCACCTGGTCGGCGATGTTCATGTAGTATTCCAGGGTGTGAACCGGAGAGTTGGTGATGCACAGAGCGCACTGCGGAGTCATTCCGCCCTCCTTTGCCCACTTGATGCTGGGGATGATATTGCGAACGTCGTTCAGTCCGTCGAAGATACGTGTGATGTTGGTACCCTGCTTTGCCTTAACCTTATACATGAGGGCACGCACATCATCAGGCACTGGATACATACGCAGCGCGTTAAGACCACGGTCGAGCATGTGGGTCTTGATGCCTACCTCGTTGAAAGGCTTGCAGAAGGCGCGCACAGCGTCGTTAGGATTCTCACCAGCGAGAAGGTTAACCTGCTCAAAAGCACCGCCGTTGGTTTCCACACGGGCGAAACAACCCATCTCGATGATAACGGGAGCAATGCGCTCCAACTGGTCTTTGCGTGGCTGGAACTTGCCAGAAGACTGCCACATATCTCGGTAAACGAGACTGAACTGGATTTTCTTTTTCATCTCTATTCCTTAATTATATATAGATTTCTTGTTGATAATATGTAATGCAAGCCCCGCCAAAATGACTTGCGGCAAGGGTACATTCTTTCAAATGTGCAAAATTAGGGAAAAAAATCCAAATAAGCATATTATGAAAGTTTTTTTAGTACTTTACTCTTCATTTTAGGCTCACATGATATTTTTAGTATGATACAGCTCACATGATATTTTTATTCTGATACAGACTGTAGTTGGTATCAATTAATGATATTACGTACTCTCATTTTCGTACAGATTATTAGTATTATTGTACAATGGTACAATTAGTGTATATTAATGGTATTGGATAGTATGTAATTGGTGGTAATGCAACAAAAAAAGGCAACAGCCATTGGATGCGGATAATGAGAATTCCGACACCAATGACTGTTGCCCTCAAATAATATATAAGCGAATTATAATGGCGTGTTTAGAATAAATGTGCGCAGCAGATAGTAGCTGATAATACCAGCAAGATAACCTACAAAGGCAATCCATGTGATTTTCTTCATGTACCATCCGAAGGTAATCTTCTCCAAGCCCATAACCACAACACCGGCTGCACTGCCGATGATGAGCATTGAGCCGCCAACGCCTGCACAGTAGGCGAGCAACTGCCAGAAGATTCCGTCAACAGCCATGTCGCCAGTAGCTGCCACTGGATACATGCCCATACATCCTGCTACCAGAGGCACATTGTCGACGATGCTTGACAATACGCCGATGATGCCTGTTACGAGATAATGGTTGCCGTCGAACACTACGTTCAGACCCTTGCCCATTGCGGCGAGCACTCCAACCTCTGAAAGGCAGGCCACAGCCATAAGGATGCCGAGGAAGAAGAGAATGGTAGACATATCAACGCGTGAGAGCAGATTGGTCACGCGCTTCTGTGTGCCTTCGTCGTCATGTCCGCGATGCAAGTGGCGGTAGAACACTTCGGTTGTTGTCCACAGCACGCCAAGCACAAGCAGGATGCCTACGAACGGAGGCAGATGGGTGATGCTCTTGAATATTGGAACAAACATGAGTCCGCCTACACCAAGCACAAACACTATCTTGCGCTGGGTTTCTGTGAAGTCGCCCAAATCAGATGCCTTGCCGTCGTTGGCGTCAGGCATGTGAAGTTCACCTTTAAGGTGATATTGCAGAATCAAGGCAGGGATAATCATTGACACGAGCGACGGGATGAGAATCTCGCTGATAACTCCAGCCGCTGTGATGAGGCCCTTGTTCCAAAGCATGATGGTGGTGACGTCGCCGATAGGTGAGAAAGCACCGCCTGAGTTGGCTGCAATTACTACGAGTGCGGCATATATGAGACGGTCCTCACGGTCGCTGACAAGCTTGCGGAGAATCATAATCATTACGATACTCGTGGTGAGGTTGTCGAGAATAGCCGACAGAATGAATGTCATAAAGGCAATTCGCCACAGCAAGGCGCGCTTTGTTTTGGTCTTCATTGCCTTGCGCACCCAGTTGAAGCCGCCGTTTTGGTCTACAATCTCCACAATGGTCATTGCTCCCATGAGGAAGAAGAGAGTTGTGGAAGTGTCGCCTAGATGTTCTTGAATGATTGACGTCACCTTTTCTGCCATGCCAGCTACGCCTCCAGTGTAGTCTGGGTGCATGAGTTGCAGATACTGCATGGGGTCGAACATGTAGAGCGTCCAACACGCCACGAACATAAGCAGCGCAATGGCCGCTTTGTTAACTTTGGTCAGGCTTTCGGTGGCTATGCATGCATAGCCCACAACGAAGGCGATGACAATCATGATTGTTAATGTTGCCATAAATGCGTTTTGTTGTTATTGGTTTTTTTGTTAATAATGTTTTATCCGTATTGTGGTTTGTTTGTAATACGGTGCAAAATTAGCCAAAAAAAAACAAACGCAAGTCTATACAACAGAATATTAATGTAAATGTATTGAAATTGCATGGAATGTGGCGTCAGAAATCAACGCGTACTCCCACTTGCAGGTTGAAAGCCCATGGCTTGTCCTTGAAAATGGTCTCCACAGGGCTGTTGTTGTTGAAGTAGTATTTCACTCCTGGTTCGGCGAAAAGTCCTACTTGCGGCAAAGCGTTGATCTGGATGCCAAGAGCTGCATTAGCCGAAAACTGCACATGGTCGTGGGTTGCGTCGGTCTTCAATCCATCAGCCTCAAGCGATGCCTTCACGTTGAAGTCGGCCTCGCCTCCTGCCGATGCGTAGGTCTGCACGTGGTTGTTGCCCCATATCTTGTATTTCAGACTTATGGGTATGCCTATGTAATGAAGCTTCTGTGTCTCGATGATGTCGTCATTGCCCGACGATTTTATGAAGTCGGTTTCAGCACGTGTGTAAACCAAGCCTGAAGTAAGTGCCAAGCGATGGTTTAAGGCATAGCCTACGGATAAACCCACGGAGAGTGGTTGTGCGTGGTGTTTCGTCTCTTTATAGTTCGAAAGCAACATGGCGTTGCCATTTATAATGTATTCGCCGTTTGCTGTCTCACTGTTGGGAAAGTGGTAGTCGGTTGATGTCGATGATGTTCTAACGGCTCTGATGCCAGGCATAGTCGAGTTGCCAGAACCGTTGAAAGTGCCTCCAGTATTTACTCCAACAGTAATGCGGTTGGCAGATTCTGTCTTTACATCTGTCATTGTCCACATGGCAGAAGCTTGGTTGTGCAGCGACTTGCGTGGTTTGTTCGTCTGTTGTGGAGCGGAGGCAATGTTGCTTTGCTGATAGGTTGTGGCAGATGTTGTTTCGGCCTTTTCTTCAGTGGCTTGATTGTTTACTGCTGTGGAGCTTTCTTCATTTAATGTTGTAGCCGATTCATCTTCATTAAATGTTGTAGCCGCCGAATTAGCCATGTACGACTCAGGGTTGTTGAAGGCAGCAATGGCAGTAGAGCTCTTGCTGTTCTTTGCCATTGCAATAGCCGAGGCTGACTCAGTGTTGCCAGGCAATAGTTCAGCATTGTTCATGTTGGGATAAGCTTTAGACTTGTTGTTGCTTACGGCAAGTTGGTCTATTGTGTCCTCATTGGCACGGTAGCCTATCACAACAAGCAAAGCCACGGCAGCAGCAACCGATGCTGTCCACATGACAAAGCGCAGAGTGGCTCCATGTCGGTGCTGCTCTGTTGCGATGTCGGGTGTTGTTACGTGTGTTGTGTTGGGCGTTGTTGCCTGACTTCTGTCGAGTTGCTGCTCTATCCTGTTCCACAAATCGTCGGGCACAGGGGCCTCGCTATCGGCAAGTCGCTGGCGCAGTTGGCTGGTCCAATCGTTTTGTTTCATGTTTTTATTTCTCCTTTTTTATATGTTCGTTAATCATTCGTGCCAACATTTTCTTGGCATGGAAGAATTGTGAGGCCGATGTGCTCGGCGTAATTCCCAGTTCGGCGGCTATCTCCTTGTGGCTCATCTCTCCAAACACATACATGTTGAGCACCACACGGTAGCCCTCGGGCAGTGAAGCTATAAGATGTGACAGTTCCTCGTCGCTCACCTTATTTATATCAGGGTCTTCGTCGTCGGTGGAGTCGGGTATTGTGTCTGTAAAGGTGATGCCCGACCGATGCCGCAGAAATCCCAATGCCTCGTTGGCTACTATTCTTAGGAGCCACGACTTGAGAGAGCCTTCGCCGCGGTATTCAAACCGTTCTATCGACTGGAATATCCTCACAAACGAGTCTTGCACAATATCACATGCGTCGTCCCTGTCCGCGACGTACCTCAGCGCAGTGGCCATGGCAAATCCCGAATACTGGTTGTAGAGCTGCCGCATTGCAGCTCGGTCGCCGTTATGAAGATTGTGAACGAGTTGTTCTTCGGATTTCATTGATGTCGTTATTTCCGTTTCGCGGTGAATACAAGTTTTAGCGATACGGGGTTTGTACCGCCACTGTTCACTGTGTAGGATGTGGCGTGTAGCACAAGGGTTAGTACTCCCGACATGGAGAGTGTACCCCAAGAAATAGTTGTATTGTCTAACGGGTCGTTGGGTGATAGGGCTATGTTCACGCTGTAGGGCTTCTTGTCGACCAATGCCGATAAATGCCATTCTGTAGGCTCAAGCGAGTAGAGCAGGGTTTTGTCGGAAGCTTGGGTGACGGTGAACTTCAGTTTCTCGCTTTTATTGTTGCTGCCTATGCCCGATTCAATGTTGCTTCCCTGAAAGAGTTGCTGCAAAATTTCTGTATATGGCACTTCAAATAGTTGGATTTCCTTGCCCGACACTATTGCTTTGCCAGTACTTACCGACGTGGAACCTACTGTCCATTTGCCCTCGTAGGCCACAGGTGTCTCTGGGCATGTTGTGAAGTTGTCGTTGAAGCTGCTTTGATTGTCGTCTATCTGACACGACATGAGCGACAATGTCAGCAACTGAACCATCATCAAGATGGCCACAACACCGATATTTCTTATTCTTTTCATCCTTTTTGTAGTTATGTGTATTGGGTTATACACAATATAAATGTGCAAAGTTGAATAATATTGCATGAAGGAGGAAAAAAATTTGGAGATACTATCAATGAATAAAGCGAATTTGATAAGTTTGAACTTCTGCTTACAGTAGTATATTTAAAAGAAAAGCAAATTTTTTACTGACAAAATTTTCTTATCCGTTCAAAATTTGTACTTTTGCAGTATCTTTAATAAAACAGTACATATTTAATAATAAAAACAGTACATATTTAATAATAAAAATATAGTGGATGACTTTTTAGCATTATGAAGATTGGATTGTTTATTCCCTGCTATGTCGACGCACTCTACCCAGAAGTAGGCGTCGCCACTTACAAGCTCCTAAGGAGCCTCGGTCTTGATGTAGACTATCCCTTAAGCCAAACTTGTTGCGGACAGCCTATGGCAAATGCCGGCTTCGAGAAGATGGCGGGCAAGATAGCCGACCGTTTCGACGAGCTGTTTAAAGGCTACGACTATGTTGTGGCTCCATCGGCATCATGTGCCGCTTTCGTGAAACTCTACCACCCGCGCCTTGCTAAAGGACAGCATGAATGCCTCACGTCGAAGAAGATAATGGATGTTGTAGAGTTTATACACGACATTGTTCGCCCTACAAGCCTTAAGGCAAAATTTCCGCATGTGGTGAGTGTGCACAACTCTTGTCATGGAGTGCGCGAGCTTGGACTTTCGTCTCCCTCGGAGCGCAATGTGCCTCAGTTCAACAAAATCATCGACCTTCTGCGTCTTGTTGATGGCATAGTCATTAAGGAACCGGAGCGCAAGGATGAGTGTTGCGGATTTGGAGGAATGTTTTCCGTTGAGGAACCCGATGTGTCTAAGCGAATGGGCGAGGACAAGATTGCCAGACACATGGCTACGGGTGCCGAATACATCACAGGACCCGACTCTTCGTGTCTGATGCACATGCAGGGCATTGCAAAGAGAGAGAATAAACCTATTAAGTTCATCCACGTAGTACAGATATTAGCAGCAGGACTATGAGCACACAACACAGCGAAGCCGCACGACGCTTCAACGAGAATAGAGAGAAAACAACCTGGCACGACGCAACATTCTGGTCGCTAAGACAGAATCGCGACACTATGGCACATGGGCTGCCCGAATGGGAAGAGCTTAGAGAACATGCCAGCCAAATAAAGCGACACACCATAACTCATCTTGCCGACTATCTGGAGCAATTCTCCTCGCAGCTTGAGAGCCGAGGAGTGATTGTGCACTGGGCAAGGACTGCCGATGACTTCAACCATATTGTGCTCGACATTCTTCGGGAGCATGGGGTGAAGAAGATGGTAAAGTCGAAGTCGATGCTCACAGAGGAGTGTGCCATGAATCCTTTCCTTGAGCAGAACGGCATTGACGTTGTGGAGACCGACCTTGGCGAGCGCATCCTTCAACTGTTGAAACAGAAACCAAGCCACATAGTAATGCCTGCCATCCACTTGAAGCGCGAGGAAGTGGGACGTATGTTCGAGGAGAAAGGCATAAGCAAGGAAAAGGGCAACTACGACCCTACCTATCTCACCCGCTGCGCTCGCCTTCACCTGCGCAATGAGTTTATGGAGGCTGGAGCAGGAATGACGGGCTGCAACTTCGGTGTGGCTAAGACAGGCGACATTGTAGTGTGCACCAACGAAGGCAATGCCGACATGTCTACCTCCATGCCCAAGCTCCATCTTGTGGCTATGGGTATAGAGAAGATAGTGCCCGACTACAAGTCGTTGGCTGTTTTTCAAAGATTGTTGTGCCGTTCGGCAACGGGTCAGCCCACTACTGCATATACCTCGCATTTCCGTCAGGCGCGTCCCGGAGCCGAGATGCACGTGATTCTTGTAGACAACGGTCGTAGCGACATTCTTGCCGATCCTGAGCATTGGGAGACATTGAAGTGCATTCGTTGTGGCTCGTGCATGAACACTTGTCCCGTATACCGCCGTTCGGGTGGCTATTCCTACACATATTTCATCCCCGGTCCTATAGGCATCAACCTTGGCATGTTGCGCGACCCGCAGCGTTTCAGCGACAATGTTTCGGCTTGCACACTGTGTCTTTCGTGTGACAACGTTTGCCCGTCGAAGGTAAATCCTGGTTCGCAGGTGTATTTGTGGCGACAGAAACTCGATTCGCTCCACCGTGCCGACCCTATGAAGAAGATGATGTCGGAGGGTATGGAGGTGCTATTCGAGCATCCGCATCTTTATGCTTCGGCCTTGAAATTAGCTCCATTGGCAAATATTGTTCCCGATAGCTTGACCCACATACGTGCCGTAAATCCATGGGGCGTGGGACATGCAAAGCCTGAGTTTGCCAAGGAGTCGTTTCAAGAACTTTGGAAGAAGGGAAAAGTAAAGGAGTAGGAGTTGGAATAATACTCGTTTACTCCTCACATATTGTCTGATTTAATCACTCAAAAGAAATGTATAAAGAAGAACTTTTAGAGAAGCTTCGCGTAAACACACGCATTCAATACGATATGCCGATGACCGAACTGGAAGGCATTGCCTACGACGATACTGTGGAGCAGTTTATAGAAATGAGCCGTAATGTAGGCTCAAACGTGATTGTTGCCAAGCAAGGCGAGAGTCTGGATGATATTGTGCGACGTGCCTATCCCGAGGCCAAAGTGATAGCGTCCGACTTGAAGGAACTCACTATTGCTACGCTCAATCCCGATACTGTGGCCGATGCTCAGTCGCTTAACGGCACTGATGTAGGTGTGGTTGCAGGTGAGATAGGCGTGGCAGAGAATGGATGTGTATGGATACCTCAACAGATGAAGGAGAAGGCCGTGTGCTTCATTTCCGAATATCTTGTGATTGTGCTGTCGAAGAATAGCATTGTCAACAATATGCACGAGGCTTACGACCGCATCACAATGCCGTCTACCGGACTCGGCACCTTCATCTCTGGTCCGTCGAAGACTGCCGACATCGAGCAGGCTCTCGTTATGGGAGCACAGGCTGCAAGAGGAGTGACGGTGGTGATAAGGGAAGAATAGTTGCACACTAAATCTTCTCGGCCTTGTCAATAGCATCTCCTACGTACTTAAGGAGCTCGTTGGTATTGGTCCTTATTTCTTGCGACATTCTGACAAGCTGCTCACGGCTCATGTCGTTTTGCTTGTCGGTGATGAGGTGGGCAAGTCTAGCAATTTCGTTGAGCGGCTTGTTCACCTCTTCGCTCATATTGTGCAGAAGAGTAGTCTTGGCAATGTCGTCGGCAACAGCTTTGCCGTGTGCCTCTTCAAGCGCGGCATGAGTTGCTTCGAGCGATGAGTTTGTGGCCTTAAGGCGGCGCATGATGTGGCGCCGATAGAATATATACAAGGTAATGGCTATGAAAAGAACAGCCATGAATATGGCCAAAGACCATTGTCTCACCTTTGATGTTTCGTTGCGGAATTTACTTTCCATAATTTTGCTGCGCAGGTGGTCGGCCTCAAGTTGCTTGCGCTGCATCGATAGGCGAACATGGTCGGCATTCATTTTAAGTCGGCTCAGTTCGAGCGACGAGTTGTCGAGTGTGAGCTGGGTGTTGGCAAGCTCAAGGTTGGTTGAGAGGAGTTCGGCTTCTTGCTGTTCGTAAAGGGCTTGTTGGTGGGCTATGGCGAGTTGGTTGTTTTCATATTCTCGGCTATAGTTGATGAAGTTTGCCTCTATCATGGCAAGCGGCGAAGTCATCACAGTGTCGCGCTTTTGAACGTTATGTACATAAATGTCTTTTTGTATGTTGGCAAGCGAGTCGTAGCGGCATTGGTAGCGGAACAATTGCATCTTGGCGCGATAGTAGGCGAAATCCTTTTTGTTCTTGTTGGCTTCCATTATCTCTCGTGCTTCCTTGTAGTTGCCGTCGATAATCATGCGTAGCATAGCAATCTCGCTCTCCTCTATTTCGCTCGACTTTGGATCTACCTTTCCGCCGTTCAGTTGGCGATAGATTTCATAGTAACGGTAGAACACGTCGCGGCGGTTAAGACAAAAGGTTGAATAGCATATTGTGCGCAGTATTCGCTTTTTGAAAGATGGAGCTTTGGCCAAGGAATATCCTTCAAGGGCACAGCTGAGCATCTTCTCATAGTCGAACATGTCTTCGTAGCATTGTGCCATATAGCGGAATACGTTCGACATGTCTTGGTCGGGCAGATACTTCACTCCTATTTCTATGGCTTTGCGGAAGTTCTCTACAGCCTGATGTAGTTCATAGCGTGCCATGTGTATTTGTCCAATGGCAAACACTCCTGTATATAATCCGTAAACATTATTATGCTTGCGGGCATAGGCATTCATTTTCTCAACGTATGCGTAGGCTTCATGGAAACGCTTATGATTGACAAGGTAGTTCACCTTGGTGGTCATGGCGAAATAGAAGTATTGATTATATCCGGTTTGTATAGCCTTCTCTTGCAGTGCTTTCACGGCCTTTTCAAAATCAGCTTCAGAGTCGGTCACACGATAGTGTTGCAGGGGTATGACGAGTGCAAGGCATTGCGCTTTCTTGTCGCCTATCTCTACTGCCTTGTCATAGAGTATACGCGACAGGTCAAGACATTCGGGTGTGAAGCGCTGGTTGTAAGCCTTCTGATAGAGCGTGTAAAGGCTGTCGTTTATCTTGTATGGGTTGTTTTGCGCCATGCCACTTATGCCTACAACTATCCATACGACTGCTGTCAGGAGCAGTCGCATGACACGGGGTGCAGGTTGTGATAGTTGTTTATGCATAGGTTTGTTTTATTGTTTCTTGAAATCCACCCGGTAGGTGCAGCCATTTCGCCAGTTACTGCATCCATAGGCTGTCTTACCTTTTATTATTGTACCCTTGCCGCACATGGGGCATGTGGTGCCTATTATCGAATCGTCGGCTTCCTGAGCCAAAGGTGTAGTGGTTGAATTTGTTGTTGATGTCGTTGTTGAGACTGTGGCTTTAGGCGCAGCCTTCTTCTTTGTTGTTTTCTTTTTCTTCTTCAGGTCTTCTTCTGTGAGTGTGGTCACTCGTCGGTTGGAGTTGTCGCGCAGCACATCGTTCACAATTTCCGTCACCTGCTGCTTCAGTCCGTTTATGAAGTCGGCAGCGTCGTCCTTCTTATGTTCTATGTCGCGCAGTCGCTTCTCCCAGATTCCAGTAAGCTCGCAACTCTTCAGCAGTTCCTCGTGTATGATGTCGATGAGCTCGATGCCCGTGGCTGTGGCAACGAGGTTCTTGCGCTCGCGCCTTATGTAGTGGCGCTTGAACAGTGTCTCGATGATTGAGGCTCTTGACGAAGGACGGCCTATTCCATTCTCCTTAAGAGCGGCACGCAGAGTCTCGTCTTCCACAAACTTACCTGCTGTCTCCATAGCTCTTAGCAGGGTTGCCTCGGTGTAGTATTTTGGAGGTGTTGTCCATTTCTCAGATAGAGTGGGGATGTGTGGTCCGCTCTCGCCTTTTACGAATGCTGGCAGAGTGCGTTCCTCGTCACCCTTCTTCTCGTCGTCATCATTGTTTTGCTGTTGATTATTATTTCCGTTACCAGGATGGGCGTACACTTCGCGCCATCCTGGCGACAGGATTTCCTTGCCGCTCACCTTGAATTCCACGTCTTCTACCTTGCCTAAAACAGTAGTGGTCGAGAACTTGCAGTCGGGATAGAACACGGCTATGAATCGTCGGGCTATCAGATCGTAGACATTGCGCTCCATGTCGGTTAGGCTTGTGGCAGGCACTCCTGTAGGGATGATGGCGTGGTGGTCGGTTACTTTTGATGTGTCGAACACACGCTTCGACTTGGGTAGCTTCTTGCCCATGAGTGGCTGCATAAGCTCGCCATACTGCTTGCTGATGCCCGACAGAATGTTGGGACATTTGGGGTAAATGTCGTCGCTCAGATATTGAGTGTCCACACGTGGATATGTAGTGAGCTTGCGCTCGTAGAGTCCTTGAATGAGCTTAAGCGTCATTTCGGCGCTGTAGGAGAACTTGCGGTTGCATTCCACCTGCAACGACGTGAGGTCGAAGAGTCGTGGTGCCGGTTCAGTGCCATTCTTCTTCTGCACGTCGGTCACTGTGAACGGCTTGTCGGCGATGGTGGCAAAGGCGGCCTCGCCCTCCTCTTTGGTTGTGAACTTGCCCTTGGTGGCTGTAAACGTAGTGTCGCGGTATATGGTGGCCAATACCCAGTAAGGCTCTGGCTCGAAGGAGTCAATCTCTTTCTGTCGGTTTACAATGAGGGCGAGTGTAGGGGTCTGCACACGTCCTATGCTGAGCACCTGATGGTTTTGCCCGTATTTCAGCGTGTAGAGTCGCGTGGCGTTCATGCCGAGCAGCCAGTCGCCAATGGCTCTTGAGAGTCCGGCTATATACAGTGGCTGGTATTCGCTTTGGTCCTTGAGCGAGGCAAATCCTTCGCGTATGGCCTCGTCGGTCATCGACGAAATCCACAAGCGCTTCACTGGGCACTTTGCCCCAGCCTTCTGCATCACCCATCGCTGTATAAGTTCACCTTCCTGTCCGGCATCACCGCAGTTCACTATGCCGTCGGCAGCTTGCATAAGGCGTTCTATCACGGCAAACTGTCGCTTTATGCCGTCGTCGTCGATAAGCTTGATGCCGAATCGTGGCGGAATCATGGGCAATGAAGCCAGACTCCAGTGCTTCCACATATCGGTGTAGTCGTTGGGCTCCTTCAGTGTGCATAGATGACCGAAGGTCCATGTCACTTGGTAGCCATTTCCTTCCATGTATCCATGGTGACTGTTTGTCGCGCCCAGTATTCGGGCGATATCCTTTGCGACACTTGGTTTCTCGGCTATGCAGACAATCATTTTTTTATTTGTTATTGTTTTATTTATTATTTACTTAAAGAGGAGCAGTCCGGGGATGGGGCTTACTTTTAATGGTGTGGACGGACAAGCTACATTAATCTTGGATGGTGCTTCTATTTGTTTTAAGTGGCAAAGTTAAGAAAAATAATTGAGAATACGTTGATTTGTTGAAAAATCATAAAGCATAAAAAATAGTAGTGGTCAAGCAGCTTACTTTTAAAACAAATTAAATCTATTGTTGCTAAAAATTTGTTTAAACGAAATAAAAGTATTAGCTTTGCATTATCATTTTATCTACCACATGAAGAAAATTTTGTTGTTAGGTTCAGGCGAGTTGGGCAAGGAATTTGTCATCGCCGCAAAGCGTGCAGGACAGTATGTCGTTGCATGCGACAGATACGAGGGTGCTCCGGCAATGCAGGTTGCCGATGAGCATGAAGTGTTCAACATGCTTGATGGCGATGCCTTGACTGCAGTTGTAGAGAAGCATCACCCCGACATTATTGTGCCTGAGATTGAGGCTATTCGCACCGAGCGCCTTTTCGACTTCGAAAAGGAGGGCATACAGGTGGTGCCGAGTGCAAGAGCCGTGAACTATACAATGAACCGCAAGGCAATACGCGACCTTGCAGCCAAGGAACTGGGTTTGCGCACAGCCAAATACTTCTATGCCACCACTCTTGAGCAGCTTCGCGAGCATTCAAAGGAGATTGGTTTCCCATGCGTAATCAAGCCGCTTATGTCGTCGTCGGGTCACGGACAGAGCATTGTGCGCGGACCGGAGGAACTTGAGAAGGCGTTCAACGACGCTATGGAGGGAAGCCGTGGCGACGTAAAGGAGATAATCATCGAGGAATTCATTCACTTCGACTCGGAGTTCACTCTGCTCACAGTCACACAGAAGGACGGTCCTACATTGTTCTGCCCGCCTATCGGACATGTGCAGAAGGGCGGCGACTACCGCGAGAGTTGGCAGCCGTTCCAGTTGCCCGAGGACGAGCTGCGCAAAGCCGAGGACATGGCAGAGAAGGTGACACGCGCCTTGACTGGTGCTGGATTGTGGGGTGTTGAGTTCTTCCTGACAAAGCAGGGCGAAGTTATCTTTTCCGAGCTTTCGCCACGTCCGCACGACACGGGTATGGTGACACTGGGTCATACCACCAATCTTTCGGAGTTTGAGCTTCACTTCCGCGCCGTGATGGGATTGCCTATTGCCGGAATACATCTGGAGCATGCAGGAGCAAGTGCCGTGGTGCTCTCGCCAAGCGAGACAAACGATCCGCTGCCCTATAACTTCTTCGACGCTTTGAAGGAAGACTACACACGTGTGCGCATCTTCGGCAAGGAGGAAGCACATGTTGGTCGCCGCATGGGTGTGGTGCTCTGCTACGGAGAACCAACGGCTGACACAACACTTTTGCGTGATAAGGCTAAGCGTTTGGCCAAGACTGTGCTTGGCACTGATCCGTATATGGAGAAATAGTGGATTTTTTAAATTAAAAAGTAATATATAATACTTGGCCATGTAAATACATATTACTTGGCAAAGTATTATATATTATTTGGCAAAGTATATTAGTATTACTTTGAGAGCATATAAACACAACGAATGACTTTAACTGATTTTACTTTACACTTTTCTTGTTGTTTTACTAAAATACT
>ERZ1026888.189-NODE-189-length-37253-cov-11.211893_pt1 | contig 37253 bp, 68 predicted proteins | sample MGYA00380174_ERZ1026888 | MGnify/ENA primary metagenome ERZ1026888 (study PRJEB33269, sample SAMEA4719810) | human gut metagenome | biome: human-associated habitat; feature: organic feature; material: feces | place: Cameroon | collected 2013-10 ...
GTCTTTGTCCTTTAAATTCAACTTGTTTACTATCCATTTTGGTATAGTTGTTACTAATGTTGAAACTTCTGCATTTGCTTTTCTAAGCTTATATTTCATTTTATTTCCTCCCTTCAATTATTATATTATAACGAATATATATTTTTGTCAATACTTTTTTATATATTTTTAGATATTTTTTTGACATATAAAAAAAGCAAGTAGTATCAACCACTTGCTCGTTTTTATTTTATTTAAATAATTTATTAAATGTATTCTTTCCACATATTCTATCTGATGATAGGCCATTATCGTTTTGGAATTGACCTAATGCTACTGATGTTTTATTTCCAAATATTCCGTCTATGTCTATATTATATCCTTTTATAAATAACATCATCTGAATTAGTCTTGTAATATTTCCCTCAGCACCTTGTTTTACATTTATACATGCGTTATAAGTATTTGTTCCAAATATTCCATCAACTGCTAATTTTGCGTTAAATTGATTATTTAATTCTGTCTGTAATGCCATAACCATTTTCTTATGTGTATCTGTTCCATATATATTATCTAATGCTAGATTAAAGTCATAATGGTTTTTAAGCCATTCTTGTACATCATACACACAATTTATCTTTCCATCACTATAAATGTCTGTATTCTTGTCCTCACTTGTTTGGGTGGCATTGTTGCTATTAGATTCTCCTGTTAGTTTGTTTTTAAAGTCACACCATCTTGCTGTATCTTCAACGAATGGTGCAGGGCAATTTTTATGTGTAACATCATAATGTCTTACTACATTTTCAATAGATATATTATATTTTGCCATCAATTCTTTTGTAAGCTCTATTGTTTTATTTATTACTTCATCTTTTATATCTAATTTCCCGTTATTCATATAGCAGCACATTTCTATACCGATAGAATTGCTATTTCTGCAATTATTATAATATTTATCTGCTCCACCTACATGCCAAGCTTTATCGCTATCTTTTACTACTCTATAAATTTCATTTTCATCGACAAAATAGTTTGCACTAGCATTTCTATTTACATTTTCAAAATAATCTGCATTATTCTTAGCAGTACTTACTGCTCCAACATAATGAATTACAATGTATTTATTTTCTTTATTAGACATTGCATTAAAATTCACTTTTGTTAATTGTTCTTTTATTTCCATACTTACTCCTCCTTATATCTCCAGATATATCCATAAGCTTGTTTATATTTTTTTTGGCAACATTTGCATATATCTTGGCTTAAATAATTTATTTCTCTTTGTATTTCATTTATACTGCCCCATATTTTTATAAAATTCCCTTTAATGTCATATTGTATGACTTCTTTAGCTTTTGGATTTTCTTTCCCTCTTGTTGAATATTTACCTAAATTTTTAATTGCTTTTTCTGAAGCCGTTAAGCCTATTTTGTAGGCATGAGTTATATTTTCTTTAGCTGTTACCCATTCTAGGTTTGTTACTATATTATTTGTTTTTATTCCGTCAATATGATTTACTTGAGGTTTATTTTCTTGATTAGGAATAAATGCTTGTGCCACTAATCTATGAATTTGATATTTTTTTACTTTATTATTTTTGCTTAATTTTATTCTTAAATATCCATAAGTGTCTTTACATGGCTTTAATATCTTTATAACTTGTACTGTTCCATTTCTTGGGAGTGATTTTATCCTACCTAAATTACTTATTTGATACAATCCCTCATATCCGTTCAATATCTTTCCAGATTTCTTCCATACTTTTCTCCAATCTCTCCAATCTAAAAATAAATACAGGCAACACGATTGGAGTTGTGCTTTCAGTTAGCTCATGACTTCTAACCTAGCCTATATTTATTATATCATTGCTTTTTATTATCTTCAACTGTTTTGTTGTAATTGTTACTTGATATCATTAAAACACTTCCTAAAAATGCATCAAATGCTGTCATTACAGTTATTACTATATCAGTATATTCTACATTAAAACATTTTAAAACAACTCCTACAAATACAGTTAATGCCGGTAAAAATATTTGAGCTATGTATTTCAACACATCATATACTTTATTGCTCATAATAAAGCCTCCTTTATATTTTTATTTATATTAATTATAACATAAAATATAAAAAAATAATAGCAGTTTCCTAAATAAATAAGACTTACTATTATTTGGATCGTTTATTCATGAAAAATAAAATAATTGTTGTTTATATTTATTATATCATGAATTTAAAAATAGTTTAAGTTTGGAGGCAAGTGTCCGAATTGAACGGACGATAACAGTTAATCTAATGTATCGGTCAACCATTGCCAACTTTTTTTATTTTTCATAAGATTTATATTTGTAGTTGATACATTATATATTTTGCTCATTTTTTTATATGACATTTTACTTAAATAAATTTCTTTTACCTGTTCGCTAGTAAGTTTATGAAAAGGACTTTTTTCTCCTCGAGCTTTAATATTTGCTTTATTCTTTCTATCTCTTCCACATTCTACCATATCTTGATAATTTTCTTTCTGTGTACCCATTTTAAGATGTTTTATATTGCAACACCAAGCATTGTTACATAAATGTCGTATTACCATTCCTTTTGGTATTTCTCCATATTCTTTTATATAGAGAACTCTAAAAAGTCTATTAGGCTTTCCATTATAGTATATTCTTGTATATCCATCTTTATCTTCACAATGAGAGATACATTTTATACAACCGTTTTTTTGTTCTTCTAAGATAATTTCTTTTCCTTTTTTATTAAGTTTCCCTAAATTTATCATATATTCCCAACTTTCTCCCAACTAAAAAAATAAAATATAGGCAAACGAGTTGGGTCGTCTTTCGATAAAGCAGCTACTCTTTATCTAGCCTATAATTATTATATATCATTTTTTTATTTTTTTCAATAATGGAGGCAAGTAGCTGTACTGCCCAGCTCTCTTCTTGATTTGCAGTCAAGACGACTTCTTTTGCCCAACTTGCCATAATACCATCTTCGTGATGTCACGAAAATGGTAATTAATTTATTTAGGAATAGTTGTAAAATATAAAAATACTTTATCCTCTTTTCCATCTTCGTCCATTATAAAATTCTTTGCATATTTTACATACATTTCTGTGTTGTCTTCAAATAAATCGTGGAAATCATTATAAGCTGAATTCATTACTACCCAGAAATCTATATCGCGAATATTATTCAATCCGTTTTGTGCTTGCACTTGTCTCGTCTGTTCCAAAGTCCAATGCATATGATATGGTTCCATTTTGACTATTATATCTTTTGCCATTTCTTCATTTAATTCTTTCCCGTAAGCCATTGTATAAAGCTTCATGCATTTTCTTTCATACCACTCAGGGTCACAATCTTTAACCTTATATATTGCTTTGTCAAATATTTCAGACAATTCTTCCATGTCTTCTTTTTTTCCTCTTTCAATTATTTTTATCAAATAATCTTTGACATTCATTTATTTCTCCTCCTTTAACAATTTTATTATTGTTTCGTTTTGTTCAATAATTGTTTTTAAATATTTAGTGGTTTGCTCATCCAAAATTTGATTTTGTTTTTCTAAAACATTATCTTGTTTTTGTAAATGTTTCATCAAATCATCATTCGATAATTGTTTTTGATTCATTTGATAGCTTTCTAACTGACACCAATTTGACATTACTGATAGCCAAAAGAAAAAATCATAATTGCTATCCATTTCGTAACATCTCCAGTATTCTGTCCAATTTATTTTCAATTCTTTTTTGTCTTTCTTCTTGTTCTGTATTTTTTTCAATATTAGAGAGTCCAAGGCTAGTATTACATAATGCTAGCATCGCAAACCACCAATTAAAATCGTTATTCATTAGCATTCACGAGTTATTGTTAAAGATGGTTGAGAAACTGTAATAGGATTAGTTGCAGTATTATCCTTTATAGTAATTACTACAGAACTATTACAAGGTACTCTTACTAATACCTCTGCATCTACATTTTCGAAAGTTCCAACTGTTGTTCCAGTAGCTTTCATTTCACCGCCAGCAATATTCTCTCCTGCATTTGTTATATTAAGAGTTATTGCCCCTGCAACTGTAGGTGCTACATTTGCATTAAAATGTATTTTATAAATACCTGGTTTTGTTAATGTAAACAATCCGCTATTGTCATTATGAGATAGCCAACCATGACATCCACAAGCATTTGTTCTTACATTACTTCCTGTAAATATTACATTTGCAGAAGGTTGTATTGTTTGGTCAATTGGATTCACAGCATTTATCATTTTTAAATTCCTTTCCGAATATTCATCAGAAACATAAATATAATCTATTGAAACAGGAGTTATAATTTCTTTAGATTTAGTTTCTTCTGTTTTCTTCTTTTTCATAATATTCCTCCTTATAAAAATAGAGGAAATAGTTCTATCTATTTCCTCTTAATTTTGCCAATCACTAAAAAGTGAACATAGATAAAATCTAAAAGCTTAATTATTCAATTAGCAGTTGCAACAACCATTGTTACTAAATCCATAATAAGATGGAACGAATGGTGAACAACTTGGATAAGCTGGAGCTGGTCTTGGGATAATTGAATTTACAATCTGGTTAGCAAGGTTAGCGTTATTAAGTGCTAAGTTTGTTGTATAAACTTGGTCTCTTAATTGGTCTATTTTGTCTTGTTGTATTAAATCAATTATTTTTTGTGTATTTGCTATACCTTCTGCCCTTAGATTACAACAGCAATCGGCCATTTGACTAGATAATGTTTGTGTTTGTATTGCATTATCATATTTGTTTTGCATTATTTCTTTAGATAATCCACAATCACCCATTTGACTAGCATATCTATTTTCTAATATTTGTGTTCCTAAATCATATTTTGTGCTACAAATATTTTCGTTTATTCCAGCACCTGTTGTTGAAACATTTTGATTTGTATTAAAAATGTCTCTTTTGATAAATTCATCACTTAATAATGTGTCTTGACCTGTTCTGTTTCCATTGAAACCATTTCCCCAGAACGCAAATAATATGATTATTATCCAGAACCACATTCCGTCGCCATAGCCAAAACCATCATAGTTTTTGTTGTTACCAACTACAGCGCCTACATCGGCAGCTGTTAAAGGCATTGTATCCATAAAATTTCCTCCATTTCTTCTTTGTTTTTTTATATAAATTTATTGCAATAATTTATAAACTATTTTAAATTTTGTAATTGACTTAAAACATTATCAGGGCATCCCATTTGTTTTGCTTGTTGCATTATATTTTGCATTTGTTGTGTGTCTATACCGCCCATCATTTGTTTCAACATGTTTTGAGGATTGACCCCATTATTTTGTGCTTGACTTATTACTTGAAACATTTGAGGATTTTTCCCTTGTAATTGATTCATTAGCATTGATAGTATCGGATTTTGCATTCAACATCATTCCTTTCATTTCTTGAATTTGTTTTTTTAATTCCAATATTTCTTTATCTTTTTCATCTAGCTCTATTATTTCTGTCAGTGTGTATGATTTTATATTACCACTAACGTCTTTTAGCCATAGGATGCTCATTTCTTTATTAACAAATAATGTGTTTTTTAATGTCAATGTATTTTTTACTTCATCAATATTACTTACATATTTACCATCAAAATCTGTAGTACTATTTTGTGGATTGCTTAATTGAAAAGTTTGATTTATTGCTGGTGTTTGAGTATTCATCATTTGCATTGGATTTTGCATTTGATTTTTTAAGTTTTGTAAATCTTCTATTTGACGATTAATTCTATCTATGTTAGGTTGTTGCATATTATACATTCCATTATAAAAAGCCATTTATATTTATCTCCTTTTATTTTACGTTTTAAGCTGTTTTTGTTTTTTCTTATATAAGTTGTTGTTTCAAATATAAAACCGTCTCTTAGCTTATTCTCGCATTAAATAATCATATAAAAAGAAGATATTGCCCGAGCGTCATATAATTTGTACATATTTCTACGACCTTTTTTCATTTCTCGCAATATCTCCTTTCTTTTTGATATATCTTGATTATATTGTACTAGTTTTTAGCATAAAAATAATGCCATAACATTGCCTTGTTTTTGACATTGTTATGACATATTCCTTATAATACTTGATTTTTATTTATTTATATGCTATAATTATATTACAATTAAATAGTAATTATTGTTTATCAAGCCAAACAATAGTAAGTAGTTTATAATATGTTATAACTAACATTTTATATATATAAATAGGTATTGCAAGGCTTGAGGCAATGCCTATTTTTTTGTTTCCTTTAAATGGATTCTAAGTTGGAGATGAAAGCCAAATTAAATTTGAGGGAAGAGAGCCGGTCAACGGGGACTTTTTCTTGTTGCTTTCAAACAAGAGAAGATATTTTCTTTTTAGGGGGTTTTCTTTTCTTTCTTCTTTTTCCTTTATTTATTTTCTTTTGTGTTGTTTTATTTATTTACTTTTTCTTCTTTCTTTTCTAAGGTTTATATTATATAAAGGAGGTATTATAGTGAAATTACATTGTGCTATATGTGGAAAATTATTAAACTGTACTGATTCCACATCAATAAATTATCCAAATAAAGACCACATTGTCCCAGTAAAAAAAGGTGGTCAAAAAAAATGGACTAATATTCAATATGTTTGCAAGTGTTGTGAAGGTAAAAAAAGATACAGTTTTTCTAAAGACAGAAAATTTAATGTAAAATTTGTTGATTTAGATTTTTTACTTTTACTTATTCAAAATGAAAAGAGAAATGGAATAAATTTTGACAAAGAAAACATTTCTAATTTATTACAATATAAAGAAGATTTAATAAAACAAGTAAATAAAGTAGATAATATTTTAAAAGATATAACATAGAAATAAAAGAGGCTATTTTTACAATAACCTCTTAATTTTATTCTTTATTTGTTTAATTATTCTGCTAACTGTTCTTTCACTAATATTTTCTTCTATTGCTATTTTTACAATCTTTTGTCTGCCAAATTTATCAGTTAATCTATTAAATATTCTTAATTGTATATCATTAAAATTTGCATTCTGTAATATATAATCTAGTTCAAACTTTGTAAAATCTAATTTATTTATGTTTTCTTCTTCTAACTTTTCTTTTTCCATTACTATTAGTTCTCCTTCTAGTAACTGTTTTTTTTGTTAATTTTTGATATGCTCTTCCCATTAATTAATCACTCCTGACATATTAGAATTATCTGTATCTTCTTGATGTTGTTCTACTGTTTGAGTTTCTGTAACAGTATCGAAAGATGATTCGTAAATGAGCCAAGCTACATTTGTTCCAACTAATGCAATCAATAATATTATACTTACTATAAACCATCTTTTTGTAGTTTTCTTTAATTCTGAAAGCATTTCTAATGCAAGTGTTTGTTCTTTTACTTCTTTTTCCATAATTTCAACACTTCCTTTCAATTCTTCCAATTCTTCCTTTAACATCTTATTTCCCCTTTAAGCATTTTCATGATGTTTGTGCCATATCTCTATATGCTGTTTGATTGCTTTTTCTATTCTTACGTCAATTTCATTATCAAAGCTATCCAATTTTGTTTCTATTTTATCTAGTTTTTCGAATATTTGCTTTAGTTGTGCATCTAATTGTCCTTGTTTGTAAGAGTCCTTGGAAGTATCTTGTTTTATATCTTTGTTACCTGTACGCACAAAAGCAGCAATACAAAATATTATACTTATTATGCTAATACCTAAACTTATTACAGTTGATACTCCCATATTTACCTCCACTGCTTTTACTATAAAATATATACTATATTAAGTATAACACAATTTGAATATTTTTGCAAATTCTTAATTATTAATATATTATTTATAGAACGCTGTGACTTTAACAGTTATCTGTTGCGTTTTCAAATAACTTCGTACTTGCAATGTTCCGTTAGGCATAACATGGGCAGTTACTCTGTCCCACGTCTCATATACATCAGTAACCTCAACATTGAAACAAATCACTTGATTTAGGTTGAGATTCGGAAACATTTCGTTAAATGTTATATTTGCACCAATTGTTGAATCTCCTCCTACTGAGTTAAGTAACATTGACTTCACAGCTGTTTTTATTTGCTCAGATTTTTCAGCTTTTGCCTCATCTATGTTATTTTGAAATGTAGTAAATGTATCAGCATTTACTTTTGTTACATCATTTTGAAAATTTATTTTATCCATTTTTCTCTCCTTTCAATTTTTCTATTTCTTTCTTTAGTTCTTCTATTTGCTCTTGTTGCTCTTGTATAGCCTTGCAACACAAACTTGTAAATGAATATGTATCAACACCTGTATTATCAAGTGATGTTACTTCTTTTGAGTAGTTGTACTTGTCTCCTATAACAAAACCAATATGCGTTTTATCTTTATCATTCTCAGTTTTTAAGTTATATCTGTATATATCTATACCATTTATTATTTCTAGTGCATTATCTTTCATTTTTTCAAAGTTTTTCTTTTTTTCTGCTAAAGATGTTTGAGTTAATATTGGAGTTCTTATTCCAGACCCAGTTATATCAGTTGTTCCAGCATCATCATTAACAATAACCGATGATGTTGAACCAGCTAGCATATATACAGCATTATCACTACTGCCATATACAAACCCAGCACCCGTTGGTTGCATATAGGAAAAATGTGCTGTATTATTCTGTTCACTTATTCGTAATAAATCAGTTGCATCTCCTTTTCCAGATATAGTAATCTTGCCACCTGTTATTGTTGCGTCGTTACTTGTTATTTTTCCATTTACCGTTGCATTGTTGCATGTCATATTGCCATTTTTATCAACATTAAAGTTATTACTTTTGATTATTGTATTATCTCCAGTTAAATTAATCTCCTTTCCGTTTAAGACTGATTTTATCTGCATCGATTTGTATTTGTTCAGCACTTTGATTAATTTTTGAAATAACTTCATCTTCTCCGACCTTCTTTCTTACTTCTGAATTAATACTTTCAGCAGTTTGCGTTATTGCACTGTTCATTTCTATTGTTGTACTATAATTTTCAAGTTTTTTATCTACAGATAATGTAATTTGTTGTGAAGATTGTTCAATATTGCTATTCATTTCAGCTTTTGTTGCAAATATATCTGTATATTCACTTTGTATAGCCCATTTTACATAAATACTAGCACTAAAATCTTTTATTTCAAGTGTATTGTTGCCTTTTGGTAATAATATATGAAATTCCCCTAAATCTTCAGTGGTTTCATTATCTTTTACAGTTCCATCTTTATTTATACGTCTTATTATTTGTGCTTGTCCATTCTTTAAGATATATTCATCTCTAGTATCTCCATGTTGTCTCAAAACTTCTTCTATCCCTAAATCAAAGTATGTTTTGTTTCCGTTTTCATCAGTAATAATTATTATACTTTTGTCTTTTCCTAGCAATAAATTATCACTTAAATATAAATCATCACTTAAATATTGATACTTAAATACTGTATTGTTTCCATAAATATGAAGTTCTACAACTTCTCCTTCAACACAATTTGCTAGTGCAACTGATTGTATTCCTGTAATATCGTTTGTTAAATCTGCCAGTGTTGATACTTTACTTGCAAGTCCATCAATATCAGCTGTTATAGTAGTTGTTTTATCTGTTCTGTCCCCTATCTGATTTATAACACCCTCAATCTTTTGGTTTTGCTTATCAACTATTAAATACGTTTGATTTATTTTTCTATCTGTTTTATCTGCTTTTGTATAATCTGTTTCGCTTGTTTCTGGTCTGTCTGTATGAATATTTTCTTCAAGTCCTTGTGTTATATTTTGTTCATCATTTAACATTAAGCAATTGTATGTTTTACCGAATATTTCTATGTTGTACATATCAAGTAACTCATAATACATTATTCCAGTACTTACAAAATCGTTTAAATAATATTCTACACCAAATAGTTTGTTTGATAACTCTTGCAAATAATCAACTCTGTCATTAAAATTCATAAATTGATTTTCTTTTATCATCAATTCACATAAACCATTTAATTCTATACTGCTTTGGTCTTTTTTATATATTTTATCACTTTCTCCAGCTCTTGCAAGTACAATTGAATTTATTGGGCCGATACTTTTCTCCAAAGTTTACGTTTGTATCGTTTATATATTCTTCATTTATTGTATCATAATTTGTAGGGTATTCTAATTCTATCTCAGTATCTAAATTAGTTATTAACTTAAATATATTTGTTCCTTGCCATAATTCTATTGGTTCTATGCTAGGCAATTTTATAATTTGTGGTGTTTCTAATTGATACAATATTTCTCCGCCATTAAACTTAGCCTGAATACTTTCTAATGTGTCGGAAGAATTCCCAACTAACACAAAATTGGCTGGATTTTGATATGCAGTTCCATCATTAAATGTCCTGTTCCTTTGAGCATTAGTTATTAGATAATCACTATCACTCATACTTTCGGTTTTATTTTTAGATGTTACAAAAACCAATCCCTTATTACCATTATTTAAAGTAATCAAACTTGAGGTATTTATAGTATCTTTCCATGTATTTTTTTCAATCTCAACTTCACCATTTTTATGAATTATTAGTTTGTCTTTTGTATCTCCAACTTTTGCTAATGTATTCTTATTTAAGTTGATTTCAATTACTTTTGGTTCGTGGTATGGTTCATAAGTCATGTCTTCATTATCTATTGTTACTATTAAATCTTCATAAGAAATTTCTGAATTATCTGAACCATACAACCAAACAGCCAAATATTTCTTGTCATCTGTGATTTTTGGTATAACAAACGAACTAACTGTATCTGATTTAGTATTTTCTTTCATTATAGTTCGTGAGGTTCCATTTAAAGAAGCTAAACCAATAGCAATATTACCGTCATCATTAAATTTAGATTTTGCTCTTACTATTTTTCCATCTAAATTTTCTAGATTATCAAATACCCATACTCCAAATCCACTTTTTTTTTCTATTTTGATTCCATTGCTTAAACTTGTAGTATTTAGATTTGAATTTGAATAAGAATACTCTTTAAAATTATCAAACTTGTTCTTTCCACTCTGTTCCAGTCCAATATAGCCGTAAGGCAGGTATGGTTTTGAAGATGTTCCCTCTGTAATTTGAAACTCTGTAAATAAGCTTTCTATTTCAGCTGCATTTTGTAAGTCCCATTGAATTGCAATAAACTTGGTGTTTTCATTTAAGGAAATCTTATTTAAATTAGAATTAACTTGATATATTTTATTTGATGTTATATACTTTTTATCTGCGTCAAATTCTAACAATTTTGCAGATGAAAATATATTTAACTGTTTACTTGAAAAATATATATTTTTGTTTGGTATTTTTATAAAGTCTGTTCTCCAATATAATTTTGATTGTATTACATAATTAATTGTTCCATCATCTTTCCAAATACCATTAGTAGTAAAATTTCCATCAAATATGTTACACCCATCAATAACTTCAATATCTTGTGGATAATCTGGGCTTGGTGATGGAGCGCCGCCTGTATATTTTTCATATAGCTTATCATCTGTTCCTTCATATACCATTAGTTCTTTTATATAAGCGGTTCCAGATGTATCTTTTCTTATAACATCTAACCTTATAAAGGAAACACCTGTAACAGTAAAAGAATACTTAGCATAATCATTGTCATTGTTAGTAATTACATTATATTGACTAGTAGCATAATTAGACATTCTTATTGCATTTCCTTTATGTTTAAATGAGATTGTGTACTCTTTTTTTGTGTCTAAATCATTCAAATATTGTTCAGAATTATTTAAAAAGAAAACATCAAAACCACCGGTCCACGTTAATTTTGCCACCCCATTTTTATAAGTTGCTATTGCTAAATTTGATACCCCATTCCAATTAAATAATTGATATCCAGATGTTGTCTCTTGATAACTATTTCCATCTATATTGACTGTTTTTGCTTTTTCTTTTACTTGTGTTTCTATTTCAACTTCATTTGTATTCTTACTTGTACTATATTCTAATAATTTATTTGTATATCTTACTTCTACTTTATCATCTAATGTTATACATATACAACCACCAGTAGTTTCAGCTATTTGGTCTAATACATCTCTATAAGTATATCCCATTGAGCTGTATGTTCCATCTTCGTTTATTGTCATAAATAATTCATTTGCAAATTCTCTATCTTGATTAGCAAAAGTGCTGTCTTTAAATTCTAAGCCAATCTTCTTACATAATTCTGTCAAAAACTTCTTTATTTTGCATGGATAATCAACTTCTATATGTTCATAATCTTTCATGGAATATAGCATTTTATCATAACAAGTTATTTTGTAACTTAATGTATCTTCTTGTTTTTTTGGCTCTTTTGCTACAATATAATTCCCATAGTTTAAATATTCATATACTCCATTCACTAATAAACCATATTCAAACTTAATTTCAGTACCTTTTGGTATACTTACATTACTGTCTAATTCTAATACTTTCATAACTGATTTTAACAAGCTTGCTTCATAATTAGGAGTTGCACTATTAATATCTTCATCTGTTAAAATTATTTTTTCATTATTAAGTGTGTATGTTATTCTTACTGACTGTTGCTTTCCAAGCATCTTTATTTCTTCTTTAAATTCACTTGTATGTGATTTCAACTAATATCAACTCCTTTTCTTTGTACTTATAAAACTTATACTAAAACCTTCACATTTGTTTATTTTTTTGCTGACTGCTTTCCAATCTCCTGTATATGTTGTCATTGTTACCATTTTACCTTTATTATCATCATAATACTGTGCGCTTTGTCTTGCACTGTCAAATATCAGTGCAAGTCGATGTACTTCATCTTTTGTTAATGCTCTATATGTTAATACTAGCTTAGGAAATACACCTATTAATGTGCCTTTTTGTGTTCCTGCAAGATTTCTACCACTATCACTTGACCATAATTTGTTATATTCAAAATCGGCTTGTATTAAATAATCTCCCATATTAACATTATTTATTATTATACTATTTTTATCTATATACATATTTTTTGCCTCCTAAACTCACTCGCTTTTTGCCTTTATGTATTTTGCTCATTTTTTCTTTTGTTGCTTGACTATGTTTTTTTCCAGTTTGTGCTTTTCTTAATCGTTCTCTTTTTGTACCATATGTATTATTATATAAATAAGTACACCATTCAAGGTTTTCAATTTTATTATTTAATTTATTTTCGTCTATATGATTTACACACGGATAATTATTTGGATTAGGTAAAAATGTTTCTGCAACTATTCTATGTACAAATTTACTAGGTTTTTTATTATTTTTGCTTAATTTACAAATATAATATCCATTTTTTTGCTTTTTGTAATTTTAATATTTGCCCCTTTTTATGAATTTTTCCAACTTTTTTTCTTAATATTTCTCTATCAAGGCTCCTGATTCTTCCATAATTGCTTACTTGATACACTCCCTCATAGTCTTTTATGTCTTTCCATATTTCTTCCATTTTCGACCTCTTTCTTTTCGACCTATAAAATTAAAGTGAGGAAGATAGGTCGAATTATCTTTTCAGCAAGTTAATTACTCTTGCCTATCCTCACTTTTTATTATATCATATTACCTATTGAAAGCAAAGTCGCTCTCTGCATTTATCCTTTTTATTTCTCTTGCAATCTGTCTATTTCCTACATAAATCGGTATAGTTGCATTTAAATTAATATATTTTCCTATTGTTGAACCTAGTTCTTCAAGTAGTTGTGTGTCTGTAAGAGGTACATAAGCCTCTCTTCCTGCTTCTCCTGCTAAGGCTGTTCCTCCTGCTACTGGTACTCCTCTACCTGGTGCATTTAAAATTGTTCCTTTTGCTAATTTAGGTATTTGAGGTATGTTAAATCCAAATTGTTTTCCACCTATTCCAGGAACCCAATCAGGGACATTAAAATGTATTCTATTTGCTCCTCTTATTAGTGTATTTAAACCACTTATTATCATATTTAATGGCCATTTTGCAATTGCCCATAAACTATCAAATACACCTTTTGTTATTTGTTTTAAGCCTTCCCAAGCCGTTTTCCAGTCTCCTGTAAACACACCTTTTACTAATTTAATTATTCCATCAAATATAGTTTTTATTCCTTTAAATAATCCATCAAAAGAATTTAATGTGTCTTGTAAGATATCTACAATAAAATCATATAAGTCTCCTATTGTATCTCCAAACATTTTATGAATCCAATCACTTTTACTTTCTAACCAATCAATTCCTTTTTGGAAAAATGCTTTTATTTGCTCCCAATATTTAACTATTGTACCTATAATTAATACTATTGCTCCAGCTACCATCAGTGGTACACTACCAATTATTACTCCAACTCCTAAAATTGCTAATCCTATACCTTGTATGATTTTTCCAAAGTTTTCCCAACCAGGATCCTGTAAATATCCTAATAAACTTTCTATTGTATATATTATTCCAGCTATCAATAGACCTATTCCTAATGCTTTTATCGCATCTAATCCTAGTTTCCAAGCTAATAGTCCTGCTGTAATTCCAGCCATAATTGATAATATCAAATCTTTATTATCTGCTATCCATTTAAGCCAATCTGGAACTTCGCCTTGCAACATAGAAGGATCTATTGATGGTGCTACTGCTCCACTATCTGACGTGTCTGTTAATATATTCATTTCGTCAAACGGTGTAGTCTGCAAATCTTTCTTTATTTTCCCTGTGTTTTTACTTATTCCACCTGTACTATTCTTTGCATTCATAAAGTTTTTTGCACTATTTTTACTAAATAATGTTATTCCAAACCAAGCATTTAATATATAATTCAAATAACTTAATAATGTACTTGCTAAGTTTACAACATATTTTAATGCTGGTGCTATTGCTTGTGCAATTAAATATCTAATATACTCCAAATTTGCAGCATATTGTTCATCATATTGTCCTAATGTACTTGAAGCTGAACTCATTAATCTATATGCACTTGCTACACTAATTATTCCTAACGCTAGTCTGCCTATGTGCTTTATTGAACTTGATACTGATGTATTTACTTTTTGGAATCCTTTTTTCAATTGACTCACTTGTGCTTGTTGCTTTTGCATATTAACACTTTCGATTTTTGCTTTATATGATGCCACATTGTCTTTTGTTTGTTTGTATGCTAATGTTGTTCTATCTACTGCATTATTTAATTTTACTTCTTTTGCATACATTTTATCTAGTGTTTCGCCTATTTTTTCATTATTCGCAATAACTTTTTCAGAGCCTTGTAAATCAGTAAATTCTTGTGGTGTTAAAGATATTCCTTGTGACTGCTTTGACATTATATTTTGCAAATGTTCTACTTGTTGTGATGTTTTTTCATATTCTTGCTCTATCTCGAATATAGCTTGCTTATGTCTTTTTAATTCATCTTCTGCTTGTAATTTTGCTTTTAGTTTTAATTCACTTTTATTTTCTTCATCTTTTATCTTTTTTTCTAAATTTACTATTTGTTTATCAAATTTATCTGTTGAAAGTTTTGTTTCAATTGTTATATAACCATCTGCCATATTATTCCTCCTTTCTGTTTATTCCTACTTGTTTATAGAAATTGTTTATGCTTCTTTCTTCTTCCTCTGTATATTTTACTTCTTTGTAATTTTCTTCATCTAAAGAATAATATTCTTGTGCTTCTATTATTTTTTGTCTTTCTTTCTGGTCTTTTATTTTATTTACATCTGTTGTTCTTAAATTTCTTATTCTACTTAATACACAACAATTTCCAAATTCACTATTTGTTAGTCCATTTAAGTCGTTCCAAAAGTCCCACCAATGCAAATATTCCTTCTCATAAGGATTATATCCATAATCTTGTATAAAACTTGTTCTTATAAATCCTTTATCTTTTTCATAGTCAAAATCCGGCTTTTTATTTTCGCTTTTAAGGCTTTTATTTTCTTTGCCTAATAAAAGATACTTTTGGCCTAGTCTAATCAATTCTGTCCAATCCTCATACGAATTAAGTCCATCTTCTCCAAATAGCAGGTAAATTATTGCTAATGCCCTCTCTGTATCATCTATTTTACTATCTTTTGCTACTTTATCACACTTTAATGCTACTCTGAAATCAGAATTTATTTTATATCTCTTGTCTTTTATTTTTACATATTGTGGATTATCCATTATTCCATCACATCACTATCTTCTTGAGAATATTTTGTAGCTATTGACTTGATTTTTTCTTTTATGTCAAGTGCATTCTTGTTTAGTAATGGTTTTAGTTTTTCCATTTCTTTATCTAAATCCATAAAGAATGTTATATACATTTCTCTTCCACATAATATTTTTTTAATTGACCCTTGACCTAACACTAACTCATATGCTTCTGTTTGTCTTTTATAATATTCATTTACTGTTTTTAATAATGCTTCATCATTTGCACTTAATAATTTTTTTCCTTTTTTATCTGGTCTTTTTTCTATCATAACTCTTTGTGCTTGTAGCCATCTATTATTATTCTTTATCATTTCTTCACTTTTTTGAGCTTTTAATGGTAGCTCTATATCTTCCAAATCAATTATTATAATTTCTCCTGTATCTTTCCCTTCTGCGTTCTTGATACCTATTTTTAGTAAATTATCTTGTTTTAATTGAATACTTTCCATCTTTATTTCTCCTTTATATTAAAATAAGGTTTAGGCTTATGCCCAAACCTTTTATTATTACCCTTTTGGTGTGAATGTTGGTTTTTGATTTGCAATTGCAACTGTTCCTATTGTTGGTTTGCCTTTTACATAAACATCATATGAAATTGTAGCAGTTTCTCCTAAAAATTCATTTATTACAATTAATACATTATATTGTAATGCTTCATAAGTTGTACTTAAATCTCCTGTTGCACTTGACATATTCACCTCAAGCATTTTTGTTTCAATGCTTTCTGCTTTTTTTCTTGCTTCGTTAAGCCATTTCCATATTGGATCATCTTTATCAATTCTTTTTCCACTTACACTAGATTGTATTTGATAACTATCAAATGTTGAGCTTGCTACATCATCAATTATTTGTTTAAATGTATCTATTTGAGGGTTGTATGCTAAAGATAAAGCTTCAACTCCAATTCCTTCAAGTTCCCAATTAGCTTCGCCATTTGCTGATGTATCAAAATAATGTGCAAAATCTTTTCTTTTTAATTGAGCCATTTTATTTCTCCTCCTCTTTATTTATTTTTTTAGTCTGTTTTAATTCTTGCTCCAGTTTAATCATTTCTTTTAAAGATAGAGGTTTAATGAACCCGTTTTCATTTAATCTTGCAATATCTTTTATTGTTCCTATTTTGTTTGGATCTATTTCATCATTCTCGAAGTAATAAACACCATCTAAAATAAAATCTCTTTGTATTATTAGTTTCATTTTAACCCTCCTTATAAGTTACTTGTATTTGTATATCGAATTCTGCTGTATTTGTATTAGCATTATTCATACTTCCACAATTTAAGCATTGTATTGATTGTATTCCGTCTATCTTAGGCAATATGCCTTTTTCATTATTAGAACTTATTAGCTTTTCAAATATTTCAAAGAATCCGACATTTATTAAATTTTCTATTGTATCTTGACTATATCCCACTCGGCTTCTAAATGAATATACATCACGACATACTTTTGTTCCTGTTATCCATTCTTCTACTGTTGATGATGTAGGTATCTTATCTAAAGAGTAATTGTTTGGCTCATTGCTTAACATATTAGCATTTATTTGATATTTTTTATTTGTTACTAATACATCTATAATTGAAAGTAAATATTTTCTTAATTTTGTTATTCTTAAATCTTCTACTTTAACTATAGTTTTATTTATTTCTGCCATTATTTACTCCCTCTTTTCATATATTCTTGACATTCTTTTACAATATCGTTTATTTCTGCTGATTTTACTCTTTCATCCCAATATGGACCTGTTCCTGGAGTTGTATAGTTTTCTGGTTTTATCGGTGTTCCGTGTATTATTCCAACATATTGTGCGTGAGCATAAGGTACATTGTATTTTATATAATCAGTTCCTTTTACTACTGTTTCTCTTAATGCTCCTGTATCTTTCGGTACATATTTATCCATGTGTTGATAACATCTTTCAGTAAAATATTTTTGAACTTTCCCGTTGGGTTCTATTCCTAAGTCTGCTTTTATTTCACTAATCGGTTTTAATCCCATTCTACTTGCCTCCAAGGTGTATATGTTGATTATTACCAAATGTATTGTTACTTATTGCAGTTATATTATAAAACTCTACTCCATTCAATTCAGATTGGCTTGTAATCGTTTTTTCTATGTTGCCCTTACAAACTATATCCCCTATACTAAAATCTGCTATATTTAAGTTTTCGTTGCTTTCATATGGTATTCTTATTTGAACATCATTTGCATTCTCATATCCCATTTGGGTATTAGCACCTTTTCCGCCAAACCACCATACTTTTTTGTAGTAATGCCTAATCCATTTTTCTAGCCTTGTTTCTTCATCAAATCCTTTATGATATAATGTTATATCTGTATTTGTTATCATCTAACACACCCCACAATACATATAAGGTGTGCCATCTTCTAGTTTACAGTCTATCAAATAATCTTTTACACAACCTTGTAATTCTAATTCCCTTGCCTTTTCTTGCTCTGCATTTATACTTCCATAGCTTACACTATATCCATCTATGCTTTCGCTTGTTATTCCTTGTGCTTGTTTATTACTTGTTTGTTCATATTTACTTGATATGTTTATCATATCATAAATACACATTTTAACTTCTTGTATTTGTGTTTTCAAATTAGTTAATCTATTAAATGTTAGATTGTCAATTATCTTTCTGCACTTAAATTCTAATATATTAAAAGGCATTTTGCCTAGAGTTCCGCCCAAACTCTTATATTCATCATAAGTTAGGTATTGATTGTTAAACTCCATTTAAAATGCCTCCTTTATTATAATTCTGTTACTTCACCTTTTGTCTTTATTTCTACTGCTAATGCGTTTGTTACAACATCAGTATATACCATTCTACCTTGTAATGCTGAAGCACCAATGTGTTTTCCATCTGCTAAGTTGTTGATTGTTGGCTCTACTTTCCATTCATCAACTGCTTGACACCATGGCACTGCATATACTATACATTCAACATTTGTTGGTAATAAGTAGTTAGGTTTTACTTGAACTCCATTTATTTTTCCAATAACACCATTTCTTACTAATTCTGCACCTAATGAACCTGATGTATTTGCAAATTTATCATCAGATAATAGTAATAATTCTGTATCTGCGTCAATTGCAATTCTTAATTCATCTGTTGGTATTCCTCTTGCTTTTAAGTTTTTAACTAATGTTGCTATCTTTTTGTATACATCAGCTTCTGTCATTGCTGTTACATCTGTTGATTTTGTTCCTCCTGATACTAATGCGTTAATTGCATCTAATTCAAGTGCTTTTCCTATTACATATCCAGCACTTTCCATTCTTTGTGCTTTTAAATTATCTGGAACTGCTTCCGCTTCATATCCGTCTATTAATTCATTACATGCTTTATGTTTGTCAACTAATATTGGTAGATAATCTGTTGCTGATTGTGTTAGTTCAACACCATTTTTAACATCATAATCTGATAATGTTATATCTCCATTCCTTGTTGGTACTTCAACTGCTCCTGCTGTTGGATTTCCTTCATAATCTCTACTAAATTCAGCTCTAATATTGAATTGTTGTCTCATTAATTTTACGATTGCGTCTGCATATCTTTCTTGTCTTTTATGTGTTCCATTTTTTTGTATAACTGTGTTTGCCATTTAAAATCATTCCTTTCTTTTTAAAAATCAATGTTAGGGTGTTTAGATTTTAATATTGCCATAACCCCATCATCTTCATTTGATTGTGAAGTAGTTCTTGTTTCTACTCCTGTGGCTTTACTAGGAACAGTTTTATTTAAAAATCTAGGATTGTCCTTTAAAAACTTACTTAGGTTTTCTTCAAAGTCTCCTTCCATTTTTGTTACTTTAAATAATACATAATCTGTATCTTCAGCATTTACTCCAGATTTAAGTATTTTATTTTCGTTTATTATTTGTTCTTTTTCTGCTAATGCTTTTTGATATTCTGTTTCCTTTTCAGCCATCTTTTCTTGTTCTGTTTTTTGAGCTTCTTTCCATTCATTATACTTTTTTAATTCTTCTTTGCTAGGCATATCTTTTTTTGCTTTTGCAAGTCTTGTCTCTACTATTGTATTTAATTCTTCTTGAGTGAATGTCTTTTGCTCTTGTCCTCCATTTTCTGTTGTGTTAGTAGTTGGAGTTACTACATTGTTCTCTTTGTTTTCTTCCATTTCAAATCCTTTCTTTAAAGTCATAAAGTTAGACTTTTTCCTTACATTTCAAGTCTGCAAGTTCGACAATTTATTTATAAAAATTTAATAACAAAATAAAAGTGCCAAAGCTATTTGCTCTGACACTCTTGGTGTTCTTCTATTTTATTTACTTGTTTACATCTATTGCATAATATTTCTATTATTCCAAAGTATTTCCCTTTAAATAATAATTTATTGCAATGTTTACAACGGTATTCTTTCATTCGTTACCTCACTTATAATTATAGCATAATGTTTACATCTTTGCAACATTTATGCGTTTATATCCAACTACACTAGCTCTAGTCTTTAACTGATTAGGCAGTCCATTTATATTACATAATTGCTTATACTTTGTTGTTAATTGTGTTATTTTAGTTTGTGCTTGTAATGTTAACTCTTTATCTCCACTTGATTTTGCTAATATTTGTATATCTTTCTGTTCTCTTATTCTTCTTTCAATTAATCTTTGAAGTTGTGTGCCTTGATACATTGTATAGTGTTTTCCATCAAAGTCAAATCCATCATTATTTTTTTCTTTTATTTTTTCTAACTGTTCTTTTGTATAAAGTGGTTTACTTATTCCCAATACTATTCTAAATGGTCTATGATAACAATTATATTCTGAAATAGGTCTGTAATTGCCTTTGTAATGTATATCTATTATTTCACCATTATAATCTTTTGCTATTCCTGTTTCTTGTAATTTCTCAAATTCTTTGTTGCTGAATTGGTGTCCTTGCACTTCGGCATGATCCTCAGATGGAGCTGTATGTACTGATATTTCTACCCCATCTGAGTCAAACTCTTCTCCAAATTGTTCTTGTATTTGATTATTCAGTTTTCTTAATCCTCCTAATGTGTTCATTCTTATTGCACTATCTAATCTCATACTTCTGCCACTTTCATAATCTAGTGTTTTTAGTCCACTTTGTCCAATTTGTTTTATTACATTTCTCATTTCTTGTTGATAAGTAGTTTTTCCTTGTCCAGCATTTAATATTGCTTTATCTATTATGTCTTTATATGTGCTTGATATATCTTTAAATACTAAATTGCCTTTTAAGTCTTTAACAGTATATCCTATCGCACTTGTCCTTGATATATTTGCATATTCTTTTGCTGTTATCTTTGCTATTGCTCTTATTTGCTCTTTTAAGGCTTTATTCTGTACATAGGGTATATAACTTATCCCTCTTGCTTTATAAAACTGTTTAGCAAAATCCTGGTTCGTTTTAGCACTATATTCAAACATATTGTATATATCATTTACATTCATATTTGTTATTTCTGCTAACTTCTGTACAATTGTATTTATATCTGTATCATACATTAACATTTGTTGTATTTGATGTACTTGTGTTGGTGTTAATTCTCCTATTTGTTTTATTCTGTTACCTATTATTGTTAGTATATCCTCATTTAATGCATTTATTCTGTCTATTAATATTTGTACTAGCTTTTCTTCTTGCTCATTATTTAACATAGTTTACCTCCTATGTTTCAATTGCTTCTTCTTGCTCTTTATTGTCCTTGTCTTTATCTTTGTTTTTTTCTTTGCCTTCTTCTTGTTCTTCGTCTTTTTCTTTTTCCCCTTTATTATCATCATCATTTAATAGTTTATTGATACTAGGTGTTGAATCTTCTATTTCTTGAATTTTCTTTCTTGCTACTTCTTCTGTTTCATTATATACTTTCATTCTGTATTCAACCTTACTTGTTATATCCATACTTACTTCTTGCATTAATCTTGTTTGTTCTGCTGTATCATCTTTGAATTTACTATAATCAAATTGTATATCTATTTCATCATCCGTTACTTCTATACCTTCTAAGAAACATATTGATTTTATCAAATCTATTAATGCATCTCTTATTATTATTGAATTACTATTCTTTGTATTATATGCGTCACTATTCTCTGATTTTACTTCTGTTGCTGTCTTGGTAGATACTCCATCAAATTTATAATAGTTTTCTCCAAATCCAACCTCACTTGATAGCCAATTAAGTTCTGCATTTATTCCATCTATATGTTCATTATATCTTATATTGAAATCTATCTCTTTAACTGGTTGCCCTTCCATTCCATTTAATGCAACATAAGTTGTATCGTTCTTGTCAAAGTATGATACCATTCTTACTTCTCCATCTTCTCCAACCTGTGGTGCACCTTTTAATGCTGTTTTATCAACTAATATTCTTTTCTTACCTGATGTATATTCATTTGTAAAACTGTCATATTTTATATCTATTGCTTTAAATCTATCAATGCAATTAGCAAATATAGATAATCCCATCGGTGTTTGTATATCAATATTATTTACTATGTTTGGTCTTAATATTTGAAAGTGTGGTGTATCTGTTTCATATTCAACTGGATTCTCAACATTTGGGAATTTCTCGTCAAAGTCTATTTCCTTACCTAAACTGTTTTTGTCTTTTGACTTGTATAATTCATTATACTTAACATACTTAGATACAAGTTCTCCTGTCTCATTTTCTTTTACTACCATCTCGTGATATGTTAACTTTGTATAATATATAGCTTTTTTTCCTTCTTGTTCTTGCCATTGATTCATTGCTATAAATCCTGTTATATTATAATTGTCAAACTTATATGGTATTATCATCATTGAATCTGTTATATATTCAATTCTTGTTCTTCCTAATTCGTCTTTATATTCTGTCATTGCGGTTGTTCCTAATGCACTTTTAAGCTCTAACAACTTAGGAAACATAACACTAAAATTATTTTGTTTACTGTCTAATATATTCCATATCCTCTTGGTCTTTTCTTTACTTCCTAACTCTATTTTTACATTGTCTGACCATTCTAACTTTTCCATATCTTCTGCTAGTTTCTTTGGCATATTCATTGTTTTTCTTTCACATCGGCACGTTGTGCCATCTGCCATTAAAACATTATAAAAATGGAAGTCCTCTACATTACCACTGTACCAGCTCTTCCATACTTGAATTAAATCATAATAGTCAACGTCTATTATATCAATTCCTTTTTTATTTAATTGTGCTTTTAGGTTCTTGTATATTTCCATATATTCCTCCTTTAAAATTTAATTCCTAGCTTTTGTAAATTATCTTTAACATAATATTGAAAATCATCACAACTATGGTCTGCATAATAATATGAATAATCATTTGTATATGTATTATAATAAGATTCTCCTGTCAATTCTTTTTCTTCTTTATCTGGCACAGGTTTACCATTTTCGACACTATCTTTTTTCCACATATAATTCTTTACTTCTTTAATATGAATCCAGTTGTTTTGATTATTTAATATAACATATTTCCCAGTATCAATAAAATCTTGAGAATATTCTATTAATTCTTCTTTATTAGTTCCTTTGTTTACAGGGTGCAAAGATATCCCAAACATTAAAAAATATTGGTTTCTTAATGCTCCCTCTGCACTATCAATAGTTTCTTTATCAATCGGTGCTTTATATCTTTTTGATACTGCTATTCTAAAATTAAATATATCTTGAGCTAGTTCGCTTGGTGCTTTCTTTCTTGATTTTTCGTGTGGTGAATAATAATAAGTGTCAAGTCTGTACCACCTTCCATCAGTTGCGTATCCATAAGCTCCACAACTTGTCGCACTTGTTTGATGTCCACAATCTATTGCTAAATCAATATATAATATTCTTAGATTGTTTTTTTCTATATAATCTTTATCTTCTATTATAAACAAATCAGGATTATATATTAATCCCTCAATTCCTATTACTTCTCCCAAATAAATCCATCTATATCTTTTTTCATCATATTGTTTTAATCTTTCCGCTTCTTCTATGAATTTTTTTCCAAGCCATTCAGTAGGTACTGCCCTGTAATCTGTGTGTGAATATAATACATCTGGTCTTTGTTTCATTTGTTCAGCCCATAAATTAACCCAGTGGAAGCGGTTTTTCGGTGGGTTGTAAGAATACATTGTTACAAACCAATCGTCATTTCCTCTTGAGAATGTTGCAATAATTTGGTCAATTTGGTCTTGATCTTCAAATTCTGTTAACTCTTCAAACCAAACCATTTTTATTGATGAATCTTCATCAATAAAACCTTTTACTTTTTCGTAATCGTCTCCTCCTGCAAAATATATAGTATTATTTGTTTCAAAAAGGTGTATTTGAAAAGGACTTACTTTTGCTTCAAAATCTATTCCTTCTTGTAGTCCTAATCTTTTTAATGCTCTTTTTATTTCTTTGAACACACTATTCCTTATTGTATTCTGATATCTTTTTATAATAATTGCATTGCAATTTCTATATTCTAAATTAAATTCACTTATTTTTATTGCAAGCATTGATGTTTTTGTACTCGCTCTTCCACCTGCATATATTTGATTTTCTTTTTTACTATTAAATGTTTTATGGAAATGTGGAGCTATTATTGTTGATAATTTTACATTACTCATTATCTTCCTCATTCTCCAAATCATTTACTATTGTTATCCTGTTTGTATTTTCTGCTTTTACTTCTATGTTATCTCTTTGTCCTAGATATTGTTTTCCAAGCCATATTGCCATTGTTGGATTCTTTTCTGCTAATTTAAACTGTGTTCTTCTTAAACTCATTTTTCCATTTTCTTTTCCTTTTTTAAATACACGACAAAATTCTTCATCTCTTTGCAATGTTCTTACATCACAGTCAAACATAGTCGCTATTTCTTCTTGAGTACACATAATATGTGCTAATTTTTCTGTCAAATTATAATCTATTACTTTTTTAGGTCTACCAGCTGACATTTTACTCACTCCTTTTTCCACTTTTCATTCAATATTTTAGGACAACATTTATCCCAGTTTATCTTATGATGTATTCTTTTGTTATTACTTCCCATTAATGCTACTTTTACACAACTTGGTTCATGTATTACACTATAAAAACTTTTTACATAAGTTCCATTATCTAAATATATATCTGTTAATCCCCCTGGGTTTTGTTGTGTCATTTTTTGAACTACACTTACTTTTGTAATAGTAAACATCAACTTACCTTTCATTCCGTATGTAATATATGCGTTCACATCTTCATTTGTACTCCCACTAAATTTGAATGGCCTATCAGTCATACAAAAAAAATGTTATTAAATTATTTGCTCTTCCATGTGATAATATAAATACTGCAAAATCATTCCTCATCTTCTATCAATTGATTTACTTTTTCTTCTTCAATTAATTCATATATTTCTGGCATTTCTCCTTTTATCTCGTATTGTGGTATTTCTGTTTTTGCTGTATATGGATTACTTTCATTTATTTCATCAAATAGTTTATCTAATTCTTTTTTTGAAAATCCTGTTAATTCTAAATCAAAGTCTAGTTCTTTTAACTTTTCTAATTCAATTTTTAATAATTCTTCATTCCATCCAGCATTTAATGCCATTTTATTATCTGCTATTACATACGCTTTCTTTTGTGCTTCTGTTAACCCAAATAACACAATACAGGGCACTTCTTTTATATCAAGCTTTTTACCCGCTTCAACTCTTCCATGTCCTGCAATTATCATTCCTTTTTCATCTATTAAAACTGGATTAGTCCAACCATACTCTTTTATACTTTCACATATTTGTTTTATTTGACTTTCATCATGTGTTCTTGAATTGTTTTCATACGGTTTTAGTTCTTTTATATTTTTATAAACTATTTCCATTATTTATCTTCTTTCTTTTTATTATTTTCCCTCGTTACTCCTTTTATTGCCCAAAATTGTGCTTCTTCTAGTTTAGTTAATGCTAATGATGTTTCTCTACCTGATTTACACTTTAAATCAATTTCATCATAAATAATAGAAAAGCATTCCCTTATATGTTGTATTCTATTATTTTTTTCTTCATTTACTGCAACATATTTAGCTCTATCATTCATATTATTCTGTTCCTTTCTTTTTGTTATTTTTATTCTTTACTTTTGGTGTAATTTCTTTTACTTCTTTTTTATCTTCTATTAATTCTACTGCTACTATTTTCTTTTGATTATTACCTGCTAAATATTCAGCTTCTTTTTCTTCTACTTCAAATATATCTCCTGTAAATATTTTGCCTTTTTCTTTTATATCTACACTGTTTAGATTCTTTATTTTATTATAATTTCTATAATAGAAATCTATTTTTGCTTTTACTTTTACCATTTTATCTCTCCTTTTTGTTTTTAAAATTACTCTATTCAATGATATATGCACCCAACCCCGTTCAGAGTTAAAACTATAGAACTCCAATTCGATATATCACTGCATACAATAATTTACTAAATATAAGCAATATAAAGGTCTCGCATACGTCTTACAGAGCAACCATGCATATACAACTATATCTATTCACACCTTAGAAACTGCTCGATATAGTCCACAGTTTACAAACCCGTTGGTGCCTTGTTTTTTATATATTGCTTATTTGGCGGAAAACTGAGGACACGAACCCCATACCCTTTCAGGTACGCATTGTTTAGCAAACAAGCTTCAAACCTTTTGAATTAATTCTCCATTTGACAAAGGTCAGTTTATTTTTCTTGCCCTATCCTTTTACGGCAATAGTTAAGTTCAAATACATATCTTCATCAGATACAATATAATTGTATCATAAAAGGCAGAAATATTCAACTTTCTGCCTCTATTATCTCCATTTCCAAATAATCTTTATTATCTTTTATTGCTCGATATTCTATTCCTGTTATATGCTTTATATTATCATTTTCAAGTATTTCCATTTTTTGCATTATATCTAACACAGCTTTAATGCTTTTATTGTCTAAATCACTATTTGTATTTTTCACATGCCATTTACATATAATTTTTACAGGATATTTTTCTATTTTAGGAGCACTTAATAAATAATATGCAATTATGCTCATCTCATCTTGTTTTATTTTATTTGCCATATATTTATTTCGTCTGTTCTGATTTATTATTTCATTCCAGTTTTTTAATTTAGTGTCAATTATTATTTTCATTTGTTACCTCTTGATTATCTTTAAATATATATCCCATACATTTATAGCTTCTTATTCCATTTTCTTCTTTTTCAGTATATTCCATACATTCTTTTTTCTTGCATAAACATGAGTTGCATAAGTATTTCCTTATAACATCTTCCATATTTTTACTCCGTTTTCTTTTATTTTATCATTTCTTGATGATAATTTCAATTGTCTTTTGTAAATTCTATATCTTTACATTCTCTGGATGTACTGTTAGTTTTGGTGGTTCAATCTGCTGTTTTAGCACTCCTAGTTGATACAGGCTGAATGTTTCCTTGTATCCGTACTTCTTGTTTTGATATAGAAACGTTGTTGCATTGTTTCTTTTTACAAACTCATATTCTTGTTTATTCTTTATTATTGTTTTAGGTATCTTCATATGTTTTCCTCCGATTTTATCTTTTTTTCAACTCTTCAATAATCTTATCTTTCGCTTTTAATTCTTGATATGCTCTATCTCTTTCATCCGCTATCTTCATGATTGCTTCAAACAATCGTTTTGCCTCTCCATTTAACATTTTTGGTCTCACACCTTGTAATTCATCTAATACTTTTTGTGCTTCTTCTCCGCTCATCTACAACACCAGCCCATCGATTTTAATTTCTTGATTTTCTCTTACAAGAGTTATGTCATCATTCTCTACTATAACTGCATCTATTGTACTTTGCCCATCTATCCATAGCTCATAGCTTTTTAATTCTTTATCTGGAATCGCATTTAATATTCTTTTTAGCTTTAATAATACTTCTGACATAATTAAACCTCTCTTTTCTCTATTAGTAGTTTTTCCAAAATATCTTTTTGGCATCTTGCATATTGCTTTAAACTATAAATAATACCACCTTGATTTATTATTTTATTTAATTCTTCTATCTTGTCTTTTATTTTTTGTTTTGGTATGTAATTTTCATAAATTATTTGTTCTGCTTTTTGTTGTTCTTCCGCTCTACCTTGTATATAAGCCTCTTGTTGAATATTTCTATATTTAGTTGCCGTCATTTCATCTAAATTAGGTGCTATTGCTATATATTCTCTTAGACTCTTGTTTTCATTTTCTAATTCGTTACATCTTGTTATTGCCTTTTCTTTCCTGTCTAATTGCTCATTTCTTACTGGGTGTATTTCATGTTCCGCTTTATACATGTTTTTATATCTATTTGCATCTTTTAATACTCTTTTATAATCTGATAAAATATGTTCTATTGCTTCTTTATCTTTATTGTCTATTGAATAATCATTATTAAATTTTGTTGTTATCAATTTTGCTATTCTTGCTATATCTTCTTCTATACTATTTTCCATTTATTTCTCCTCAAATATTCTATACTTTTATCTATCATTGCTAATTCGCACTTTTTTTCTTTGCTTGGTTCAAATAAATTTACACCTTTAGTTTTTACCTTTTGGAACTCTAACAATTTAATTGTATATTCTCTACACAAATCTAATATTTCCATATCTTCTTTACTATTTTCTTCCACTTAAAACACCTCCCATTATTGAATTATTTGCATATCACATTTCTCACACTTAGACCATAAGTGTCCATTATAATCGTTTCTGATTGAGATTGCCTCTCCTCCACAAAGCGGGCATTTAAACTTATAGTGTCTTCCTTTTTCTTTTGCAACTTCACTAGCAATTTTTAAATATTTTAAAAAATCTTCTATCTCTGCATCTTCAATCTCATCAGCTGTTTGCATTATGTATCACTCCTCTTTATTTAATATTTTTTATGTATTCATATACTACCATCTCTGGCATACATATATTCTTTACAATTCCAAGCGTATTGCCTATTATTAAACCTATTCCTAATGCTATTATAAGGATTGAAAATATATATCCTAATACAGCTAGTAACTCGTCATCATCATAAGAATCGCTATTATAACCATCACTTTTTTGCCATTTATTTAAAAATTTAATCATTATGACTCCGCATATTGTCATTGCTATTGATATTATTATCCATACACACGCCGTTATATTTTGATAACATATAAACCTTTTTAGTAGTTCTTGCAAATATGGCATTATGTTTTGATTACTCCAATCTATTACAATTCCAAATCTTTTTCCTAATTCATCTAATACTTTTATAATTTCTTCACTCATATCTTATTTACTCCTCTCTAAACTATTTCTTTAAATTCTTTTATGATATTTTCTATTTCTTCTATATTGTCTAAAAAAATTCTTTTATTATCTTGTTTTATATAATATCCTTTATTGTTTTTATATATTGCCTTTGGTCTTATTTGTATGCTATCAGTATCTTCACTTAAAACTAAAACATCATCATTTTCATTAAATGTTCTCATTGTTAATAAATAACCTAAAGTTGCACTTGCATTATATAGATAACATTTTTCTTTTAATACAATTCTATCTTTTGACATATAATGAGATTTTAATATTATAAATTTCATACCTTATTTACTCCTTTACATCTAAAATAAATTCTCTTATAAATCTGTTGGCATACTCTTTTGATATTAAACTTCTCTCTGTCGTGTTTTTTACATTTTCAATAGTTTTCTTTTTATTCCAACTATATGCTTCTAAGATTATATTATATTGTGGTTCACAGTTTATGAACCAATATTGTGTTGGCTTCTCATAATAATCTCCACGCAATGTCCTATCTTTGTCTATTACCTTTGCTTTTATTCCCCAATATTTCACTAGATAGTGTGTTGTACTGTAAGGATTTTCTATTATTAATGCTATGTTTTTTCTAATGCAAACTATTGCTAATTTTGTTATTGTTTCATACATTAAATCTAATTCTTTATGTAATTTTAAATCATTCTCTAATTTCTTCTCATCTGTCCATTTCTTTTGTTGAAATGCTGTTCCCCTAAAATGCATCTGAACTTGGTCCTCAAAACGTACACAAGGGAAAAATGCTAATATTGTGTCTTTTTCATTTATATTATCAAATATACTTTCTTCTTTGTTGTATGCCTTTTCTATTTCTTTGAATAAGTCTATTACTACATCTGTTTCATTAAATTCATTTTGTATATCATAATCTATTGCTTCATATCCGAAGTTTTTTAAATTCATTTTTGAATGTTCCGCTTTGTTCAAATAAACAATAATACATCTTTACTCCTTTACTTTTATAATATTGTTTTCAGGGCAATACCATATTCGCCCATCATCTTGTTTTATATGTACTGTCATATCTCTTCCTGTTGGTTTAAAATGTTTTATTACTCTTATTTTTTCAATCTTACTTAATTTCATAAATCTTTCTTTATTCATCTTTCATTCTCTCCTTAGATTTAAGAAATTGCTTGTTTCTTTCTTAAACTTTAACTTTATTTTTCCTGTTTGTCCTGCCCTTTGTTTTGCTAGTTTTAGTGTTATTTCGTCGCTTTCTGAATCTTCTTTGTATAGAAATATTATATTATCTGCGTCTTGCTCTAAACTTCCACTTTCTCTTAAATCAGCTAAACCTGGTTCTGAATTACTTGCATTTCTATTTAATTGGCATAATGCTATAATTGGTATATCTAATTCTAAGCTTAGTAGTTTTAATCTTCTGCTTATATCAGCCACTTCTTGTTCTCTACTACTGAACTTTTCTTTATTTCTTAACAATTGTATGTAATCAATTATTAATAAGTCTAATTTATCTTTGTTTTTTAGTTTTCTTGCTAATACTTCTAATTCTTGGATATTTCTTATATTTGAATTTGTATTAAATTTTAATTTTGATAATTCTTTTGCAGTAGTTGCTATTCTTTCCCAGTCGCTATCTTCTAATGTTCCTCTTCTCATTCTATAACTTTGGACATTTCCAATTCTTGCTATCATTTTTTGTATAATTTGAGTATCTGACATCTCTAAACTTAGAAATAATATATTTTTATCTTTTCTTGATATGTTTTCAGCAATTTGCAACGCAAGTGTTGTCTTTCCCACACCAGGTCTTGCACCTATTATTGTGAATTCTTCATTATGTAGTCCACAAGTTAAATCATCCAAATCATATAATCCAGTATATAAACTATAATCATTTTGATTATTATATTTCTTCTCTAAATCTTCTGTTGCTTGTACTATCTTATCCATAAAAGTTTCTTCTTTTTCTTGTCCTCTAGCAATTTTATTTAGTTCTTTTATTAACTTTTGTATATATATATCCGCTTCTTCATTTTGTATCTCTGCAATTCCTTTTTGCAATACATTAAATAACTTTCTTTTTGCTGATAATTGAATTAACTTATTATATACAGTATCTGAATCAGAACCGTATATATTATTACCTAATTCTGATATGTATTGAATCACTTCTGTATGATTAGCTTTTATACTTGATTGTATACTTAATATCGATATTTCTTTCTTTTCTTTCCTTAATTGCATTATTGCTTTTGCAATCTTTTTATTTCTACTATTCACAAAATCTGATTCTTCTATTAAATAATCTGCTTTTTGAAATATTATATAATATAAAACTGCTTTTTCTATTTCCTCATCATACATAATGTATGTTTACCTCCTGTTACTTATACTTGAATAATATTCTTCTTCTGTCATTTCATTTACAACATATTTATCTTTCTTTTTCTGTTCTTCTTTTAATGGGAATATTCCTAACCAATTATTCATTATAGAGTTATTTAATATTTCTATTTGTTCATCACTATCAATAGATAGTTTCTTTAATTTATTTATCATCAGTTCTAATGCTTTTGTTGTCAGTGGTTTCTTTATTGTTTTCCTCATTTTTATAAATTCATATATTGTCTGTTTTAATTCCTCATCTGTAAAATTTTCATTTATTACAGAATCAAATTCTGTTTCTTTTTTCTTTTTTTATATTTTTTTTTATCTCTATTTCTTTCTCTTTATCTATCTCTTTCTCTATGTTACATTTTGTTACATCGCCGTTACATTGTAACAATTTTTGATCTTGCCTTTCTCTAAAGCGTCTTACTCTTTCAGCACTTTCACCTTCTTTTCCAATTAAATCTTGCATTGCAATCATATAAAAAGAACCATCATCTAAAATTTCAACAGCATTTACTTTTTGCAATGCTCCAATCATCAAATTTATAATATTTGTATCTTCATCTAAAACCATTGCTAATTCTTCAATGTTACTTGGCAATATTTTATCATATTTTATAAAACCTTCTGTTTTAAGACTTTTTAATTGCATTTTTAAATATGCTATTACCAATTTATCGCCATCTGGCAATTTTCTTAAATATTTTATTTGTTTTTCTTCAAAAAAGCCTTCTTTTAATTTTAACCAATAGTATTTTTTATTTTCTGCCATTTTCTCCTCCTTGACACATTTCTTATTTTTTGTTATAATTAAGTAAATGTCTTACTTAAATGTTTTTATGTTTTTGTAAGATTTTCTTGGTATAGTAAATAGGTTGTGTCAATAAGCCCTATTTACTATTTTTTTTGTCAAATTCTTCTGCTAATTTATCTGTCATTTCTCTTACTGCTTGTGATAATGTTTTTCCTTGTGTTTTTAGTACAAACATTGCTTTTGCTTTTTTTTCTTTATCTACTCTTACTACTAAATTATTTTCCATTTTTCTGCCCCTTCCGTAATATTTTTATTACATTATATACTAAATATTTTATAAAATCAATACTTTTTTATTATTTTATATAACTTTTTCCAATTAATTTTATAAAATCATCTCTGGTATGATTTACTTCATACATTTTTTGCATTGCTATTTTCAATTCGCTTAGTATTTCCTCATTTTGATGGTGTTTTCTACAAAGAGGTACTACCAATCCATTTAGTATGCTTCTTTTTCTGTTAGCACCTCCATATACTTCGTGCAAGTCATCTCTTAATACTTTTTTGCCTTGTAATCTGCATATATAACAATGATCTAAATCATCTGTTAAAATACTGTATCTTGCTCTTTCTAATTTTATTTGTTTACTTGTCTTTTTATTTATGCCTTTATTCTTACGAGGTTCGTTTTTAACACATTTTATACATTCAGTAGTATAATTTATTATCTTTTTATTTAATCTACAATAAAAGTATTTCTCGTAGTTTTTAGTGCGTATTGTTATATATTTGCATTTATTCATTTTTTATCTCCTTTGCTGTGCACTTATAGTTGTATTTGTCTCCGTTGTCTGAATCTATTATTAATTTTTTGCATTTTACATCTGCAAGTGGTATTAAATATCCTACACATAAACAACTTATACAAATATCATTTTTAAATTGCTCTGCTACGTCATAATAATTTGCTTTTACAAATTTAATATTTTTCGTTTCAATTGGTTTGCACCCATCTGAATCTATATCTATACCAATATATTCTATTCCTTCATTTGCAAATAAATACCCGAATAAATTTATATTACTTCCTATGTCAATTACTCTTTTTGGCTTATATTTTTTGATTTTATTTAATATTGCTTTATACCATTCGAAAGAAGTAGGTGCTTCACTTAGTTCATATTTCAAATAATATGGCTCTTTATCTGTTCCATAATTATTTATTTTTTTTAGATATTCAATACTTTCTTTTAAATTATTTATTTTCATCATATCCAACCGTAACTCCTTATATTTTTTATTTATTGCTTGCAGTTCTTGCATATCTATACCTTTTGATATATCTGTGTATTGATATTGAAATTTTACTTTTTTTGACTTTGTAAATATTATGTGTTCTGATTCTCCGTCTACAATATTGCATTGTCTAGTATATCGCAGTGAAAAAAATTTCGTTTCATTTTTTTTGTATCCTAATTCTTTGAATAATTCATCTGCTGTTTTTTCTTTTTCGCTAACTGATATTACTTCATCATTTATTGTTATTTTACAATTTTTATTATTTTTTATATTCATTCTAATTTCCTCCATTTCCATAATCATTATTAATTTGTGCTTGTAATATTTTTATTTGTAATTTATATGTTAATATTGCCTCTTTACAACTATTGTATAAACTTTCTGCTATTATTTCCTGTTCTTTAGCATTTGCTACTTCTACTTTTCCTCTTGCTAAATCGTGACATATTGTTACAGGTATACCTAAATCTCTTAATCTTAACAATTCTTGTGCCACTAATATACGATAATTCTTATATGCTTTTGCATAATCTTGTCCTCGTTTTTTATATTCACTTAATGCACTTGTTAACAAATTATTTAATTCTTCTAATTTTTGTAACTCTTCCATATTTACTCACTTTCTAATTTTTCTATTTCATCAACTAATTTAATTGTTCCTTCATCTCCACAATTCATAAAATAATCTGAATCTAATCTTAACATTAAATCAAAAAATTCTTTATACTTTTTATTCTGCTTTTGTAGTTTTTCAACTAAGTTTATTACAATGTCTTTTGCTTCTTCTCGACAATTACAACAACCATAAATTTGTTTTCTTTTGGTGCCTTGGTAATAGCAAGTTTCACATAACTCATCAAAATCATATATTTGTTTTAGTGCATTAATTGCTCTTTTTTGTTCTTCACTTATTTTCATATATAACCTCCTAAATTAAATTTTAAGCGACTTTATATTTTAACTATATAGTTTATTGCCTTTGATATAAAATCGCCTTATTTTGCCGTTTATTTTTGTTTTTTACATATGTCTATTACTTGTTTGCATTGTTCTATTTCGAATAATGCAATATGCGTTTCATCTCTTGTTAAATTCATTTGTTTTGATAACCAACCATACGCATTATATCTTGTCATCTTTCTTGTTTTTCCTTTCCACAATTTATCAAATTCATTATGTGCTTTATGTCTCCATTTTCGTAATTCATCATTTGCTAAAGTTCCTAGTGGAGTTAGTGTTTCTGTATGAACCCCCACATATGCCCTGCATTTTCTGCATAAAAAACATTTTCCGTTTCCATATTCTTTTCCATATATTTCAGCATTTGAAGTAAAAACAACAGGATTTCCACAATACCTACAAACAGTTGGCTTTTCTAATATTAAATCTACCATAAATTTTCTCCTTTTAGAATGGCAAATCTGATTCAAATGTGTCATAATTATTTTCTTCTTGTATTGCTTCCCTTTCAATCTGTTCATCTTCTGTTGTATATTCTTGTATTATATATTTTATATGTGACAAGCCATTTTTATCTTTATAAAAACCTTCAAACCCTTTTGTTACCTCTATTTTTGTTTTATCTGATATGTTTGTATTTTTTGGGAGTTGTACATTAATAAACATACTTTCCCATTCTCCATTTATATTTTTTTGACTTATTTTGGTTGAATAAGCCACCTTACCATTAAATTCTTTTGCATATATTGTGCATTTCCCTGATATATTCATTTATTTTTCCTCCTTTTTCCATACGAATACTCTTTTCCCTTTATCGTTTTTTATTGCTAATCCTGTTATTATTTTGTCAATAATTTGTATTTTTTCTACATAAAATTTTGTAGAAATATATTTTTTCCCTTTACGTTCTTTAATTTCAAAATTATTCTCTCCTTTTGTATCTTTCTGCGTTATAAATATATTTGGTGCTGTATATAATTCTCTTCCAATTCCCCAATTAAATCCTGCTCTTTTAAAACTATCTGATGATTCCCCTTTTTCAGATTCCGAAAAACTTTCTTTTCCACAATCCCATTTAATTATCCATTCATTTTTATCTTTATCAAATATTGATATTCCACAATATATATTTCCTTTTAATTCTTTATGATCTCTTTGCCAATTTTTAGAACCAACTGTTTCATCTAATATATCCATATCTACACGAGCATCTTTATATAAAAGCAATGTAACATAATCTTCTGTAAATGTTGCTTGTCTACAATCTATTTCTGATTCTTTTAAATCTCTAAACATATATTGTTTATCATTTATTTTATCTACTTTTATTTCCGTTCTTTTTGTTACTTCCATTATTTTTCTAACCTCCTTTTAAATTCCTCATCTAATAAAGCTAATTGCTTTTTTATTGTATTAAATTGTTTTAATAATATAACTCTTTCATATACAAGTTGCTCTTCTGTATATTTTGCTATTATATTTTCATATTTATTTTCATCCATAATAGCCACTCCTAAATACTATATTATTTGTATCAATTAAATCTAAATAGTCCATTATAGCCTACTCCTTTCGTATTCTTCATCTAATGCTTTTTGTTCCTCTTCTTCTATATCCTGTGCTATTTGTATTTGTTCTTCATATTCTGGCTTAAAATCTTCTTCAAATTCACTTAATAAGCCATTTATTTCTTCTTTTAAGTCTTTGTTTTTAATATCATCAAATAAATCTTCTAATGTATCTTTTATATTATCATATTCCTCAATAAATTCTTGTGCATTTTCTAAAATTGTTTCTTTATTCATTGTAATTACCTCCTAATTATGTTATACTATACAGTATAGTATTTTAATATTTGATTTGTTCATACCTTCATAGACTAGTTTGGCTAGTCTATTTTTATTTGTTCTAATATTTCTTTTGCCAATTTGGTTTTTGATGTCTTACACATTTCTTTTATATTTAGTATCGTTGTTTTTATCACTGTAACATTATTCAAAATATTTATATTACTTTTTGTTATCTCTTCTATATATTTATCTCTATTTTTTATTTTTTCTTTTAATTCGTCGTTTTCCTCTTCTAATGCTTTTATATTAACATATTGTGTATTGTTTAAAGTCTCTAAATCTTTATTCCTTTTTACTAATTTCATTGGTTTATACCATGGTATTTCATTTCCTAATTTGTTCATAATTAAATTTCCTCCTTAATTAAATTTCCTATGAATTTCCAAATGCTAAATCCAGTTAGTTGATATGTTGCAAATTGTATTGCTAAAAATGCAATTATTGTTGTTATTAAATAACTTATGATTATTCCTCCAAAAGCTAATATTTCTAACAAATTATACATTTTCTTCCTCCTTAGT
>ERZ1026888.193-NODE-193-length-36966-cov-23.626155_pt1 | contig 36966 bp, 28 predicted proteins | sample MGYA00380174_ERZ1026888 | MGnify/ENA primary metagenome ERZ1026888 (study PRJEB33269, sample SAMEA4719810) | human gut metagenome | biome: human-associated habitat; feature: organic feature; material: feces | place: Cameroon | collected 2013-10 ...
TTGTTAATTAACTTGCTCATTTTCAAACGATTACGTAATTATTAACAGAGTATTGATGAATCAGACCTCACTTATTAAAGTGAAAGCAAGGCCGGAAGCTAAAAGAAGGCATTAATGATATTGTTATCAATGAGAAAAAGTAAAATTAAAATCACGGAATTAGTTTCTCCTAACGATGTACTTACAGAAGGTTTGAGCGACATACATGGAGGTAGCATTTGGAAGGATTTATTAGATTCTTTACATTTATGTGGAAGTGGGTGTTCTAAGGGAGAAAGGAAACCAACGACAAAAGACAACACCACTGATGACTCATCTCAAGAACATAGTACAGAAGTAAAAAATAAGAAAAATGAAAATATATGAAATTGTAGCTTCTAAGGACAGGTTAGACGAATCTTTAGAAATGATTAAAGGTGGAATATCGCCAGAACTACGTTTATGCTTTAGAGGTTGCCACGATGGTGATCTAAAGCCAAAAGATACATCCACAACATCACCAGGTACATCCACAACATCACCAAATACATCTACAACACCACCAGATACATCTACAAAATCAACAGACATATCTAAAGGCGGAACAACTAATAATAATATTAGTAATGATAATATATAGAAAGTTTTTCTATTGAAATGTTTACTGTGAATAGGAGACAATCTCCTATTCACAATATAAATAAATAATATGAAATGGTCACAGTTTAATTTTCTCTTCCACTCTGATAAGATTGGATATTGCTTGCATAATACTAGAATGCTTTCTTTAATAAACTTCGATAAAGAATCGTATAAAACTTTATGTTTGATAAAAAAGCATCCCGATAAGGCAGAAGAACTTCTTGATGAAAATACATATAAGTATTTTGTTAAGAATAAAATTCTCGTTAAAGAATATGAAGATAAAGACTACATTAATAAGCTGTCATATACAAAACGCTTTGCCTGTTCTGAAGATAGTAAATTAGGTATTGTATTGTGTCCGACATTAGGCTGTAATTTTGCTTGTCCATATTGTTACGAGGATAAATTGTCTTCCAAACCTATGTCTGTAGAAACTCAAATGAAAGTAATAGACTTTATTAATCAGTATAAAGATAAGAAAAAAGGCTTTACTTTAAACTGGCATGGTGGTGAACCTTTATCTTCGTTTAAAACTATCAAGCAATTTTATGAATTGATAGAGAAGTATTCCGAACTACCACTACTCCATTCTTCAATGGTCTCAAATGGATATCTATTGACTCAAGAAATTTGTGAATATCTTGAGTCTAAAAAACTTAATTATTTACAAATAACAATTGATGGTAATAGAATTACACATAATAAGACGCGTATTCTGAAAAATGGCAAAGGTACTTTTGACCAGATTATCCATAACATAGATGTAGCTGTAGAATATATGCCAAATTGTACTATTGGTATTCGAACCAATATCGGTATACACAATAAAGATGAATATTCAGAAATATATAAGATACTTTCTGAGCGATGGAAAGATAAGAATGTCATTGTGTATTATGCTTTTATTCTTAATAATGCTATGGAAGAAAAGAAAGATAATTCTTCTGTAGAACTATCAACAAGGGAAAAATGTGACTTTTTACTTTCTCTTGCAAAAGAAGGAGCAATACCATATTCAAATCTTTTTCCAAAAGTAGAATGCAATTCATGCACATGTACTGATATGGCCGCATATGTTATTGATCCTGAAGGATATATTTATAAATGTTGGGCAGATGTAGGTATAAAAGAAAGAGCGATAGGAACATTAGATGAAGGATTGAAAAATTTCGACATCATCTCTGAGTATGTTCAGGGAAGTGATAAATTTTCAGACCCTAAATGTATGAATTGTAAGTATATTCCTATTTGTGATGGAGGTTGTAACTTATATAGGATTAAAGCAAAGAAAACAGGTCGGGCTTACGAAGTATGCCAATACGATGACCAAGGTATGCAAGAATTTTTGGAAAATTATACATTAAATAATATCAGGATATGAATAGAATTATTACGTTTTTGGTACTATGTTTCTATGTGTTTAAGCTTAGTGCGCAAAGCATCAATGGGCAAGTTATCGATGAGCAGCACAAGCCATTAGCTTGTGCTAATGTGTTATTGCTGAATATGAAAGATTCTGCATTGATAGAAGGAACGATTGCGAATAATCAAGGAATTTTTGAGTTGATGGTTCCTAAGGTTCCATATATTGTGAAAGTTTCTTTTGTAGGTTATGAGTCTTGCTATCTGAATAATGTGCAGGGAAATATAGGAAAGGTACAGTTGAAACCTAATTCTACCGACCTTACTGGGGTTGTAGTGAAAAGAAGACGCCCAACAGTTAAGGTGGGATTGAACAAAATAGAGGTTAATGTGTCAAATTCCTATTTGAAATATATGGGAAAGGCTACTAATATTCTTGGTAAAATACCAGGGTTAACAAAAAATCTGCAATTACTTGAAGGTGGAACTCCTACGTTTGTTCTTAATGGTAAGCCTGTTAGTGTCAAAGAACTCTCAACAATATCTTCTTCTGAGATAAAGAAAATTGTTGTCGATTCGAATCCTAACGTAGAATATAGTGCCACATGTAAGGGTGTTGTTTATATAACAACTACCAAATCATTGGATAACACTCTGTCTACAGAAGTCTCCAATGCCTCTTTGTTTGCAAGAAACTATATGGATATTGCAGATTTCACATTGAATGAAAAATATAAGCGTGTCAGCAATTTACTTTCTGTTGGTTTCTCATATCTGAACACAACCCAGATTGACAATACCACCGAGACTGTGTTTTTACCAACAAATACCATTTATAGCTCTAAAGAACGCCATACCCAAGGACGTGGTCGTATGCTGAATTGGTTTTATTCTATGAATTGGGATTTGTCTAATAAGCAGTCGTTGGGACTTCAATATTCAGGTGACGTAGGAAACTCCCATACTACAGAGCCTACATTGCAAAAGATGGATGATGAATCTATGGATTACATCCAGCGTAAGCGTGATGCGTCGTATATGCACAACATAAGCATCAACAGTAAATACTCATTCAATAAAACAAGTGCTCTCAGTCTTGTTGCAGATTACGTCATCTACAATTCTAAAGGAAACGGCTTTGCCAATGCTATTCCAGAGGTAACTACAAGCAGTTCTGGTAAGTATGATATTGCAGGTGCTACACTAAGATACAATACAAAAGCAAACTGGGGAAATTTTAGCACAGGAACATTTATATCTACGATGAGGAATGATGGAGGATATTCATATAATGATGAAGATGAAAACTATAAGACCAAAGAGACCATATATGGTGTTTTTGCTTCATACTCTAAGCGTATAAAAAAGTATTTCGTTCAGGTTGGCATGCGAGTGGAAGCCGATAAAAGACGATTGGAATCAAATGAAGAAGGTGTGTTTGTAGATTCTACTGAATGGAAAGTATTTCCAAACTTAGTAGTAAATAGAAAATTAACGGAAAAATCGTCTATAGGCTTATCAATAGGACAAAATATAAGTAGACCTACTTATAGGAATCTGAATCCATCTATAGATTATTACGATGCGATTTCTTATAGAGTGGGCAATCCACAATTACGTCCCAGCATCGCTACCAATATAAAACTGAGTTATAATATTGGCAATTTGCTGACATCTGTGGCTTACAAACATAGCAACAATAAAATTATAGAGGCACCATTTTGGAAAGATAACGGTGTAGGCAATAAAAATATAGAATGGCGATCAGTAAATTTTGATAAGTTTTCAGCTATTGTTGCTACGGCGGTTTATTCTTATAGCTTAGGACCAGTACAAGGGGATGTTAGCTTCTATTGCTCTAAGCCGTTTATGAAAGCCACATTCTTGGGTGAGGAGCGCACATGGAACAAGCCTAACTACAATGTGAATCTGTCGGCCCAATGCCCGATAAGCAAGACCTCGCTTTTAGCGTTTGATGGCTCTTTTGATAGTGCATATTCAGGAATGTTGACAAACCATCGTAGTTCTTGGACGTTAAACCTTACCTATATGCAACAATTATGGAAAGATAAACTGACACTACTTGTTGTCGCAAATGATATCTTTCATTCAGATAGAAGTAATACTTGGCATATGGAATATGATAAGATTCGCACAACGATGGATAGCGACTTCGATACTCAATATTTAATGGTGAAACTGAATTATAACTTCGGAAGATTAAAATTAGATAATACAAAGAAGTCGGCATCTAAAGATATCATAGACAGACTTTAGCAAAAAAACAGGCGTGTCAAAACAATAAAGTCTTGACACGCCATTTTTTTATTCTCTTATAATCTTATATGATTATGCTTCAGCTGGCTGCTCAAAAGGAGTAGCTGTGCGAGGCTGCTGCTGCTCAGGCAAGTTGATCTTGCCGAACTGCTGCTCGTACTTCTGGATATTGTCGTTCAAAGCCATGAGGAGACGCTTAGCGTGCTCAGGAGCCATGACAACGCGGCTGCGTACCTGCGGCTGCTGCATACCAGGAAGCATACATGTGAAGTCGAGGATAAAGTCGCTCGAAGAGTGAGTGATGAGTGCGAGGTTAGCGTAAACGCCTACTCCGATTTCTGGCTTCAGCTCAATCTGAAGACCCTGGGGCTGCTGGTTGTTATTTTCTGCCATTTTTATTATTAGTTTAAGTTATTAATATTATCGTTTTAACTCCACAAGTCCGCTATCTGGCCTTATATATGGTATCAGACGGCAAGGCGTGTGTTGTTTTCAGATACAAAGATAACATTTTATATGGAAACTCACAAATTTTACTGTGATTTTGTAGTCGAATTATTTATTTCGCCACCCACTTGATGCTTCAAACCTCATTCTCTCACCCGTAACGGGATGACGAAACTCCACCATTGCGGCATGAAGGCACATGCGGGTCTTGCGGTTGCCATGTCCGTAGAGCGGGTCGCCAAGAATAGGACAAGCCAAACCCGACTGATGGGCGCAATGCACACGCAACTGATGGGTCCTGCCTGTAAGGGGATAGAGACAGACAAGGGTGCGGCCTTCGGGCAACAACTGCTCCACACGGTAATCGGTAATGGCCTGTTTGCCATTCTCATAATCCACACGCTGGCGTGGACGATCCATGATGTCGGCTATCAAGGGCAAGGAGATTCTGCCCTCGCTAATGGCCGGACGACCATCGAGGATTGCCTCATAACGCTTTTTCACCTCACGAGAGGCAAACTGACGCTGAAGGTTTATATATACTGGCTCCGACTTGGCGAGAACAAGCAGACCACTGGTGTCCATGTCGAGACGGTGAACGGCCTTGAGGAATTTTGAATTTTGAGTTTTGAGTTTTGAATTATCGGCTTCGCCGATTAGGAGTTGTTCATTTTTGAATTTTGAGTTTTGAGTTTTGAGTTTTGAATTGTCGGCGAAGTATTCTTCGATGCTAAGGTTACTACTATTTAAGCATTCTTCCGCTGTCTCCTTTTTCCCAGGAACCGACAGCATTCCGGCAGGCTTGTTCACCACCATTATATATTCATCCTCGAAAACCACGCTTGGCTTTTCCGTCATCTTTGACTGAGCCAATGGGTTTGGCTCCACGTCGAGTCCACGAAGCATGTGGGTGAGGATGGGCAGACATTTAGAGCGACAGGCGGGATAATAGTGCAAGTGATGGCGTATCTCCTGCTTGGGCGAGTCGCCCCACCAGAACTCTGCCATGCACACAGGCTCAAGCCCATGCTTATAGGCATACTGCAAGAGCTTAGGCGCACAACAGTCGCCTGAGCCTGCTGGCGGTATGGCATGAATGGTGTCGCGGAATATGTCGACAAGGTCGCGTTCCTCGCCAAGCGCATTGAGCATGAGGTACTGACGGAACAGCCATTGCTGCAACTCGTCGCTCATACTGCGACGACGGTTGCGCAAGGCTGCAATGCGCTTCTTATGCTCTTCTATAGGTTGATGCAGAATGGCAAGTTCTGTATCGCATTGCTGCTTGAGTCTACGTTGCTCCGCCTTAAGATGCTGGCTCTCGCGAACCATTGCTGCCTTCTCTTCTGCCGACAATGGCTCCCCACCCTGCTCAGCCTCACGTCTGCGGGCATCGCGCATGGCCTTTGCTTCGGCTACCTGCTTGCGCATCTGCTCCAAACGCAATTCTACTCCTTGTCTGGTGCTCTCATATAGCGAGAGTTGGGCAAGATAACCCTTCGATTTCTCAAGGGCTTCTATCTCCTTGTTTATATTTGATATTTCCCTTTCCCTAACCTTGAAATGTCCATCGGGCTGTTGGGCATCGAACACTGGCGGCACAAAATACTCCCAGTCGTTGCGTGCGGCAAGCAATCCGGAATAAGCGGCAAGGAAGCCCAACTGCCCATCACGACAATTGGACTCTTCGCTTTCTGCTCCTCCCTTATCACTCCCCCTTACCACAAGCACGCCAAACATCTTGCCCGGGCTTTGCTCATCCTTCCATACTCCCGACTCCTCTATATACCGCTGCACCTGCTTGGCAGCAGCCACACAAAGAGGATGCGGTTCGTAGCAGAAAGGATAAGTGAACTGGAGGGGCGGCTGTATTGAGACATCTAAAGAATGTAAAATTCTATTCATTATATATTAAGCAACTGTTCAAAACATTTATTACGAAACCTTCCACTCTACAATATTATGTTCACCTGCCACATCGAAGTTTATGCCAACCTTCACTACTTCTTTTCCGCTTAACTCAAAAGCATTGGCATATTTCCTTTCGTCTATCTGAGTCAGAGCCTCATCAGCCGACTTGCTGAACTTCAGTTCCATTATATACACATAGCGTTCGGTCTCCAATATGATGTCGGTACGTCCACGTGATGTGCGCTGCTCCACAGTTATGCGGTACGGTGTAAGCAACGAGAATATCACATACATCAGCTGCTGATAATGTCCCTCGTATGCTGTGTTGTCACAATAAGGCACAGTCTCAAGGAAAGTCTGCAACAACTCCAAAGCTCCATCTATATCACCACTGTTTATGCTTCGCGACATGTCGGCAATCACAACTCTACCCTCCACAGCCTCTTCTCCAAGATAATTGGAAAGCAGACTGTTGTAAAGCCCCACTCTAATTTCATTGTTGGGTATATCGAGAGTGTAGAGGTCAATTTCCTTGTCATAGTCCTTGATAGTGAGGTATCCACTCTGATATAGCAACGGCACTATTGATGTCATGCGTTCTGTCGGGGCATCGAAGGAGGCAGAGTCAGCTCTCATGTTTTCTATTTTAGCCGGCTTTAGCTTAAACTTGCGCATCATCTCAATCAGATAAGTGGGAGTGCCCGAGCCAAACCAGTAAGACCCCAAACGTCCACCGTCGAAACAACAAAGCAAGCTGTAAGGATTAAATACGTCGGAAGAAGGCCATGTGAAATGATAGCCGTCGTATTGTTGTGTGAGACTCTCTATAGTCTGCTCACGTGTGAGGTGCAAACGCTCGGCAAGGTTGTCAATATCCTCCGACATACAGTTGAGCAACTCGTCTTTTGTGATGCCGCATATTCCGTCGTAACGGGTGTCCATACTTATGTTTATGATGTTGTTCAGCTCGCTGAATATGCTTAGCTGCGAGAACTTAGTGATGCCTGTAAGGAAAACAAAACGCAGATAAGGATCGCAATCCTTCAGCGGACTAAAGAAATTGCGCATGACATAGCGAAGCGCTGGCAATTGCTCGTCCTCATGAACAACATCGAGCAAAGGAGCGTCATACTCGTCGATAAGCACTACAACGGGGTTGCCCGTCTTCTCATAGGCTGTCTTGACGAGATTCATAAGGCGGATATTGTTATGTTCCGAATGTTCGGTAATCCCAAAACGAAGTTCCTCGTCTTCAAGGCGGTTGCCAATAAACTGTTCCAAAGTATCCTTGTCCATGTGCTTTCCTCCTGCCATGCTGAAGTGGAGCACTGGATATTCCCTCCATTCGGTCTCCAACCGCTCCATTGCAAGTCCATGAAAAAGTTCCTTGCGACCCTCAAAATAGCTCTTCATAGTAGAGAGCAGAAGCGACTTGCCAAATCGTCGCGGCCGGCTCAGGAAAAAGAACTTGCCGCTGCCATGCGACATACGGTACACATACTCCGTTTTGTCGACATACAGCATGTCCTTCTCGCGTATCTCCGAGAAGGTCTGCATTCCTATAGGATATAACTTAAGTGCCATAAGAGTGATGTTTTTGGATTCGTGACGCTAAGTTAGCGATAATATTCCGAACGGCAAAATATTGCAAATAAAAAAGCGTGACATCCTCACGGACACCACGCTATAAGTATTTATTATTTATTGGAAAATGTCGTCTACTTGAAGAGCTGGATTTCGCTTGCGAAATAGCTCCAGTAGCCGCCATAGAAGTTGTCGTTGACAACAATCTTCACATACTTGGCCTTAACTGGCGAGTAGAACTCTGCCACGAGAGGCTGGTCGATGTCGGTAGGCATTTCGGATGTGGAAGCTGTGCCCTGCTTGGTCCATGTATCCCAATCGTTGCTGGTGTATACTGTATAGCTCTGAACACTAAAGCCATAGCCATAATCAGTATAGTTGTATGGATAGATAGCCACAGACGAGATGTTCTGAGCCTCGTCGTCGTTGAAACCTACTATCCATGCGTCGCCACCCCAATCGCTGTTGTAGTCGTAGTCGGTGAAGTCGCCATTGGTCATTTCGCCAATATAGTCGCCAGCTCCAAACGAGTAGCAGAAGAGCAGGCTGCCATCAAACGCTGTCTTGCCTTCGAGCGAGCCTTCCGACTTGACATTGTTGAACTCGCCCTTGAGCTCCCATGCTATAGAATTTCTTGCGCTCACAGGCAGGTCGGTAGACGACACGCTGAACACAGCCTCGGATGTCTCGCCATTCTTCAGAGCCTTCATGCTCTCGGTCTTCTGCAGCTTCACGCGCACAGGCTCGGTCGACTGCTTCTGTCCCTTAGGAATAGTTACCTCGGCATTCTCCAAGGCAAATGCTTCGGAGCCAATCTTGCTGTTGCTCTTGTCGGCATCGAAAGCCACAGTAGCCTTTACGTCGCGGTCGACGGGCTGCGACACACGCACATAAAACTCCATCACGTCCTCCGGAGCGACAGCGTCGCTCGGAGTTATTACGATGGTAGACTTCATTTTCTCTGTGCCGTCGGCCATGCCCGACACGAGGAGCTTAGCCTCATAGTTTTCTGCCTCTGTGGGGTGAAGAGTGTCGCCCACCTCCATGTCGTCGCTACATGCCGTGAAGAGTGGCGTTGCAGCAATAAGCATAGCCGAAATGGCAGGCAATGTTATGTTCTTTATAAATGATTTCATTTTCTTCGTTTTTTTAGGTTTTTGTTATTTGCCGTCGATACGCACGTTGGGAGTCCATTCTGTTGTGCCGGCAGCCTCAGCCTTGTTGCCATGGCCTGTGGCATCGTTGAAGATGTTGCCCTCGCCCTCGTTCATCTTCCAGTAGGCCTCAAGGCCATTCGACTTAGGATCGATGACATACATATTGTTGGCCACCTCAGCCTGAGAGCGTGCCTTGGTCCAGAAACGCAATTCTGAGTACTTCACGTTAGCCTTGAGATAGTCCATATTGCCGAGCTGTATCTTCTTAGAGCCAAGGTTCACTATCTTACCGGCGAGGTCCATTGAGTTGTCGAGCACACCGTTCACATAGAGATAGAGCTTGGTGCCTGTGCATACGAATGCCAGGTGATACCAAGTGTTGGCATTGAACAGCATGTTGGAGTTCATCTGTGTGCCCTGAGTCTTTATCTGCAAGCGGTTGCCCTCGATAGGAGCGTCGCCAAAGCGGATGTAAATCTCACCATCCTTGCCGTCGGGACCCCAAGCGCCAAAGATAGTCTGGTTGTTAAGCTCGCCCACAGCTGTGCCAAGCTTGTCGATGTTGATGTTGAACTCTACTGTCCACTCTGTCAATTCATAGTCCTGACGCATGGTCATGTGTACATTGTTGCGCGAGTTGATTGTAGGCACAGCCTGATAAACCACCTGGTCGAGCACATACACAATGGTGCTGCCCGACTGCAACACACCCTGTCCTGCGTCCTTGCTCTTGAGCTTGAGGGCGATGGCAAACTTCTTGCCACTCTCCTTCAGCTCCTGAGAGAGGGGCTTGATGTTTATTTCGATAGGCTGCGAGGCTGATGTGCCAGCCTCAACGGTAGCCTCTGTCGACGACATTGTGTACTGCGATGCAGGAAGCAACTCATAGTTGGTGGTGTTGGCAGCGTTGTATGCAGCCAGCACCGACTCGTCGGCAGCCACCTCAAAGGTACGGTTGGCTGTAGTTGGCGACGACAAGCGCACACTAAGTTCTGTCTGCACATCATCGTTGCCCACGGTGATTTTCTTGGAAGTATTGCCGTTGGTGTTGGTCTGGGCTATGTAAGCCTGATTCTCAAGCACGTCGTATTCGGCATCGTTGCACGACATGAGCATCAACGACAGAGCCGCTGTGCCGGCGAGCAACAGTTTTGATATATTTGTTTTCATTGCTTTGTTTGCTTAAGTAACATTTATTTTACTGAAGGATTCTGAATCTGTATGGCCTTGCGCAGATAAGGATATGTGGTGCCGAAGCCAGACACGTTGTACTCATACTCCATGTGGTAGGTGCCACATCCTGCCTTATCGACATACTTGCCGTCGACCATAGGTGTCCAGCGTGCCATACCCTCAAGACTCTGCATGGTGTTGCCACGACGGTCGGTGAACTTCACGCCACCTGCCTTGGCAAAGTTCTCGAAGTTCTCGGTCACGATATACTTCTTGGCCACTTCCTCGGCAGAAAGCACACCCTCGAAGTTGCTGATGGTTGAGCTAAGGCGGCTGTCAAGGTCGCCAGCTCCCCAGCAGCTGTAGGCCTGCACGATGAAGTAGTTGAAGCATGGGCCAAGCTCCTTGTTCACACTCTGAGGCTCACCATCGATGACGAAGAGCTTGTTGGTGCCCGACTTAGGACCAATGCGCTTTGCCATTGTCTCGGCAAACACCTTCTCTGCAGCGGGAACACCAGAGATATCACCACGATGACCATAGTTAGGCTCATAGTCCCAGTCGAAACCATCGTAGCCATACTTGTCGATAGAGTCGCAGATAGCATTGGCATACTTGGCTATTGCCTCGTCGCCTGTGCCCCAGAATGTAGCGGCATCTGTGCCCTCTGGTGTGAGCTGGTCGCCTACACTCTGCACGATGAAACACATAAGGGCGCGTGTGCCCTTAACCTGCTGCACAAACTGCAAGTCGGCCTTCTGCTCTATCGAGAGGTTGCGCCAGTTACCCCAGATAGACACGAAGTCTACTGAGTCGGGCAGACCTGCAAGCGAGTTCTCGAGCGAGAGTCCGGTGCCAGTCCAGTTGCCAAACCATCCGAAAGCCACCTGATGGTCGGTCTTCTTGTATTCGCGCAACTGCTGATAGTAAGCCTCTGTCTTGTTAGAGTGGGTCAGGTCGGCAGGATTCTTTATCTCTGTGTCTGTCCAGTCGTCGCACGAAGCCAGAGATGTGAGTGCTGCGACGAAGGCAAACATATACATGAATATCTTTTTCATTGTCTTCTAATGTTTTTTTAATAGAAAGAAAGTTAGGTTTACTTCTTTTTCTGCCACCACATCTTGGTCTCGTAGTTGTCGGCACCGCCGAGCAACTGCACAGCCTTGGAGTAGTTGGTTGCATTGTTCACAATCTCCTCGTTGTCGAAAGGTATGCGGTTGGGCACTTTAAGAGCAGAGCCGTTTGACTGTGCTGTTTCGAACACCTCAGGATAACCAGTGCGGCGTATCTCGCTCCAAGCCTCCTGACCGTCGGGGAAGAGAGCAATCCACTTCTGTGTCATAAGACGCTCGAGCTTTTGCTCGGCTGTGGCATTGTCGTCCCACTTGATAGTGATTTCCGACACATGCGACATCGACTTGCCATAGCCACCATCGGCATCAACATAGTCGGCCTGCTTTGAAGTGTCGTCGGCAAGATACTTGTCGGCTCCACTCACACCCCACTGCTCAAACGAGAGTTCAACAGCCTTGTTGTAGAGTTCGCCTACTGTGCCGCCCATTCCGTTCCAGCCTGCAAGAGCACCCTCAGCACGGAGGAATGTCACCTCAGAAGCCGACATCCACACGCCGCGAGTGTTGCTCGACACGTTGGCAGCCGAATAGATAGCGTCGGCAGTATTCTTATTGCCAATGTTGGCACCTGCAAGACATCCGATAATCTCGCGGTCGCCCTTTGTGGCAGAAGGCTTGAAATAAGCTGTGATGCGCGGGTCCTTGTAGCCGTTCATAAAGGTCTCGATGTCGGCACATGCACGCGAGTCGCCCCACTCCACCGAAGTCTTGTACTGTCCGTTGGGAGTATAGGTGATGCAAAGATTCTCGCTGTTGTCGGTGATCACTCCGTCGGCCACAGCCTCCTCAGCACATTGCTTGGCAAATGTAGGGTCGGCATAGCGCATACGCACAGCCATGCGCAGCTTAAGAGAGTTGGCATACTTGAGCCAGTTGGCAAACTTGCCGCCATACACGTGGTCGGTCTCCTCGTTGACTGTGAGCTTCGGGTCGGCTGCCACAAGAGGCTTGAGAATACTGATGGCCTTGTTGAGGTCGGCTATGAGCGAGTGGTATACTGTCTCCTGAGAGCTGTAGGCGTTGGCATCCTCCTCAGCTCCGATAGGGAACGGACCGTACATGTCGGTAAGACGCTGGAAACTCTGCGCACGCAGGATAAGGGCCCATGCGTAGTTGATGCCCTCACCGCCAGAGATACGCTCCACCTCCTTGAATGCCGAAACCACCTTAGGTGTGCTATCAGCAAACGGATAACGCACCCAACCATTCGGGGCATTGAACAAAGCGAAGTTCTTGCCTGCGAAACCGTTGTTGGCATAGGTCATGAAACGTCCGAGATAATTGCCGATAAGGTCCTGGTTCATCTGGTAGGTGTTCTCCTGCTCAGGATAAGCCTCATTCTGGAGCTGTATGAGGAATGCGCCGACAGCATAGTTGTCGCGGTTGATTTCCTCGCCGTCGATCTTGTTGCCAGGACGGTTTGCGCTATCGAAACCGTCGGTGCATGAAGTGAGCGATCCGGCACCCAGCAGACATGCCGCTCCAAGAAGGAACATGCCTGATATATGTGATAAGTTAGTTTTCATTTCTACAGTATAAATTAATTATACATTATATATATACATTAAATTACGGATTACAACTTAGAAGTTCACCTTCACGCTGAAGCCCAACGAGCGCAGACTTGGCTGCATGAAGTAGTCGAAGCCCTGATAGTAGGTGCCTGTAGAGGCTGTTGACTCAGGATCGAACGGAGCCTTGTTGTAAATCATGAAGAGGTTGCTTGCTGTAAGGCCGAGTGTCACACCCATCTTGCCCACGATAGAGCGTGGCAGAGTGTAGCTGATGTGTGCCTCCTGCAAGCGCACGTTGGTGGCAGAATAGATGTACTCAGACCAGATAGGGTTGTCGCCGCCCACTACCGAGTAGTAGTTTTCGGCTGATATCTTACCCGTGTTTACTGGAATGCCGCCATTGTCGCGAGCTACAGCCGATGCCTTCGACACACCATAGTTGTCGAGGATGGCCTGTGTCTGCGACATGCAGATACCGCCCAGACGTGCTGTGATGAGGAATCCGAGGTTAAGTCCCTTCCATGAGAACTCGTTGCTGAAACCAAGGTTGGCCTTAGGCAACACGCTGCCACGATACTGAGGATTGTCGAGATTCACCTGCTTCACCTTGCCGTTGTCGATAAGGATGTTGCCCTCTGCGTCGCGTGCAAAGTCGGTTGACATATAGACGTCGCCCATGGTGCCACCTTCCTTAAGGATAATGTCGCAACCATTGAGACCGCCCTGCTTCAGATAGTTGTCGCTCTCAGCCACGTCGTCGAAGAGAGTGATAATCTTGTTGCGGTTGGCAGAGAAGGTGAAGGTAGGATTCCATGTGAAGTCGCCCCAGGTCTTGTTGTAGCCCAATGAAAGCTCGATACCCTGGTTGCGCACATTACCAGTCTGTATGTACTCGCGGTCGTAGCCCTCGCCTGCTGTTATAGAGCGCAGGAAGGTCTGCTTCTTTGTGTTCGACTGATAGAGAGTGACGTCTAATGTGAGTGCATTGTTGAGGAAGCGTGCTGTAAGACCTGCCTCCCATGAGTTGGTGCGCTCAGGATAGAATGTCTTCGGGAACTTATATGTCACGGTCTTGTATGTGCCTGAAGCCGGGTTGTACTCGTAGCGTGCTCCTGACGAGATGTTTGGAGAGATAGCCGAACCTACCGATGCCCATGAGCCGCGCACCTTGAGGTAGTTGATCCACTCCGGCATCTTAGCCATCTGCGAGATGACAGCTGACATACCTACAGAAGGATAGAAGAACGACTCGTGTGTGGTGCCGGCAAGTGCCGAATCCCAATCGTTACGTCCTGTGAGTGTGAGATAAAGCATCGAGCGCCATCCAAGCTCCACGTTGGCAAAAGCCGAATTGATGCTATGGCGGTTTTCAGCATAGATAGGACGGTTGTCGTTGGTCACCTGACCGTAGTCGATGGCATTAGGAGTAAACACGTTTGAAGGAGCCTTGAGTCCGCCCTGATAGCCATGCTGTGAGTAGTGTGTGCGCGAAAGCGACACACCAACGTTGGCACCTACAGAGTAGTCGCCCATGGTCTTGTTCACGTTAGCCATGATGTCGCCGTAGAGGTTGCGGTCGGCAGCATTGCTGTAGGCATAGAATCCATACTTCGAGTGAGCAAAGAGGTCGATAGTGGAAGCATAGCGCTTGTCCTCGGCCTTAGAGCGTGTGTCGTCCCAACGCAAGCGTCCGGTCACGTCGAGCCAGTCGGTTATCTTGTATTTGATAGAGCCGCTGAGCATGTAGCGTGTGCGGTCGTTGGTGCGGTTCATGCGCTTTGCAATCCAATAGGGATTCTGCATCTGCAGAGCGTTGCCAAAGTTCCAGTTCTGCTCGTAGATGCCGCGAGAGGCGTTCCATATCTCAAATGTGCGCACAGCATCAAAGCTCTCGCCACGCGGGAAGAGATAAAGGGCGGGCAGCGGGTTGAAGTACTGTCCCTGTGCCATAAGGTTCTTGTCGCGCTCCTTGATGTAGTTGAACGAGAAGTCGAGTGTGAGCTTGTCGTCGAGCATCGATGTGGAGTTGCGGAAGGTCACATTATAGCGGTCGTAAGAGTTGTTGGTAATGATACCGTCGGCATTGGTTGAGCCAAGCGACAAGTATGTCTGGTTCTTGTCAGAACCGGCTGTGATGGCCACGTTGTTCTGTATGTTCGAGCCAGTGTTGAAGAAGTCCATTGGGTCATAAGAGCCATAAGCCGACTCTGCCTTCTCGCCCCATGACTTAACCTCACCAGGACGGTTGAGGTAGCTATTCTGGAACTCAGGATGAACAAACGGACGAGAGAACTGAGAGCTGTGGGAAATGGCTACGTTCACGCGGCCTTCCTTGCCCTTCTTTGTGGTAATCATGATTACACCCTGGGCGGCAGCCGAGCCATAAAGGGCGGCAGCAGCAGGACCAGAGAGCACAGATATTGACTCAATATCCTCGGGGTTGATGTCGGAGATGCCCTCACCGCCAGGCTGACTGGCATAGATAGAGCTTGACTCAGAACCGTTGTTGCGGTTGTTGATAGGCACACCATCGATTACGTAAAGGGCCTGGTTGCTCTGCGAGATTGACTTCGGACCACGCATCACTACACGTGTGGCACCACCCATACCGGCTGAAGAGGCATTGATGTTGACACCTGCCACCTTGCCCGAGAGTGAGTTCATGAAGTTGGCGTTCTTAACCTCGTTAAGGTTCTCGCCACCCATCTTCTGCACATTGTACGACAAAGCCTTCTCCGAACGCTTGATGCCAAGGGCTGTCACAACCACGTCCGAGAGCACCTGAGTGTCTTCCTGCATCGTGAGGTCCATCTGTCCCACTTTGGCCTTGGCCTTGAGCGGAGCATAACCCATGTAGGAGAGTTCGAGCTCCTGTCCAGGACGTGCCTTGATAGTAAAGTTGCCATCTATGTCGGTAACGGTCACTTCCTTAGTGCCCACCACCTTCACGCTCACGCCGATAAGCGGTTCGCCCTGCTTGTCGACAACAGTACCTTTCACTACACCATTGGCATCCTGTGCCAAACTTTCCGTCAGACGGTTTGCCGAACCTGCAGGCGAGGCTGGAGCCTTGTCTGCTGCATAGCCAACCATCGACATGGAAGCGACGAGCGACAACGCAGCTACGCTTCGCTTGCCCATCATCTTCTCAACGATTTGATTGATGTTAGATTTCATTGCTATTGATAATTGTATAAGATTGTTTCTTTTTGTACGTTTAGGGGGCTTGTTTTTTGTATCTTTAGGGTGTTTTTATGCAAAGAATATTGTAGATTTCACACTTTTGCTGTTGCAGCATCTGAATTGTTTTAGGATTTAGACGGTATGATTGTTCTTTGTTTTAGTAACTGCAAAAGTACAAATATTCCATGTAACAAACAATTCATTTAACAGATTTTTTAACTCCGAAGCCGTTCAACGTATATAATACTATAGGATTATAGAACCAGTTTACTTCACTCAAAATATCAGATGAGCCATAATAAAGAACTGCTACAAATCTTAATTATTGTCCAAAATGTGGGCTATCTCGCTTTTTTTGCCTACATTTGCATTGTTATAGAATACAAACATTTTAAAACAATTATAACTATGAGTACACTAAAAAAGATTTTTGCATCAAAACTTCTTGAAGTAAAGGCTATCAAGCTTCAGCCAAACGACCCTTTCACATGGGCTTCGGGCTGGAAATCGCCTATCTATACCGACAACCGCAAGACTTTGGCCTATCCCGAGCTGCGCTCTTTCGTTAAGCAGGAGCTTGTACACCTCATCCACGAGGAATTCCCCGAGGCAAATGCCGTGGCTGGTGTAGCTACTGGAGCCATCGCACAGGGTGCCCTCGTTGCCGACGAGCTGCTTCTCCCCTACTGCTACGTGCGTCCGAAGCCGAAGGATCATGGCATGGGCAACCAGATTGAGGGCACTATTCCCGAGGGAGCAAAGGTGGTGGTTGTAGAGGACCTTATCTCTACCGGCGGCTCTTCGCTCAAGGCTGTCGACGCTCTGCGCAAGGCTGGCTACGAGGTTGTGGGCATGGTGGCAAGCTACACCTATGGATTCCCTGTGGCTGAGGAAGCTTTCAAGGCTGCCAACGTGCGCCTCGTGACCCTCTCCGACTACGAGCACACCACAGCTATTGCCGCCGAGACTGGCTACATCAAGAAGGAAGACCTTGAGGTGCTCGCTGAATGGCGCAAGGACCCGGCTAACTGGAAGAAATAAATCTTTATACAGCGAAGAGAAAAAGAAATGAGTACATTCGAAAGTTCAATACGACAGATTCCATATCCTCAGCAGAACGTGTACGACAAACTGAGCGACCTGAGCAACCTTAAGACTCTAAAGGAACGCTACGAGCTGATGAAGGACAACATGCCCGAGGAGGCACGCAAGCAGGCTGAGGCCATCAAGGACTTGCAGTTCGACCAGGACTCGCTCACGGTGAACGTGCCGCCAGTGGGAACTATTCGCCTGAAGGTGGTAGACCGAGAGGAGCCTAAGTGCATCAAGTTTGAAACCGAGCAGAGCCCGGTGCCTTTCAACTTCTGGATTCAGCTGCTGCCCGTGACCACCACTTCGTGCAAGATGAAGCTCACAATCAAGGCCGACCTCAACCCGTTTATCAAGCAGATGGTGAAGAAACCACTCAGCGAGGGCATTGAGAAGATTGCCGACGTATTGCAAATGATTCAGTATAACTAATAATAAGAAGTTAAGGAGTAGGAAGTAAAGAAGTTCTTGCCGCTTGCTTGCAAGAACTTCTTTACTTCCTACTTCTTGGCTCCTTGTCTACAAAATCACTCCGTTTTTAAATTTTAAACTATGGCAAGCAAACTTTGGGAAAAGAATTTCTCCGTAAACGAGGAGATTGAGCGTTTCACCGTGGGACGCGACCGTGAACTCGACATTTATCTCGCCAAGTACGATGTGCTTGGCTCCATGGCACACATCACTATGCTGGAGTCGATAGGGCTCATGCGGAAAGACGAGCTGCGACAGCTCTTGGCTGAACTGAAGAACATCTACGCTGAGTGCGAGCAAGGCACTTTCACCATCGAAGAGGGCGTGGAGGATGTTCACTCACAAGTGGAGCTTATGCTCACACGCCGACTGGGCGACATGGGCAAGAAGATTCACTCCGGACGCTCAAGAAACGACCAGGTGCTTGTCGACCTTAAGCTTTTCACACGCCATGAACTGCGCGAGGTGGTTGAGGCTACCGATGCTCTATTCCGCGAGCTACAGAAGAAGAGCGAGCAATATAAGGCTGTGCTCATGCCTGGCTACACACATTTGCAGATAGCCATGCCGAGTTCCTTCGGCCTGTGGTTTGGCGCTCATGCAGAGTCGCTTGCCGACGACATGCTCTTCCTGCTTGCTGCCTATCGCATGACCAACCGCAACCCGCTTGGCTCGGCTGCCGGCTACGGTTCGTCGTTCCCCTTGAACCGCGAGATGACAACCCGACTGCTTGGTTTCGACTCGATGGACTATAATGTGGTTTACGCTCAGATGGGACGCGGCAAGATGGAGCGCAATGTGGCGTTTGCACTTGCCTCTGTGGCTGGCACCGTGGCTAAGTTGGCTTTCGACGCCTGCATGTTCAACAGCCAGAACTTTGCCTTTGTGAAACTGCCAAAGGAATGCACCACAGGCTCCTCTATCATGCCACACAAGAAAAACCCCGACGTATTTGAGCTGATACGCGCTAAGGCCAACAAGTTGCAGAGTCTGCCAACACAGATTCAGCTCATCATGAACAATCTGCCTACTGGCTATTTCCGCGACCTTCAGATTATCAAGGAGGTGTTCCTGCCTGCCTTTGCCGAACTGAAGGACTGCCTCGCCATGGCTGCCTACATCATCGAGCGCATTGAGGTGAACGAGCATATTCTCGACAACCCGATGTACGACCCGATGTTCTCTGTAGAAGAGGTGAACCGCCTTGCTGCTTCGGGCACTCCATTCCGCGATGCCTACAAGCAGGTGGGCATGGAGATAGAAAACGGCACTTTCCACGCCGACCATAACATACACCACACTCACGAAGGCTCAATGGGAAATCTCTGCAACGACCGAATTGCGGAACTTATGAACAAGACACTCAGCGAGTTCCACTTCGAAAAAGTGGACGAGGCAGAACACAAATTGCTGATGGAATAAACAAAAGCGTGTAGTTCTTAAGTCGTGTAATGGACGTATAAATTTATACTTCCATTACACGCTACAATATAATTTTTTGTTTCTTATGAAATACAACTATATAACATTTGCTTTCCTTTCACTCCTCATCCTATTGGCGTCGTCATGCTCCAAGGACTCCTTCGACTTCTCGTCTATTCACGCCCGTTTCTTCTACGACAACTCCATCCATCAAGACGCAACTTTGCAGAGTGCGCTCAACCCGATGTCGCCTGGCGTGTTCTGCCGCATCTATGAGGGCAATGAAGGCAGCAGCCTGTTCTTCTATTTCGAAAGCAACCAAAACATGAAGACCAAACAGAAAGCTACTGCCGACGACCTGCGCCCCACACGTATTCTCGGCATACTGCCCAAGACGGGCATCATCGTGGGCTATGGCAACCTGAGCTATCCTGCCACACTCTACTGCTACGACTCGCAATGCCCCAACTGCTATGCCGAAACCAATATGGCTAACTATAAACTCGCCATTGCATCCAACGGCATTGCCTCATGCGCCAAATGCAAAAGAGAATACGACCTCAACAACAACGGACTGTGTGCTAATGGCAAGAAACTTATAAAATACAGAGCCACTTGCACAGGACCTTTAGGAGTGCTTTCAGTGAATAACTAAAGCTGTAGACTACTTTTACACATTTCTTTCCTTTTTAGAAGGATAATCCTCCGATGAATCCGTCATTTTTTGAATAAACTCATACAGTTTGCGGTAGAACGGATGCGAAGTCATCGTTGCCGCATTTCCAAGAATTATGAGTTTCATGCGGGCACGTGTTATTGCCACGTTCATACGTCGCAAATCGCGCAAAAAGCCGATTTCACCGCCGTCGTTCGAGCGAACAAGCGAGATAAGAATAATGTCGCGCTCCTGACCTTGGAACCCGTCTACCGTATTAACGCTTATCAGGCGACGGTAGGGACGGAAGAACTCTTTCTGGCGTATCATCTTGCGCAGAAGCTGCACTTGGGCACGGTAAGGCGAGATGATGCCAACGTCGATTGACTCCTCCAATATGCGATTTTTGCCGATTTTATCGAAGTATTCCTGCAATGTGGAGAGCGTAAGGTCGGCTTCGGCACGATTGATGCGTCCGCAACTCTCGCCGATGAATTCTTCCTTTCCGTCCACATCCTCGGTGTCTATCCACATCATGGGCAGGTCGTAGTCGAGAATGCTGCGGTGGGTTATCCCGGGAGCCGTCTCCACCTCGCCATTATAGAAGTAGTCGCTCGAGAAACGCATTATCTGCTCGTTCATGCGGTATTGCACCTTAAGCAGAGTCACCACCTCCGGTTTCTGCTCCACTATGCGCTCCATGAGAGTCTTGCCGAGCCCACCCTTCAGAGCGGCAATACTCTTCACAGTAGGCGGAAGCTGACAATGGTCGCCAGCAAATATCACTCGTCCTGCCTTGCGTATGGCTATCCAGCAGGCAGCCTCAAGAGCCTGGGCAGCCTCATCAATAAACAAGGTGGAATATTTCTCGCCCTCAAGCACCCGGTTGGCTGCTCCCGTGAGCGTGCAGGCTATCACGCGAGCCTCGCCAAAGAGCGACTGGCGAATGCGAAGCTCAAGTTCTGTGGCGCGGCTCTTCAGGCGGTCCATCTTCTGATGCCATGAGTCGGGACGCTTCTTCTGCGAGCGCAACTCGCGTATTGCCTTGCGTATGCTCCACAGTTGGGGATAGTCGGGATGGGCCTCAAAGCGGCGCTCGTAGGTGAAGGAGAGCATCTTGTCGTTCACTCTCGTAGGGTTGCCTATGCGAAGCACAGCCACTCCCCTATCCACAAGCTTCTCCGAGATCCAGTCGACAGCCATATTGCTCTGGGCGCACACCATCACCTGACTCTCGCGGCGAAGAGTCTCATAAATAGCCTCAACGAGAGTTGTGGTCTTGCCCGTTCCGGGAGGTCCATGCACCACAGCCACGTCCTTAGCCCATAGCACCTCGTTCACGGCACACTCCTGCGACGGATTAAGCCACGGAAAGCGCATAGGCTCAAACGAGAACTTAGAGGCAGGAACCTTGGTGTAGAAGATGTCGCGAAGGGCTGCAAGACGTCCGCTCTTGGCACGCAGCACACGGTCGAGAGCATCGAACATAAGGCGATAGCTCGTCTCGTCGAAGAAGAGCTGGATGCCCATCGCGTCCTCACGCTGAAGGTCTACTATCCTGCCAGAATCGGGCAGAGCCACCACCATGCGGTCTTGCTCGGCGAAGCTGACGGTGGCTGTGAACGAGAGATAATGTATATTGTCCTTGCCCGTCTTGGAGTCGCGCTTCATAGTGAAGAAACACACGGGACGACCAGGCTCAAAGTTGTGCTCTATGTCGGAGCCCGGCTTACGCTCTACCTCCACCACCATCTGATTGAGCGAGTTGTAGTAGTTGCGACCTATATGTACGGGAAACCATGCGTCGCCTCGTCGCACCTTGCGCTCAACGCCCATAGTCTCGGTCTGGCGGCGAAACTCCTCCTTCTCGTGGTTGTATTCTATCTCAAGCAACAACCGTTGCTGCTGGAGTTGAAGTATTGGGTTGGTCATTGTATTTAAAGAATTATCGTTGAAAACATTTCGTTAATTTTATAAAGACAAAGGTACTACTTTTTACCAAATAATTGCTAATTTTGCACACATATGATTATGTCAAACAATTTGTCCCTTCGCAATGTAGCCATAGGCTACCCCACACGTCGCCACAGCTCGCGCAAAGTGGCTGAAGGGCTCTGTGCCACGGCTCCCGCCTCTACTCTGACGTGCATCATAGGGCGCAACGGAGCAGGCAAGTCGACTCTCCTTAGAAGCATAGCCCAACTGCAACAATCGCTTGAAGGCAAGATGACACTTGGCGACAAAGACATCAGCGACTTCTCGCGCGAGGAGTTGGCACGAAGGCTAAGCATTGTGCTCACACGCCGACCTGACGCCGAGAACATGACTGTGGGCGAGCTTGTGCAATTGGGACGCGCACCCTACACGGGATTCTGGGGACAACTGAGCGACAACGACCGCCTGGCTGCCGACAGGGCCTTGCAGATGGTGGGCATAGAACACATGAAACACAGACGACTGTGCAGCCTGAGCGACGGAGAATGCCAGAAGGCGATGATTGCAAAGTCGCTCGCACAGGACACGCCCGTGATTCTGCTTGACGAGCCTACGGCTTTTCTCGACTTCCCCGGCAAGGTGGAACTGATGCTGCTGCTCAGCCGACTTGCCCACGAAGAAGGCAAGACGATTCTCCTCTCAACACACGACCTTGAGACTGCCCTGCAGACTGCCGACCGACTTTGGCTTATGCAAGAAGACGGTATCAGAGAGGGTTCACCACGCCAACTTGTTGACAATGGAGCGATAGAAGGCTACATAGGTAGAGAGGATGTGGAAATAGGCGAAGACTTTTGTTTGAGAATAAAAAAGAGTTGAGATACAAGAACAGATAATTATTTCAAAACGTATTAATACATTCAAGAATATGAACAACGCATTATTAGACCTTATCAAGACTCGTCGCTCATGCCGCCACTACAAGGCTGAACAGATTAGCGACGAGGAACTCAACGCTGTGCTCGAGGCTGGCACCTACGCTCCTACCGGCCACGGCAAGCAGGACCCAGTAATTGTAGCTGTGCAGAACCCGGAGCTTAAAGCCCGTCTTGCCAAGATGAATGCCGAGGTGATGGGCGTAGACAGCAATCCCTACTACGACGCGCCCACCTATCTCCTCGTGTTTGCCTCTGAGGACAATGCCAACGCTTTCCAGGACGGCTCATGCGTATTGGAGAACATGATGCTTGCCGCCCATGCCTTAGGACTCGCCACATGCTGGATCAATCGCGAATATCAGATGTTCCAGACCGAGGAGGGCAAGAACATCATGAAGGAAATTGGACTTAAGGAGGGACTCATAGGCATTGGCGCACTCTCGCTCGGATACCCTTCGCGTGAGCCCAAACCGGCTGCTGAAAGAAAAGCAGACTGGACTGTTATCGTGAAGTAAACTACTGCTAAGCTAAAGACTTAGCGGCTTAGAAGAAAAAGAAGATAAGAATAGAAGTTTAGGCAATTAAGGCCTCTATAGCTACTATGGGGTTGAGCGTAATTCACCCAACCCCATAGTAGAAAAACATTATAAAGAAATAAGTCGCCTAATTCCCAATCTTATCATTTATCTCGTTCTGCGACAAATGTCTTGCCGAGATTTTGCCATTCTTTATTACAACATTGTCGGGCAAGTTCGACATTCCAAGCTTGTTGTAGACATCGCCATCAACCATCTTTCCATCGCATATCGTAGTCGCGTCTTCGGCATCATACTGCTTCAAGGTGCGTCGGCACGACTGCTTGCTTGGGTCGAGACAAATGCCCACGACAGCCATTGTACCATTCGAATTCTTTGCCTTCTGGCAGAGTGAGCGAAGCATAGCCGTGGAACTGTAGTTCCATGATGCCCATGCCACAACCACGGTGGTTGGCTTGGCAAGGAGCGAGGCGTTGGACACAGCCTTGCCGTTGATGTCGTAAGCCGAGAAGGAAGGCAACGACGAGCCCACGCTCAAACTTTGCTTGCCCTCGCACGAAGCGAGCAAACGCTGGGCATAGACATTCTCTGGCTGCTTAGCCACTATCTGCTTAAGCAGACGCCTGGCGGTGGCATAGTCTGGCTTGTCGGTAGCCACAAGATAGCGGCGCACAAGATAGGGAGCCACATGACTTCCTGGATTGTCCTCGACCATGCTCACGGCATATTTCCTCGCCTCGGCAGGCGAAGCCGAAAGTATCTGCTCGCGGAACGAATTCATGAGGGCATTGTCCTTGGTGCCCTTTACCGTCATCTCCTTCAGATGCGAAGCGTCGCCTTTTATGTCGACACTCTTGCCCGGCTGGGCAAAGACGGGCTGCTCGGTGAAGTTTGGAAACACTATCATCAGGGTCATGGGGCGGTCGCACTCCACGGTATAAGAGAAACGTCCTGCCTGCACCTTTATGGTGTCCATGCCGTGAGGCACAGTACCATCGGGCGAATAGACATAGAACTCGCCCTGGTTGAGGTTGAGCAGACGACCGTCGATACTGAAGTGGCGGCTGTCCGTGCCACACGAGAGAAGAAGGAGGGCTATGGCGAGCAAGGAAAATAATTGTTTCATACGTAATATGGTGTTTAAGAAACAAACGATTCAAAGACCTGACAAATACCGACAGGAATAAAAAAAAGGACAATGAACAATTGTGACTTTGCCATTGCGAATTATTCATTAGCAACGGAGCCAACCACAATTGTCCATTGTCCATTATCTATCTGTCAACTGATATTTTCTTTTTAGATATCAACTATCTGTCAACTGATATTCCAATCAACCTTGAATTTACTTCAGCAAGCTGAGCTCAAGGTCGTTGTCAGCATACTGCTTGAGTGAAGAGTCCTTCTTCAAAGCCTCGTTGAGGTAAGAAGTAGCCTCGAGCTTGTTGCCACGACGAGCTGCAACGATAGCGCGCAGATAGTCGGTCATAGCGTTCTGGTTCTTCACGTTGTTGAGAGTCTTGGCAGCAGCGTCGTAGTTCTTGTTGAGGAGCTGGGCGAGAGCAGCTGTGTTGCTGTTCACATTCTCGAAGTCCTTCTCAGCCTGAGCGTAGTTGCCCTTGGCAATGTTGAGGGCGCCGAGGGCAGCCTTCACGTTCTCAGAGTTAGCCGACTTAGAGATGGCGCGCTCTGCCTCCTGCACGTTGCCGTTGATGAGGGCGATCAAGCCAAGGTTGGCCTGAGCCTCAGGAGTCTCGTTTGAAACAGAAGCTGCCTTCTGAGCGTACTGCTGAGCTGTAGCCTTGTCGCCCTTAGCCAAAGCGAGGGCAGCGAGGTTGTTGTAAGCACGGTAGTCGTTGCTGTTCTGAGCTGCTGCTGTCTTGAAGATAGCCTCCTGCTCAGCAGATGACTTGCTGCCGAGGTTAGAGAGGTAGAGGAGCTCGTCGGTGCTGAGCTTAGAAGGATCCTCCTTGTACTGCTGCTCGATCTGCTCGTCAGAACGTCCGATTGTCTCGTAGTTGATGATGAGGCGTGAGCGGCGGAGCTCAGGAAGGATGCCGTCGGCAAGCTCGCGGAAGCCTGCAGACATGTTGCGAATCTGCTGCTCGCGCTCCTGCGGGTCCTTATACATAGAGAGCACGCGAAGGATAACGTCCTTGTCCTGGATGTTGCTTGCTGAAACGAGCTGCTGGAAGCCGTCCCAGTCCTGTGCTGTGTAGTGAGCGTCGATGTCGGCGTTCATCTTCTGCTTCTTGAGAGTACCCTTAACATACTTCTCCGACACGTTCTGACGGTTGCCTGCGAGCTTGTCGTTGAGCTTAACACCACCATCTGGTGAAGCGTATGCCTGGATTTCCACGTTCTTGAGGTTGAGACCCTCGCGGTCGGCATTGATCTTCTTGAGCATCTTAACAAACTCCTTAACAGAGTTGTTCTTCAGCTCGCTCTTGCGGATGTTAGCCTGGTTGATGAGGAACTTGATAGCAGCTTCCTGCTTCTGCTCGTTGATGCGCTGGTAGCCATCAGGAGCGATTACGCCGTTCTCAGAAACGAGTGTGCGCTTGTAGAGTTCAGAAGTAGCAACTACACCGTTAGCCACCTTAACAGCAGGAACATTGTAAGACTTCTTGCCGATGCGTGCGTCGAAGGTGAGGTAGAGCTCGCTCTTCTGCATCTCGGGAACATAAGTGAAAGAAGTCTTCATTGAGTAGCGACCGCCTGCCTTGTAAGCAATTGTCTGGTCGTTGCCCATCACTTTTTCACCCTGGAATGTTGCGCTCTGACCCTTAGCCACCTGGCCGTCAGCATAACGCAACTCAGGAACTACAGTTACAACAGCCTTCTTCTTCATGTACTTCTCAGGGAAAGTGCCGTTGATAGTAGCAGGCACCTGACCAGCCTGCGACTCCAGAGGATCAGGAATTACATTGAAGTTGTCGGCAGACAAAGCACCGAGCTTTGAGCATGATGACATCAGCAGTACCGATGCTGCTGACAAGATAAATAGATTCTTTTTCTGCATTTTGTTGTAAGAATTATTATTGTTATTTTTCTATGCTTTCTATTTTTTACGCACAAAGTTACTTATACTAATTGTAAGGAGTAGCAAATATACATTAATTTTATGTTTAATTAATGATTTAGAAAGGATAAAAGGCTATAAAACGAATTTTTATAGGGATAATAAACTACAATTTAACAAACAAACTGCTGGCCTTACACTTATGGGGAATTTAAGGAATTTGAAAGAATCAGGAAGAGGATATTTGAATCTTGATTTTCATTCCACCTTTTGCATAATTACACTAAAAATCAAGAAAGCATAACCCAAATTAAGCCAAAAGCATACACAACGAATCCCGAACAAATCCCGAACGAATCCCGAACAAATCCCGAACAAATCCCGAACGAATCCCGAACGATTCATAGGCTAAGATTTACGCCGTTTGCCCTTTTGTTAAGACTTACGCCATTTGCCCAGCTGCAATCATCAGAAACAGAAGACTCCCACTCCACGAAAACTATAAAAGAAAATTAAAAGAGCAAGGGTTTCGGATTTTTGCACTACCTTTGCAACCGATTTAAGCTCTACTAATAATAAAAATCATAGTACTTGTTAAGAATACAGTAAAAAATGGAATGGATTGAAAGTCTTTTCACGATTCACTCGGCAGTACAAACCATCGTTGTGCTGTCGCTCATCGTGTCTATAGGACTCGCCCTCGGCAAGATGCACATCAAGGGAATATCGCTTGGTGTGGCATTCGTGTTTTTCATCGGTATTGTGGCTGGTAGCCTTCACTTCTCTGCCGACCCGCAGATGCTCAATTTCGCCGAGACGCTCGGTTTGTCGCTCTTCGTCTATGCCTTGGGACTGCACGTGGGTCCCAACTTCATCGGCATGATGCGCCAGGAGGGTGTGTCGCTCAATATATGGAGCATGGGAATAATAGTTCTCGGCACGGTGATGGCTCTCTCGCTCTGCCTTGTGCTGCCCATATGCGTGCCCGACATGGTGGGCATCCTCTGCGGAGCCACAACCAACACTCCGGCTCTTGGTGCCGCACAGCAGGCACTTGCCAATGCCCACATGCCGAGCAGCGGTGCCGCTCTTGGATGTGCCGTGACGTATCCGCTGGGCGTTGTGGGAGTGATATTCGCGATGATTCTGCTGCGCAAGTTCCTCGTCACTCCCGACGACTTGCTGCCTCACCACAACGACGATGAGGACCAGACATTCATCGGACAGTTTGTGGTGGTGAACCCTGCCATCTCGTGCAAGACGATTGCCGAGATATCGCAGATGACCCACCGCCACTTCATCATCTCGCGCATCTGGCGTGGCGACCGCGTGATTGTGCCTATCGCCACTACCGAGATGCAAATTGGCGACAACGTGCTTGTGGTGACCAAGCGCGACGAGGTGTCGGCAATGGACATTCTCTTCGGTAAGCGTGTGGAGAAGGACTGGAACCGCGAGCAAATAGACTGGAACTCTATCGACTCGTCGGTGGAGAGCCGCGTGATTGTGATGACGCGCTCCAAACTCAACGGCAAGACTCTCGGCTCGCTGCACATGCGACAGACCTATGGCGTGAACGTGAGCCGCGTGATGAGAGGCGACATCAAGCTTCTCGCCACGGATTCGCTTCACCTGCAGTATGGCGACCGTGTGACCGTGGTTGGCACACACGAGGACGTTGACCATGCGGAGGCTTTCCTTGGAAACGCCGTGCAGGTGCTCAACGAGCCTAACCTTGGCGCAATATTCTTTGGCTTGCTCTTGGGTCTGGCTGTGGGCATGATTCCTATCTCCATCCCAGGCATGAGCACTCCGGTGAAACTCGGCATTGCCGGTGGTCCTATCATCATGGGTATCATCATCGGAGCGTTAGGCTCGCGTGTACATTTCATCAGCTACACCACACGCTCGGCTTCGCTGATGCTTCGCAAATTGGGACTGTCGCTCTATCTCGCCTGTCTTGGACTTGCTGCGGGCAAAGACTTCCTCGCCACCATCATTCGTCCCGAAGGACTTGTGTGGGTGGGCATAGGATTGGTGCTCACCATCCTCCCCTTGCTCATCATCGGAGCCATAGCCCTCAAGACTAAGACGTTTGACTTCGGCACCATCTGCGGTCTGCTCTGCGGCGCTATGGCCAACCCTATGGCTCTGAGCTACGCCAACGAGACTATCAAGGGCGACCGCGCCGCCGTTGCCTACACCTCGGTGTATCCGCTCGGCATGTTCATACGAGTGATTATAGCACAAGTGATAATAATGTTTATGGTATAAAGAGTTTTGAGTTTTGAATTTTGAGTTTTGAATTGTCGGCGGAGCCGATTTTGAGTTATTAATTTTTGAATTATGAATTATATAATTAAAGAGTCATAATTCAATACTCAAAATCTACTCCGCTGACAATTCAAAACTCAAAAATTCAAAATCGGCTCTGCCGACAATTCAAAACTCAAAACTCAAAATTCAAAACTCTAAAATGCAAAACCCTCCCGACTACCGTCACGACACGGTACTGCCTCTCCCCTTGGAAGTGAATGCCAACGCATGGGCGGTTGATGCCGCCTGCTCGGGCAATCCCGGTCCGATGGAATATCAAGCCATAGACCTTGCCACGGGTGCGCAGGTGTTCCACTTCGGACCTGTGCATGGCACTAACAACATAGGCGAGTTTCTCGCCATAGTTCACGCTCTCGCCCTACTCGACAAACAAGGTATTACGGGCAAGACGATTTACAGCGACTCGCATAACGCTATTCTGTGGGTGCAGAAAAAACAATGCAAGACAAAACTCACACGAACACCACAGACGGAACAACTGTACCAAATAATAGCACGAGCCGAGAATTGGCTGCGCACGCACCAGATACAGAATCCTATAGTGAAATGGGAGACGAAAAAATGGGGAGAGGTGCCGGCTGACTTCGGACGTAAGTAACACGCCAATTAACGGAATTAAGACACGCCAATTACACGAGAGACCTTAGTCGTGTAATTGGCGTGTAATTTTTAACGTCGTCTCACACGACATTTCACACGTTTTGCAACCCAGTTGCACCCTTTTATTCGTAACTTTGCAACCAAATGAAAAAACAACTCTCCATAATAAGCCTTTGGACAGCAACACTCATGGTTTTGCTGTCAACCGTAGTGATGCACCATCATCACTACGAGCGCGTTTGCGTGGCATTGGAGCTATGCTCCCACGCCACCGGCGACATTGAGGCAGAGCAAGAGGAGAGTCATTCGCACCAGGAGACCGACCGCGGCTCATGCCGTGTGCACCAGCTCCATAAGTTCATCATCAATTCGGGCATGACGAAAAACATTCGTCGCCACATTATCGAAGGCAACCATTTCGTTGCCCTCCAATTGCCCGACGCCCAACTGTTGCCCGTTAGCAGCAGTCGAATAGTTGCCGAATGGCAGCACACAGCAACACCTCTCTCGCTTAGAGTGTTGCAATCCTTAAGGAGGAGAGGTCCTCCTGTCTTTTAGTTTTTCTATTACTAAGCAGCAGTTCAGAATTATCTTTACATATAGTAGGAGGGTATGGCATCCTTGCCATACCCACTAATTCGGCTGAAAATTCAACTAAAAGACAAAAAACAACAAAATGAAAAGAATTTTATTCATTGTGGCGATCTCTCTCATCGCCATTGCCGGCTTTACATTCTTCACCGGCGCCGGCCACGCCGAGGCCCACGACGACCACGACGGCCACAACCATGACGAAGAAATCGACTTCGACAACATACCTCTCACACAGAAGCAAATCAGCACCATCGACCTGCGCATGGGCGAGGTGCAGCAACGCGAACTCGACGCCACTATCCATGTGAACGGACAGCTCGTTCTGCGTGCACAGAACATGGGCGACGTGGCTTCGCTCATGGGCGGCATCGTGAAGAGCGTGCTCGTGAAGGAAGGCGACAACGTGGCAAAGGGTCAGGTGGTGGCTACCATCGAGAATACCGACGTGGTGTCGATGCAACGCGAATATTTCTCGGCTTACAAAGAGGCTGAGATGGCACAGATTGAGATGCAACGCCAGCAGACTTTGCAGCAGAACGGAGCTGGCGTGAAGAAGACCCTGCAACAGGCCCAAAAAGACTACAAGGTAGCGCAGGCGAGCGTCATCGGCATAGGACGACAGCTCCAGCAGATGGGCATCAGCACCAAGGCCGTGGCACAGGGCAAGTTCACTACCGTGTTCCCCCTTCACGCGCCTATCAGCGGCACAGTAAGCCAGCTCACAGCAAGCCTCGGCTCTTATGCCGACATGCAGACTCCGCTGATGAAGATTCGCAACAACGCGGCGGTAGAAGCCGACCTCAACGTGTTTGAGCGCGACCTCAACAAGGTGAAGAAGGGCGACCGCGTGGTGCTGGCCCTCACCAACCAGCCCGGCGTTAAGGTGTCTGGCCACATCTACGGCATCAACCAATACTTCAACAACGGCACCAAGGCTGTGGCTGCCCACGTGCGTCTGGAGCCGTCGAAGGGACTGCATCTGTTCGACGGCATGTACGTGCAAGGCTCCATTGCCACCGGACGTCAGTTGTGCAACGCCCTGCCCTCAAAGGCCATCGTCACAGCCGACGGCAAGAACTACGTGTTCCTGCTCAACGACGCTCCCAAGGGAGGCAAATATTCATTCTCGCGCCATGAGGTTTCCACCGGAGTGTCGCAGGACGGATACACAGAGATTTCTCTGTGCAAGCACATGACCAAGGGCAAGAAGGTGGTCACCGACAACGCTTTCTATCTTGCAAGCATGACGGGAGAACACGGCGAACATAATCACTAAATAGCAAAGGAGTTTTAATATCATGTTTCAGAAACTCATCACATATTCCATCCACAACAAGCTCGTTGTGGGTGTAGCCACGCTTGCCCTTATCGTGTGGGGCGTGTGGTCGCTCATTCATCTGCCGTTCGACGCCACTCCCGACATCACCAACAACCAAGTGCAAGTGATAACCCAGGCTCCATCGCTCGGAGCGCAGGAGGTGGAACAGAACATCACTACTCCCGTGGAGATGGCTCTCGCCAATATCCCGCGCATCGAGGAGCGCCGAAGTATCTCGCGAAGCGGACTCTCCGTCATCACACTTGTATTCGACGACGCTGCCGACATCTATTGGGCACGCTCGCAGGTGGCGCAAGTATTGGAGACGATAAGCAAGGAATTGCCCAACAACACCGAAACCGAAATGGGTCCTATCGCCACAGGTCTTGGCGAAATCTACCACTACACAGTTAGGGCGAAGGAAGGCTACGAGCACAAATACTCGCTCACCCAGCTGCGCACCATTCAGGACTGGATTGTGCGCAAGCAACTGTCGGGCACTCCGGGCGTTGCCGAGGTGTCGGGATGGGGCGGATTTGTGAAGCAATACGAGGTGGCTGTAGACAACCAGCGGCTTAACGCAAACGGCATTACCGTGGGCGAGATCTACTCGGCTCTTGAGCGCAACAACGCCAACACGGGCGGTAGCTACATCGAGGAGAACGCCAACCAATATTACATACGCGGAATAGGACGTGTAGGCTCGCTGTCCGACATCGCCAACATCTGCATCAAGACTGTAGGCTCAACACCGGTACGCATCGGCGACGTGGCAAAGGTGCAGGAGGGTCACGCCACACGCTTTGGTGCCGTGACTCGCAACGGCGAGGGCGAGGTTGTGGCAGGCATCGCCATCATGCTCAAGGGCGAGAACTTCCAGGAGGTGAGCGCCAACGTGAAGGAGCGCATAGCCCAGATACAGAAGTCGCTGCCCGAGGGAGTGGTGATAGAGCCGTTCATCGACCGCACCAACCTCGTGAAGCGTGTTGAGGGAACAATAGCCCGCAACCTCATCGAGGGCGGACTCATCGTCATCTTCGTGCTTGTGCTCTTCCTCGGCAACTGGCGCGCTGGACTTGTCGTGGCGTCGGTCATTCCGCTCTCCATGCTCTTTGCCTTCGGCATGATGAAGGCGTTCGGCATCGACGGCAACCTGATGTCGCTTGGAGCCATCGACTTCGGAATGATTGTCGACTCGGCTGTCATCATCGTCGAGGCTGTCGTCACGCACATCAACACGGGACATTTCTCCAACCCCAACGTGCGCGCCGCCTATATCTCCCAAAGCGGCGGCTCACTTCCGTCTGCCCCCTTCCGTCTCACCCGAAGCCAGATGGACGAGGAGGTGCACTTCTCTGCCTCGCGCATACGTCAGAGTGCGGCATTCGGCGAGATTATCATCATGATAGTCTACATTCCGCTTATGACCCTTGTAGGCATCGAGGGAAAAATGTTCCGCCCGATGGCTCTCACCGTGTTCTTCGCCATTCTCGGAGCGTTCATCCTCTCGCTCACCTACGTGCCTATGGCGAGCAGTCTGTTCCTGAGCCGAAGCGTACACACACGCAAAACTATAAGCGACAAGATAATTGAAAAACTGCAGTCGTGGTATCGCCCCATTCTGGAGTATGCCCTAAGGCAGAGCAAGAATGTGATAACGGCTGCCGTGGCTCTGTTCTGCGTGTCGGCGGTAGGCTTCAAGTTCCTTGGCGGCGAGTTCATCCCGAGTCTTGAGGAGGGCGACTTCGCCGTGGAGATGAGCATGGCGCAAGGCACATCGCTCACACAGATGGTGGAGAGCTGCACCAAGGCCGAGAAACTGCTCAAGGCTGAATATCCCGAGGTGAAGCAGGTGGTGAGCCGCATCGGAAGCGCCGAGATTCCCACCGACCCTATGCCCGTGGAGCGTGCCGACATCATGATTGCCCTGAAGCCCAAGGACGAGTGGACATCGGCCAAGACTGCCGACGAGCTGCGCGACAAGATGGAGCACACGCTTGCCAACATTCCAGGCCTCGCGGCTGAGATTTCGCAGCCTATACAGATGCGCAACAACGAGCTGCTGACGGGCATCAAGCAGGACGTGGCCGTGAAGATATTCGGCAACGACCTCACCACATTGGCTGAGCAGGCCGAGAAGGTGAAGCGCATGATTCAACCCGTAGAGGGAGTGAGCGGCATATACGTGGAGAAGGTGTCGGGATTGCCACAGATTCAGATACGCTACGACCATGCGCGCATGGCGCAATACGGACTGTCGGTCGACGATGTGAACTCGGTGCTTGAGACCACGTTTGCCGGTGCCGTGGCTGGCTCTGTTTACGAGGGCGAGAAGAAGTTCGACCTCATCGTGCGACTCAGCAACAACGAGCGCAACGCAGCCACCTTGCAGCAGCTCTCCATTCCGCTTGCCGACGGCACGAACGTTCCACTTGAGCAGATTGCCGACATCGTGTATGAGCCTGCCCCGGCACAGGTGTCGCACGAGGACGGAGGCAGAAGAATTTACGTGGGATTCAACGTGAAGGGACGCGACGTGCAGTCGACGGTGAACGAGATTCAGCAGAAACTCGACAAGGAGCTGAAGTTGCCCGAGGGCTACTACTACACCTACGGCGGCGAGTTCAAGAACCTTCAGAGTGCCACCCAACGCCTGATGATTGTTGTGCCCATAGCCCTCGCCATCATCCTCATGCTGCTCTATGCCACGGTGAAGAACCTGCGCGAGTCGCTCTTCGTGTTCTCTGCCATCCCCTTAGCAGCCATTGGCGGCGTATGGGCGTTGTGGATGCGCGGTATGCCGTTCTCCATCTCGGCAGGTGTGGGATTCATCGCCCTCTTCGGTGTGGCTGTGCTCAACGGCATCGTGCTCATCGGACAGATGAACCAGATGGAGCGGGAGCAGCATCACGACATCCACCACCGCATTATGGAGAGCTGCATGATACGCTTGCGCCCTGTGCTTATGACGGCTCTTGTGGCTTCATTGGGCTTCCTGCCAATGGCTCTGTCGCATGGCGACGGTGCCGAGGTGCAGCGTCCGTTGGCTACGGTGGTGATTGGCGGTCTTATTACTTCAACATTGCTCACTCTGCTTGTGCTGCCGGCAATATACAAGCAGTTCAGCAAAAAGTAAAATAAAACAACATTAGTGATATGAATATAAAGAAATGTGTAGTTGCAGCAATAGCAACGATAACATCTGCAACAACTATATCGGCACAAGTAGCCTCGCAGAAGGCAACTGGCGAGGCCACGGCTACGCTCACCCTCGCCCAATGCCTTTCGCTCGCCTCCGAGCACAACCTCACGCTTAAACAGGCTGAGCTGCAAGTCGACCGCGCCCGAACCCTGCAAGCCACGGCATGGGACGTGGACAAGACGGAGCTGTCGCTCTCGCAAGACCCCACGTCTGGCGGCTCGCCCGACAACGCCATTGCCATCTCGCAGTCGATAGAGTTCCCCACGGTATACGCCGCGCGTCACGGTCAGCTCAAGGCTGAGACCAAGATGGAGGAGAGCCGACGCAACGTGGCAGCCATTCAGGTGCGTGCCGACATCACAGCCGCCTATTGGCAGCTGGTCTACAATCTGGAGCGCGTGAACATTATCATGGCCCAGGACTCCATCCTCACCCGATATGCCGACATTGCCGACAAACGCTACAAGGCGGGCGAGACACGCCAGCTGGAGTCGCTGTCTGCCACCCGTCTCCTGCGCGAGAACAAGATGGAACTCGCCTCTGCACAAAGCGACTTGACTGTAAGCCAGCACCAGCTCGCCTCGCTCATCGGCATCGACACCACCCCCATGCCTGCCGACAACAAGCTCGCCCCACTCGCCTATCAACCGCGCGAATACGTGTATGCAGCTACTGCCGAGGGCGAGCTTGCCTACAACCAAGTGGTGGTGGCCGACAAGGCTCTGCGAGTGGCTAAGAACGGCTACGCGCCTTCCTTGTCGCTTGCCCTTAAGAACCAGCTCGTCATCAGCGGATGGAACCCTTACAACGAGGACCGCTCACGCTACGCGGGCGGCAACTTCATGGGATTTGAGGTGAGCATTGGTGTGCCGCTCTTCTTCGGAGCCACAAAGGCTAAGGTGAAGGCGGCACGCAAGGACCGCGAGATTGCCGAAATGTCGATGCACCAGCAGCAGCTCACCCGACAGAAGGACTACGATGCCGCCTTAGCACGCTACACGGCGGCCTTCAACCGCATGCAGTACTACGAGAGCCAAGGCTCTGCCGACGCTGAGGAGATTGCGCGCCTCGGAACTGTAGAATACGAGAACGGCGAAATCACTTACATCGAATATATCAACGCCCTGCAGGAATCGATCGACTCCCGACTGAAACGCGCCGCCGCCATCAACGACTACAATCAGGCGGTTGTGGAAATGCAGAGAATGCAGTAGGAGTTTTGAGTTTTGTTTATCACCGGATTGTTAGCTTGGTTCTGCTGCACCAAGCTAACAATCGGGCGATAAACAGAAAAAATATGGGGCAACATTGTGCTAATAATTCTGTCTAAATATTAGAGCGATAAACTACTGTTTTACATCACTCAAAATATCGGGTATCATTTGATTCCAACATTTCGGTTTTATCATTAAATTTAAAGTCTAATCATCAAATTAGCTATGATACTTTTCAAGTAATCCGAGAACAATTATTACCTTTGTTCTTGAACTTAATATACCTAAGTTAGTTATTATAATAAATACTGTCAAATTATGAATATCGAATATATACATCCTCGTAACCAATACCAACTCATTATAGATAAATGGCTATTGCAACCGAATGTTAGTGAGAAAACGAAATCTATTTTGAGACGAGGTTTATGGTGTTGCCTTAATCCAATTGAAATACATGGTGGCATTCTCATTACAGGGATAAACCCATCATATGACAAAAATGTCATTGATGAACCGGCTGATTGTACATTTCAAGAAACCGTCAATGCAAACGGAAGTAATTACTGGCAAACGAAGCATGACATGGTCAAAGGCCTTGGAATTGCAACTGCTTACATTGACCTTTTTCCTTTGAGAATGACCAAGCAAGATTCTTTTATGAATGACAAGGTTATTCCTCTACAACTTAAAGTCGATCTTTTACAGATAACTCAAAGAAGTATTGAATCTATACATCCTCGTCTTATTATTAACCCGAACATGTCAAGTTGCATTTATTGGGGATTAAATGAACATTACTCATGGATGGGATATGATATGGAGCAAGTTAATAATCCTACTGATAAAGGGCAATTATATCGGATTAAGGGAATAAAGAATAAGAGTGACGTGTTACTCCCAGAAATAAGTTCATGCTTGGAAGGAACATACTTTTTACAATACAAGTATCATGGCAATGGAGTTCTCTCACATGAGCAATACCTTACCAATGAAGATATTTATAAAATTTGGTCTTACATAAATCAATAAGTAACAGTTCAAAATTATCTTTACATTTAGTAGGAGGGTATGGCATCCTTGCCATACCCACTAAATCGGCAGTACTATCATGTCAGAGTGGAGGGTGTGTCAAAACGCAAATAAAAGCGGGCTGAAAGCCCAATTTCTTTACAGCCCAGGGCCGCTCGGCTCTGCCGCTTGCCTAAGCAAGAACGCCCTGGGTATATAGCATTCAGTTAACAACGCGCCCTGCTTTACTCTAACTG